>Ga0116143_10005675_pt1 | contig 11158 bp, 9 predicted proteins | sample AD_UKC034_MetaG_FD_89745 | JGI IMG/M metagenome (GOLD analysis project Ga0116143, IMG submission 89745) | Active sludge microbial communities of municipal wastewater-treating anaerobic digesters from USA - AD_UKC034_MetaG | ecosystem: Engineered > Bioreactor > Anaerobic > Digestate | place: USA...
AAGCCAAGCGCGGCACTTCCCACGGAATCCCCCACCAGCACTATATCGATCCCGGATGCGTCTATCAGGGAAGCGACAGGCGCATCGTATGCCGTCAAACAGGTGATCTTTCTGCCGTCAGACTTTTTTTTAAACAAAGAAGAAAGCGTTACTTTGGGCATTCCTTTTTCTTCCGGAGGTGAAAGGGGAACTTTATCTTTCTTTTGTCGTCAGGCTTGTATAGCTCGAACAGGCGCTCCTCCAGCTGTTCCTTGGTAAGGTCGCTGTTCAGGCAGCCGTTCTCGGCAACAGATATGGCGCCGCTCTGCTCCGACACCACTACCACGAGAGCATCGGACTGCTCGCTCATCCCTATGGCTGCGCGGTGCCTGGTGCCAAGCCGGCGGTCTATGAACCTGCTCTCGGAAAGCGGCAGAAGGCATCCCGCCGCGAGGATCCTGGATCCCTGAACTATTATTGCGCCGTCATGAAGAGGCGTTCCCTTTGTTAGAATAGTGATCAGAAGCTCTTCGGATACCGGAGCATCTATCTTGACCCCGGACTCGAGGAACTCGTTCAACCCCGTGCTTCTTTCAAGCACTATCAGGCCGCCTATCTTGTCGTCGGAACATTTTTCTACAGCATCGATGACCTGCCTGACAATGGCCGAATTCTTTGGTACAAAGGATATCCCTAGCCTGGAAAGAATCTTGCCCCTGCCCAGGCGCTCCAGCGCCCTGCGCAGCTCCGGCTGGAAAACTATAACGATGACCACAAGTATTACGGTCACAAACCTGTCCATAAGCCAGTTGAGCGTCCTGAGCCCCAGCTGCTGCGCGGCGATGTATATCAGGAAAAGCACAAGAAGTCCTTTTAGGAGCTGCATCCCGGCGGTTCCCTTGAACCACACAAAGATCTGGTAGAGGAGGAATGCCACTATCGCGATATCAAGGGCATCTATCCAGCTTATTCCGAAAGGAAAGTTCACAGGTCGTTCCTCGCTGTATCTTCTTTTGTCTCTCTGCGCACCGCCAGGCGGGCGATCCCGCCTTTTACTATTACCACCGCCGGCCTGGGGATCCTGTTGTAATTGCTGGCCATGGAATAATTGTAGGCGCCGGTAGCGGCCACTGCGACAATATCCCCTCTTTTCAGCCGGGGAAGCTTGATATCCTTTATCACGATATCTCCGGATTCACATGCCCTTCCCGCAAGAGTGAAAGTGACGGTCTTTTTCTCCTTCATAGCCGAAGCCTTAAAAGCCTCATACCTGGCCTGATAAAGTATGTATCTCGGATTGTCGGTCATGCCGCCGTCTACAACTGCATAGGTCCTGACCCCCGGGATATCCTTTACCGTGCCCACGGTATAGAGTGTAACGCCGGCCCTGCCGACCAGGGACCTTCCCGGCTCAACAATAAGCCTCGGTGTCTTGAGACCGTACTTCTTTGTCATTTTTTTAACCGCGGCTGTTACGGCCTGCGCATATCTGCCAATCTGCGGAGGGGCCTCGCTGCTCAAGTAAGCGATCCCTATCCCGCCTCCGATGTTGAGCTCCCTGCACTCTATCCCGAATTCTTTCTTTATGGCGTGCATGATCTTGAAAAGCACTTCGACTTCGGCGGCAAAAGGCTTTACGTCAAATATCTGCGAGCCTATATGGCTGTGGAGCCCCAGAAATGTCAGGTACTTGCACGAAAGCGCCAGAGATACCGCCTTTTTGATATCGTTCTTTGAGATCCCGAACTTAGAATCCACGGCTCCGGTCTTTATAAAATCGTGGGTATGGGCCTCTATCCCCGGATTTACGCGGAGCATTATATTGGCGCGGGTTCTTAGCTTTTTCGTCAGCTTGTCCAAAAGGGCAAGCTCGTCGAGATTGTCCACGACAAAACACCGGATCCCGGACTTAAGAGCGTATATTATCTCTTCCGCAAGCTTGCTGTTGCCGTGAAAATATATTTTTTTCGGGTCCATACCCGCTTTTAACGCGGTATACAGCTCTCCCGAAGTGGAAATGTCCGCGCCTATGCCTTCTTCTTTCATGATCTTGAGAATTGCTTTTGCGCTGAGCGCCTTGCTGGCAAATATAGGCAGAAATCTTTTGTATCCTGAGAACGCTTTTTTATAAGCGCGGCAGGCGCTGCGGACTGTCTTTTCGTCTATCACATACAAAGGCGTGCCAAACCTTTTTGCCAGCTCAACCGTATCGGCCCCGCCTATCTCAAGACGGCCTTTTGAATTGACCCTTGCTGTCTCGGGAAGGACTTTTGTCATTGCTTAGACCCTTCCAGCATCAGTTTATATTCTATGCTGTCCACCAAAGCAAGCCAGCTTGCTTCGATCACGTTGGTAGAAACTCCCACGGTGCCCCACTCCATAGCGTCGTCTTTTGATTCTATGAGCACTCTCACCTTGGCTCCCGTCCCGTCCTTGCTGTTGAGCACCCTGACCTTGTAATCCGCCAGTTTTATCTCTTCGATGGCGGGAAAGCTTTTTGCAAGAGCTCCGCGCACTGCTTCGTCAAGCGCGTTCACAGGTCCGTTGCCCGAACCCTTTGCGCGGACAACAGTCTTTCCTATCTTAACCTCGACCTTGGCTTCCACTACGGTCTTTTTGGTCTTGTCTTTTACGGTGCGGACCTCGAACTTTTTCCACTCGAACGGAAGTTTGAACAGCCCCATCGCCCTTTTGACCAGCATCTCAAAAGAAGCCTCTCCCTCCTCGAACTGGTACCCCTCGTGCTCTAGCTGTTTCAGCTTGTCAAGCAGAGGCTTAAGGTGCGGCGAATCTTTTTTGAGGTCTACCCCGAACCCCTTGGCCTTGAAAATAAGATTGCTTATGCCGGACAGCTCCGATACCGTGACCCTTCTTTCGTTGCCTACCAGTTCTGGGATTATGTGCTCATAGGTCTGCGGGTTCTTCATCACAGCGCTCACATGAATGCCGCCCTTGTGTGTAAAAGCGCTGCGCCCCACGTACGGCTGGCCGGACGGAAGAGTCATGTTGGCTATCTCGCTTATATGCCTGGAGATGTCCGATATCTTTTTGAGCTCTTCGCCGGAAACACAGTCTATCCCGAGCTTTAGCTTGAGAGCGGGGATCACGGAAAAAAGATTCGCGTTGCCGCAGCGCTCGCCGTAACCGTTGACGGTGCCCTGCACCTGCACGGCGCCCTGCTCCACCGCGGCCAAGGAGTTTGCCACCGCGCAATCGCTGTCGTTGTGCGTGTGAATGCCTATAGGGGATTTGACCTTTGAGCGGACCTCTGCGACTATCCTGGCCACCTCCGACGGAACGCACCCGCCGTTGGTATCGCAAAGGCACAGCACATCGGCGCCGGCCCTTTCGGCCTCTTTCAGAGTGCATACCGCGTAATCCGGATTGGCCTTATACCCGTCAAAAAAGTGTTCGGCGTCGAAAAAGACCTCAAGGCCTTTTGACTTGAGGTAGCTGACAGTGTCAAATATCATGGCGCAGTTTTCTTCGAGCGTGGTCTTGAGCGCGTAGGCAACGTGAAAGTCCCAGCTTTTTCCGAATATCGTGACGGCTTTTGTACCTGACTCTACCAGCGTCCTGATATTTTCGTCTTTCTCTACCGGCACACATGCCCTTCTGGTGCTGCTGAAGGCAGTTATGACGGAGTTTTCAAGGGCTACATCCTTGATCTTTTTAAAGAATTCTATGTCTTTGGGGTTGGATCCGGGCCATCCGCCTTCGATGTAGTGTATTCCCGTCGAATCCAGAAGTTTGGCGATCTTTATCTTGTCCTCAACGGAGAAAGAAATTCCTTCTGTCTGGGCGCCGTCGCGCAGCGTGGTATCATACAATTTTACCTGCATTATAGGGGAATTATACCATGACACAGAAGGGGCGGGTTTTAAACCCGCCCTAACATAATCCTGATATTTTTAGGCTTCCAGCGGAAGGTCAGGCATTTTGGGAAGTGATTCTATTGTTATAATCACTGGCACCACGCCTGCTTCGAGCATATCCAGCATGCTAGCGGCTTTCCTTGAAATATCTATCGCCCTGACTGCTCTATCATAATCAGGCCCCCAGTCTGTCACAGGCATTCCGCTGATGCTCCTCTCATATGCAGGACGACCTTCTTTTTCAGGATGTAGCGCTGTAGCCTTAACTATTGTTCCCATAGGCAGATCCCTACTGGCACAGGAGATAACGTTCATATCATATATTTTACCGTTGGCCATCTTTTTGCCGTGAAAATCCTTGCCGTACCATGAAGCGGAACGCCCTTCTATGGTCACGTTGGTTATCCAAAGATGCTGTCCCACTCTGAGCGGCGATGTGCCGAGATCATTGACAGCGGTGATATCGGCAGCTGTAATAACCTGATGGGGCTCTTCTCCGCTGAATTTGGCCGCGATGACAGCGAGAGGCTCTTCGTGTGAAAGGTCTTTCGGGGTCACGAGATATGAATAGGCGATCTTTTCCGGGTCAAAATCCTTGGCAGTGGTCGTTCCCGGCTGGATCTTCAGAGTCCTTCCTTCATGTATCAGGTTGCTTCTCATGCCGTTGAGCGACATGATCTCTTTTTCCGTGCAGTAGAACCGGCGGGCAATTTTCCAGAGGTTATCTCCCCTTTGTATCGTATAAACGATCTGGTCGAATCCTTCTGAAATATCATCGGCCTGAGAAGCAGCGGCTTCCTCCGCCACGGGAACAGGCTTGGAGACTTCCTCCGGCGGAGATATACGTTCTACGGCAACGCTCTGCTCATGCATTACTGGGGCCGGAGCATCCGAGATCTTTAGCATCTGACCCGGATGTATGACATCTCTTCTTAAATCATTCAATCTCTTTAGATCTCTAACAGTGGTATTGTTCCTGTTTGCGATACGCCAAAGAGAGTCGCCCCTTTTTACCTCATATACATGGGCTGGAGCGGAAATATTGTTAACAGCTTCTGTCATACCAGCACCTCTTGTCTTTTGGGGTGTCTACCCCCTCCTGTATATATATCGGAAAATTCCAGGTGAAATTTTAAAAGTGAGGGAACAATTCACTCATCTTGGCTGTAGTTCATGGCCAGTCTTATTCTGTCTTCTTTAGGTAAAGAAGGGTTGTCCGCATAAGACCTCACGTAATACATTACTATGCGCTGCTGAGCGGGAGTGAGCTGGCCTTCTTTAGCTCCGATCATGTTGATGGCCTCTCTTCTTCTGGCTATCATGCTGCCGTAGTCAGTATTGACCGTGCTCACAGAAAAATGCATGGGATCATTAGCTCCTGCCCAGGCAAGGCCCTTCTCTCTCAATTCTCTTGTCATTGCAGGATGCTTTGCCATCTCCGCAGGGATGCTTTGGGCTGCCAGACGCACATAGCTGCCATTGGGAGATTTTCTATACAAACGTATATCAACGGCAAGCCCCCAGTTATGATCGCTATAGCCTGCCGGAGCTGCCGGCCATTTATTGCTTTTGTGTAATTGAGCCTGTCTCTCAAAAGTCCTAAAGTCGCTATAGATCTCCACTAAATATCCGTTTTCTTCGAAGGCCTTGAACAATTCGGGGGCCAGTCGTCTCATTTCAGGATGGATCAGCGGATTCTCTAATCGGACAGCATTCGAATAATATATCCCCGCCTGGACTTGCTCTGATTCGGGCATTCTGCTTTTATTCACCGTCAACAAACGGCCTTCTTTTATCCTTGTACCCTCGACAATATCCCGGTTATCCCACAAGAGCCTGGCCGGTGTAATATCATGTTTTTTTGCGATACTCGTAAGAGTATCGCCCTTGCCTATCCGGTAAACGGATCTCTCGCTGAATAATCCTGAAATAAAACCGCTGGACTGCTCCTGCGCACGGGCCATCAGATCTTTGGATGTGCTGAGAACCCTTTCTCCCGCATCTTTTATGAAAGAAACAGCATCACGCAGCGGGGCCACTCCGATATTGATCAAAGATCGCGCGATGATCTCATCCCCGGACGGCGGCAAGCTCACATCAACGCCGGACCCATTTTCCAAATAAGGAACTTGTCTGGAGCCATTCGGATCAATGGTCACTGTCGGGTATGGATTCGGGATCTCATCCTGCTCAACATATACGAGCGATCTTGTCGAATATCCTGCAGGATCCGTGTCGGGAAGTTCTTCCGTAGCTACCGAATATACGGCGGCAGGCGCCGGCTCCTCATGAACAACTTCAGATTCAGGCTCGGGAGGAAGCAAATGCGCATACGACATGGGAGTTTGAACTGCCTCGGTCTGTGCTGCGGGAGATTCAGGTACATGCGGCTCATAATGAGGGGGCTCTTCATATAGAGGTTCTTCACGTGTAGGCTCTTCCTGTGCGGACATGCCTGGATCAGCAGGGATCTCAACAGACCTCTCCTGTTGCGGCAACTTGATTGTCTGCCCCACGGAAATTCTATTGGGATTGCTGATCGTTCCTTTGTTGAACTCGATAAGGTCTTCCAGGTCGATCCCGTGCTCTTTGGCGATCCTGGAAAGCGTTTCACCATTTTTTACCGTATGTTCCGCTCCGACTGTTCTGACATCATCCGCAACTTCAGGTCCGGGCATAACTGATGTATCTTCCGGTTCAAGGGAGGGCACAGACGCGTCAGGCTCCTCAACAGATCCGTCTGGGGCCGGGACAGAAAGCCCGCTATCTTCCAATGCAATATTAGTTATTTGTCCTGACTGTTTTTCCCAAGACAGAGCAGCATTCCCGTACTTGTTCCAGTGTTCAGGAGTAATATTTCCGGAAGTTGACAAAGAATAAAGGTTGCTGACAACATCCTGCCTGGGCTTGCTTCCCACCCAATAATCTTCGGCTCTCAGATAAGATGTTTTTTCCTTGAATGAAGAAACCGCGCTCAAACCGTTATCGAAAGCTGCTGTTGCCGCTGCCTGCTGCGGAGGCGTATATGTAGACTGTGGTGCAGAAGTAGTACTTTCAATTGCATCAGACATTAATTCAACCCTCTATTACAAACTCGGATGCTCGGCAGCAAATCTTGCATACAAAATCATGAACTTGCGAGATAAGCCATAATTGGCAATTTTGGCTTAAAAGTGATATATTTAATGGCAAATGGGACTATTCAAAAAGACCGCGGATCTTTCAGGGCTTTCTTACGCTCAAGTCGAGGAGACCGCGCAGAAATGCGCGCTTTGCGGCCTGCACAAGACCAGGAACAAGGTTGTTTTCGGCAGCGGCCCGGTCCCCTGCGACCTGATGATCATAGGAGAAGGCCCGGGCGCCGATGAAGACGAACAGGGACTGCCTTTCATAGGCCGCGCCGGCCAGCTGCTCACCAAGATATTCGAGTCGGTAGGAATAAACAGACAGACCGAGGTTTATATAGCTAACACAGTGAAATGCCGCCCCCCCGAGAACCGCACACCGAAAGACGAAGAAACGAAAGCCTGCTTCCCTTATCTGGAAGCGCAGATCAGGCTGGTGGCGCCCAAAATAATACTTTTGGCCGGCGCGCCTGCCTGCAAAGTGATACTCGGCAATGAAGAGCCCATGTCGAAAATAAGGGGCAAATGGTTCACGTACAAGGACACCGACATCTCAATAATGCCCATATTCCATCCTTCATATCTTTTGCGCAGCCCTTCAAAGGAAAAAGGCGCCCCGAAATGGCTGACCTGGCAGGACATGATAGAGGTGAAGAACGCGCTTGATTGCGTTAAAAAAGTCAAAGAATTGGAAAAGGAATAATCAATGTAGCGGCGGGTTTTAAACCCGCCGCTACAAGAAATAAAATGAAAAAAATCACCGTTTCACTGATCCAGATGGATATAAAAACAGCGCGGATAGAAGAAAACCTGTGCAAGGCGGCGCATCTTATTGAAAAAGCCGCCAAGCGCGGATCAGACTATATTGTCCTGCCCGAGATGTGGGCAACGGGCTTTGCGTACGAAAATATGCCCAGCATAACAAAGAACTATTTTGACGAAATAATGTCATTCATGACCGGACATGCCAAAGAAAGCCGCGCTTATATGGTCGGAGGGTCGATCCCGGAAAATGTAGACGGGGATATATACAACACATGTTTTGTGATATCTCCCGACGGCAAGATAGCAGGAAAATACAGCAAGGTCCACGCGTTCAGCCCGTTTGGAGAGGACAAGCATTTTGCTTCAGGGAAAGCGCCCTCCCCCGTTAAAACAGATCACGCAAAGATAGGCATTTCGATATGCTATGACATAAGGTTCCCTGAACTGACAAGAAAGCTTTCTCTTGAAGGCATGGACATATTATTCCTGCCGGCGCAATTCCCTACCGTAAGGGAAGTCCACTGGAACGTGCTGCTTCAGGCGCGCGCGATAGAAAATGCGGTGTTCGCATGCGGGTGCAACCGCGTGGGACACGACAGAAAACATGAATACGGCGGCAACTCACAGATAATAAGTCCCTGGGGAGAGATACTTGAAAAAGGCTCATCCGAAAAAGAAGAGGTAGTGACTGCCGACTTAGACCTCAAGAAAATATCCGAAGCAAGAGAATCCATCCCCGTATATAAGGACCGCAGGCCGGAGGCGTACTGATGGGACAGAAAGAATCCGAAATCCTGAACTCTAAATCCCTGCCTGGCCGCCTGCCTGCCGGCAAGGCAGGGCAGGCAGGCCAAGCACTAAATCCTAAAATATATTTTCTGGAGGCAAAGAAGATCTCGCCGGGAAACCTGGCCTCGATGTTTGACGCGGCCGGCTTCAAGGAAGTGTTCAAAAAGGACGACCTGGTCGCCGTAAAAGTTCACTTTGGAGAGCCGGGGAACAAGGCTTACCTTAAACCCCGGAATGTAAAGCCCCTCGCAGAAAAGCTGAAAAGCCTTGGGACAAAACCCTTTCTGACCGATGCCAACACTCTTTACAAAGGGAAGCGCTCGAATTCCGTAGATCATATTGAGACCGCCCGCTCGCACGGCTATGATTTTCTGCCGGTGATAATAGCAGACGGGCTGAACGGCAAGGACTTTGAAAAGATAGCGGTCCCGGGAAAACATTTTAAAGAGGTGAATATCGCCTCAGCGGCAGTGCAGGCCGACTCCATGCTGGTGATGACGCACTTCAAGGGACATGAGCTCACCGGTTTCGGAGGAGCTATAAAAAACCTAGGGATGGGCCTGGGATCAAGATCGGGAAAACAGCAGATGCACTCCGATGTTAAGCCGCAGGTCGAGGAAGACAAGTGCACCGGATGCGGCTTGTGCGTAAAATGGTGCCCGGCTTCGGCGATCGGCCTGAAGGACAAAAAAGCTTCCATAGACAGAGATAAGTGCATAGGCTGTGCGGAATGCGTGGTCACCTGCCAAAGCAACGCCATAGAGATCAGCTGGGCTGGATCCCCGGCCTCGGTACAGGAAAAAATGGCCGAATACGCTCTCGGTGCCGTAAACGGCAAAAGATGCGCTTATTTCAGTTTTGCGGTGGACATCTCCCCCAACTGCGACTGCTACGGCTTTAACGACCCTCCGATAGTAGGAGATATCGGCGTGCTTGCCGGGAGCGATCCGGTGGCGATGGACCAGGCCTGCATCGACCTGGCGAAAGAAGCGGCCGGAACTGATATAATAAAAAAAACGTGGCCGCTTGTGGATCACGATATCCAGCTCGAACATGCCGAGCGCATCGGACTCGGGCTTAGAAAGTACGAAATCATCAGGTTATGACCAGCCTCCTCGACCATCCCCTGTTCTCGCGGTACAAAGCCGCCGGAAGCCTTGACCAAGGCCAGTATGTGATCGTGGACATAGAGACCACCGGCCTGGAACCGGACAAAAGCGAGATAATAGAGATAGGCGCCTTAAAGACGGACGGGCCTAAAGAGACCGACGTTTACACCACGCTGATCGACCCGAAATGCGCTATCCCGGAAAAGATCGTTTCCATAACCGGCATCACGCGCGAAATGACCCTGGGCAAGCCCGATATCAAGAGAGCGCTTTCCGACCTTTTGTCGTTTTGTTCCGGGAGAGTGCTTGTGGCGCACAATGTGGATTTTGACGTCCCGTTCCTGCGCCATCACGCGGAAAAACATTTGAAAAAACCCCTTAACAACAGGACTATCTGCACGCTCAAGATCGCGCGCTCTCTGTTCCCCGGCCTCAGGAACCACAAGCTGGGGACGCTGGCCGAACACCTGGGCGTGCCGGTGCTCAATCCGCACAGGGCTATGGGAGACGTAGAGACCACGTTCTACGTATGGAACAAACTTATGGCAGCGCTTCAAGAGAAAGGCATAAGCACCGTGGACGAAGCGGTCAAAAAATTTGAATAATCCCTCCCTATTTGCTATATTGTAGCTATCATGGATCTTCTCTCCGACATCTGGAACAAGGCGAAAAAACTCAACAGGACGATCGTTTTGCCGGAAACCGACGACCACAGGGTGCTCAAAGCAGCAGACCTGATACTAAAAAGCCGCATCGCAAATATTGTCCTGATAGGCAACAAAGAGAACATCGAAAAAACAGCCGGAGACGCCGAGGCCGACATCTCAAAAGCGTCGATCTCAGACCCGGTCTCATGCCCAAAGACAGGGCGCTACATAGAGATATACATGAAAAAGATGAAAGAACATAAGAGAGAGGTCTCTTTTAATGAAGCAAAGAAACTGATCGAAAGCGACTTTCCGTATTTCGGCGCTATGATGGTCGCCGACGGCGATGCCGACGGAATGGTATCCGGAGCCTCCCACTCTACCGGGCACACCATAAAGGCGGCGATATACTCTTCGGGGCTTAAAGAAGGCGTTGCCACACTGTCAAGTTTTTTTGTCATGCTTATGCCGGACAAAAAGTTCGGATCTAACGGGACTCTGTTCTTCGCGGACTGTGCGGTCGTTCCGGACCCTGACGCCTCGCAGCTCAAGGACATAGCCCTGTCCACAGCCGATTCCTTCAGAAAGCTAATGGGCAAACACCCTAAAGTCGCGATGCTTTCATTCTCGACCAAAGGCAGCGGAAGGGCCCCTTCGGCGCAAAAAGCGGCGAAAGCGGCTGAAATGGCCCAGGCTGCCGACCCCGAACTGCTGATCGACGGCGAGCTGCAGTTTGACGCGGCCCTGATCCCCGCGATAGGAAAAAGGAAAGCCCCGGAAAGCAGAGTGGCGGGAAGGGCCAATGTTCTCATATTCCCCAACCTGGATGCCGGCAACATCGGATACAAGATAGCCGAAAGGCTCGGAGG
>Ga0116143_10005679_pt1 | contig 11156 bp, 14 predicted proteins | sample AD_UKC034_MetaG_FD_89745 | JGI IMG/M metagenome (GOLD analysis project Ga0116143, IMG submission 89745) | Active sludge microbial communities of municipal wastewater-treating anaerobic digesters from USA - AD_UKC034_MetaG | ecosystem: Engineered > Bioreactor > Anaerobic > Digestate | place: USA...
ATTGACATCTCATGGGGAAATCCAAGATCACTGCTTGTAATTCTTAAAAAAATTTATCAATGGTCTTCTTTCTATGGTGAAAAACCGTTTCGTGAAGGATTGATTTCGGCAAAAGCACAAAATGAAGGTATCTACGATGCGTCGAAATGGTTTTATGAGGATGCTGAAGTAATTGGGCCAGACGGCAAAAATTTATATATATGCATTACAAATCTAGGCGAGTATTTGCGAGGAATTAGATATTCTGATAAACCTTCGGAAATTTCAGTTGTTGCGTTTTTCTTGAAGAAGAATAATCTTAGTGATGCAGCAAATCGATATCTTAAACTGGCTGTTGATCATTCCTTTTTAATAAAAATAGAGGATGGACGAAAAGATAAGAATTCAAGCAGAGTAGATGATTTGTATCAGATAAACAAAATGCTTGCTCCGTTATATAGATTGCCTATTGCGAGAAGAGGAACAATTAATCTGAATTTCGAATTGGCTGAATCCATATTTAATCCTGATAAGCATAAAGATTTTAGTCGTGTTTATAAAGAAGCTATTGCGAAAATGACTGCCCCTAATTTTGGAAGAAAAAAGAAAACAATTAAAGCATCTGGAGGGCTTTTTGAAGATGATTTCTGACTATAATTTATACACAAAAGAGATTATTGAAAGTGTCGATTCGCTAAATAAAATCGATTTTGATCTTTTTATTTCTGCATTTGAGCCGTGCGAACGAGTCATTTTAACATTTAAAGAGGTGAAAGCCAAACAAAAGATATGGCTTGCTTTCCCTCAATATGAAATTCTTACAAAAGACTTACCTAGAGAATTTTTATTTCAAAGTAACGAACTAACGGAAGATGCGTATTTCCATGACTTCTTTGCCAAATATCCAATAACTGAAAAAACAAAAATATGTATTGACATTACAGGCTTCATAAGACCTCATTTAATTTACTTAATCAGATTTTTAGAATTCATAAAAATTTCTAAAATAAGTATTCTATATACCGAACCTAAACAATATACAAAAGGTGAAAACACAAAGTTTTCAGGCTTTATAAGTGACGTTCGTGTTATTCCTGGCTGTGGATCCAGTTACAGCCATATAACTGATAATGATATGCTGATTCTTGGAGTAGGATATGATGATAAGCTTATTGCAAAAGTGGCTCAATTTAAACGAAATTGTAAGATAAAGTATGAAATATTTGGTTTCCCTTCGCTACAACCCGATATGTATCAAGAAAGTGTTTTAAAATCAGCAAACGTAAAAGAAACTGTAGGTGAGAATATAGTATCTCGGTTTGCACCAGCATATGATCCTTTTCAAACAGCCGAGTTAATTGATAATATTATTGAATCAAGTAGGAATGTAAATAATATTTATTTAAGTCCTTTATCATCGAAGCCTCAAGTTTTGGGTTTTGCATTTTATTATTGTAAGGTTGGTTATAAAAAACCAGTTAGCATTATTTATCCTTACAGCGATAAATATTTAATTAACACAACAATTGGATCAAGTAGAACATGGCATTATGTTTTAGAGTTTTGAATATTCAAAAACACAGATAATGCTTTCACCAAGCTCTCACAATCCCGTTCTCTCAGTACCTGCTTTGCAAAAGCCGTTATAGGTCAGCCATCAACAACCCCTCCATATACCTGATAATCGCCCTGCGTACATCCGAACGGGAATCATCCAGGCTGGCAAATATTTACCTGCCGAAGGCAAGGCAGGCAGGTTCAAATAACAATCTCTTTCTTCCGTACTTCCATGCACCGGCAAATAATGGATACATCAATCAAAAAATGTTTGTATCAGCATCTACCCGATAATAAATTTGTAGCCCCTGCCATGTACGTTAATAAATTTGAGTGAGCTATCGTCGCTTAATTTCTTACGTAACTTCGAAACCAGTACATCCACGTTTCTGCTGATGACAACGATGCCTTTATCTTCCCATATCTCTTTCATCAGTTTTTCCCTTTCTACCACCTGGTTTATATTTTCGGCAAATAGTTGCAGGGCTTTTGTTTCTTTTTCTGAAAGCTCAATAGTGTTGTTCTCCATTTTCAGCACATGATTGGCCGGGTAGAATTGAAAGCTTCCTAATTGTATGTGATCATTACCCACAAAAACCGGTTCTTTCTCCTCTTTTTTACGAAATTTCTTTGCTGCATAAAAACCCACCAGGCTCAATGGAATGATCAATAATGTCAGCCACAAGTAATCAGGCTTATTTTTTTGGAGGAGATCAATTTCAATAACATAACAATCAGTCTCCAGTTTACGGCCTTTGCAGGGAGTCAAGTCGCCTGCCTGGCCATTTATTTCAAATGCAAAGACCGTCTCCTTTTGTTCACAGTTCTTCAAATTCACCATATAATTGGTTGCCAAAGCGGTTTTTCGAAATTCCCGCTGAACTATATTGATCAGTGTATCTGAAATGAAACTAAAGTCATGTTGAAAGGAAAGCTGGTAGCTGTTATCTTTTAATTTCTTAACCGGCAACACCCGGGATGTGGAATCTTTTGCTGACAGCAAAAGCTGGTCCCCTATATTACGCAACACAACTTCCACATGTTTCTCAGGCACCTCATTGTTTTTATTGATGAACGCAACGGCAGCAATCAACATTACAAGTACAAGGATGGAAGATCCAATCAACGTAAAAGGCTTCATTTGTGCAAAATAGTTCATTAGGGTTCAGTTTCAGGAGGATTTACAACTTTTTACGCTTCTTTTACCAGTTTTTACTGCTAAAAAGTTACGGGATAATTGACGGGCCATATATTTACCTTATTCTTTCACCCAATAAAAGTATAGCCATGAATTTTTTCACCCTTGCTTTTTTCCTTCTTTTCCCATTCCCTTTTTCCTGCAACCAGGCGATAAATGATCCAAAGGCATCCCCTCTTGTGGATAATCCGCAAACACAAAAAACAGGCACAGCAGGAACTGCAAACGTTGTTTTTAAATCTGCTGATGGCGGGGAAACCTGGCAGAACATCAGCGAAGGGCTGCCCGCAGACTTACGGCATGACTATGATATTGGCAGAAATGGATTTATTGCAACTGATATTGGGCTCTGGCTGACTGACGGGAACGGGATTTATCACTGTGAACCAAATTCCAAAGCTCCTTTTTGGACCAAAGAGATAGGAAAAACCTGGAAACAAATTCATACCGGGGGTGGAATTAAACAGGTAGAGTCCAACGGTGTACTATTATCAACAAGCAATAGCGGTATAATACGGTCAACTGATGGTGGAAAAAACTGGGAGTTAGTGATCAGTGACGGCGGTGTGGGCATTGATGTAGCATGTATCAAAGGTGGCTTCGCTGCTATCAATTACAGTACAGCGGCCGGGACCAGGAGAATACGAACATCCTACGACAGCGGAAAAACCTGGCAGGCCATTGATGCAGGATTCCCGGGGCCGGCTTTTGTTAACTCACCCCTGCGGCCCATTAATACCGGCAATGCAGTACCACGCAACAATGACTCAACCAGGCATGCTAAAGAAAATGCCACTGATACAGAAGAGTACAAAACTTCCATTATCCAGGTAGGTGAAAAATTCTTTTGTGGTCATACTGACGGCGTTTACATGACATCAGACAAGGGAAAAACATGGAAACTGGTACTTCCAGCTGAAAAAGGGAAGATGTTCAGTTTATTTGTTTCCGGCAATGTGATTTATGCCCTGCAAACGGAGAATCATTGTTGACCTGCCGTATGAAAAGGATAATACAAATGAAAAAATAAAGTTCTTATAGGCTTCGTTCAGCATCAGCTTTGCATATATCATCATAGGTCATCCCTCACAACCCCTTTGTTAGTAGTGTTTCTTTGCCCCGTGTCTCTCCTTACTCACCCTTTCCCTGCCAAATGTCTCACAACTTGTCCCGACTTGTCGGAAGCGCAGGCATGTGTGTGGCGTGCCCCGCATAGCGGAGTCTGCCCTGTCCCCCGCTGGCGGGGCCGGTTTGTCAAAGTATCTGTATTCCCAAAACGGGGTGGAGAGCAAACTACGGGCAGCGTTATCTCCACCCCAGCTCGGAGACGCACTGTAATCCTAACACTTCCCCCGCCCACGGGGGACGGCGAAAAGCCTGCACTTCGTAAACACTACTCCTTTGAAGCAATCTTCTTCTCTATCCACTCTTCCAGGTAGCTATGCACCCATTGTATATTGGTCAGCACTTCATTATTCGTAAACCTCAACACGGTAAACCCGGCTTCTTCTAATGCTTGTTGTCTTTCCTTATCATTCTTCTTTACTTCCTCCAGATCATGAATATTTCCATCCACTTCAATGATCAGCATTAATTCCTTACACATGAAATCGGCAATATAATTCAGCACCGGCCGCTGCCGCCTGAATGCATAACCCTTTAGCTTACTTGCCCGCAGCACATACTTCCACAAGCAGGCTTCTGCTTTAGTACCTTCATTTCGCAACCGATTAGCATTAGGCTGCAGATTTTTATTGTAAAAATGATTGCTGTATTTGCCGTCCATATATTGAATTTACATTTTTTTTAGACTGATCTCTTGAAAGTGCCCAGTGCAAACGATGAACAACGAGGGGTTTCTGAGAGGATTCATCTGAGAAAAAACAATACGGGCAGGGTTGCTTGTCAGCAATTATGGTTTTATGTAACTTCATTCATCACCATTAAACCTATACAAATGAGCAACAATACAACAACTATTGAAGCTTCTCCTGCCATAAGTTTACTATACAACCTGATGGCCCAAAAGGATTTGCCATTGCCCACCCCCGAAGAAATGTCCGGGGCCGGCATTGACACTAATGATGCCACTATTATTAAAGAAATTGTAACTGTAACCCGGGAAAATAACAGGCAGTTGCAGTCATATTATGACGAATCCAATAAACCAGTGCTGGAAAAAAGAATAAGCAATGCCCTGATGATGGAAGAAGAAGCTGGTAAGAGTGGAAAGAAAACGATGGAATTGGTGGCAGAACTCAAAGAATCATTGATAAACAATGCTACCGGCACCCTGAGTGCTTTTAACCGGGTCATCCTTTTTTATAGTATTGCCTTCTTTTTAGGTATTGCGATGATGGTGGCTGCTGTGGTATTCGGAGCAATGGGTAAAACGGTGCTGGCAGTGGCATTTGGCACCATTGGGTTGATAGATATTGTAACTTACTTTGTAAAACTTCCTGCCAATAAAATCCAGGAAAGCCGGAGTAACCTGTCCCAGTTACAGGTAGTGCTCCTGGTTTGGCTGAAAGACCTTATCAACAATGAAGTACTTTCAGGAAAATTGATCAATACCTCATCACCATCCATAAAAGATTATAAGGACTTAGCTGACATTAATATTGAAAACACCGGCAAGTTGCTTAGCATGATTGAAACAATGGCCGAACCAAAAAATTAACCGTCCTTAGTTAAATTTTTTGCAGGCTCCTTCTCAGGCCCGGTCTACTGAAAGCTATTAACTTTAACCAATGATCGGACTGGATGATAGCAAATGGAAAGAACTGGACGGAGGCTATCGTATGGCCTACGATGCATCAGTTCCTTTAAAGGGATTAGAACAGGCCATCACTGATGAAGAAACAGACGCCGTGTTTGCTGAACTCTGGAATGAACTTCACCACCAGGGCGATGTAGGCCTAGCCTCCTATTATGCCGTGCCGCATTTCATTCGAATTGCAAAGGAAAAGAATTTGTATAACTGGAATGTCTTCGGCCTGATTGCTACGATTGAAATTGCCCGGCATTCAAACAATCCAACGCTGCCCGAAGAATTGGAACCGGTGTATTTACATGCCCTTCAAAAAGAACTTCCTGAACTTATTACAAAAGTCATAGCCGATAAATGGGACATGACTATGACAGCAGCTATCCTATCGTCGCTGGCTGTCTCAAAAGGGCATATTGTAATGGCTGATGCCATTCTGAAAATGGAAGATGAAGATTTGCCCGGTTGCGTGTCCCCACGCAGCCGTATTTCTAAACAAGTGATGCGTGAGAACACGCATCATGGCAACAGAGAAATGAGCTGACTGCCCGTGAACTTCAAACATGCATTCAACTTTTCAGCCGGTTCAATAACGCAGTATTCAATTTGATATACTCTGTTTTTAATTCTTCCGATGCAGATTGAGCCAGCCTGAGCGATTTTTCAGAAGCCTCAATGGCCCCATTTTTATCTCCCTTTTTTTCCAGTATCAAACCCAGCCGGTATAACATACCCAGGTGATCCGGGTTTTCTTTGATAGCCAACTGCATCAGTTCAGCAGCACGATTGATATCAAGGTCATTTTCAAAATAAAACATGGCGGCCCTGAAATAGGGTTTGCGTTTATCACTCTCCAGGCTTGACTCTATTTTAGGTACTACTGTTTTTTGCAGGTCAATATCAACCTGTACGGGTACCCGTATTTTTTCCCAGCACAGTGCCAATTCTGCCGATCTGGATGTGATCTTGTCAAAACCAATCGTAAAAGTTTCAACTGATTCTGTGAGGGATTGCCGTGTTGTATTGAAGCGTAAGATGTCCAGTTCCGGCTTGTAGGCATAGGAGCCCCATTGTTTTTTGCTTTGTTGTAAAATAATGGTCCATTCATCAATGCCGGGAATAGTAAAAAGCTCGTAGCTGCCGGAATCCAATGCATGGCCATTCAATGATACAGGTGTAGAGAAATATATTTTTGTGCTGGCATCGGACCCTGTACGCCATACTTTGCCGAAAGGCACTAATTCACCAAAAATGGTCCGCCCCTTTACATTAGGGCGGTTATATTCAACTTTAATATCCGTAGCAGCCACCCTTTGTTGAATGGTTGCAGGAGCATTGGTAGCGGGCACTTCAAAAGATGACGTTTGCGCACACAGGTATTCAGTTGATGCAACTGCTAAGAAAATACTTATTATTTTAAGCACCATATAAATTTGATTTAAGTAGCAGGATTGTTACCAGTCTGAAGTTATGAGGTTCGCTTACAAGAAAGGATGAAAATTCCATCTTTGCCGGTATTCACTCCATGATCGGTATTAAAAAGCTCATGGCTTATCTTTTTCAAACAGACAGTTTCATCACCTCTCAGCCCTGATTCGTGTTTACGCCTTTGTTGGTGTTGTGTGCAAGCCTTGCGGGCTGGCAAAATACCAACAAACGACCAGAGAAAACCCTGACTTCGGCTGTTGGTGAAGCTATCGCACAAGTCATAGCACAACACCAGCTGCGGCATAAAACAGTGAATTAGATAAAAAATAGTAGTGATATTTCTTACTTCGCATTACTATGTTCTCCCGGGCTTACGACTATCAGCAAAATAATTAGGTTTCGATTTTTAACAAGGTTGCAACTCCCAGTGCTATACTTTTGTACCACGCCAACAACTTTCACATGCCAAAAATGAACCACCGCCTGTTAATAGCTTCACTGCTGATTTTACTTTCCTGTAAACACCAGTATTACAAAACCCGGAATGCTTATGCCATCCCAGGCGTAAACAATAATGTATGTAAAAAACTATACGGCAATGTGCTTTTGTACGCCATCTTCGTTGATACCCGCCAAGCCAAACCCTGGACCAGTTATGACATCAGCAGCACTATGGATTCTATAAGAAAAACTGTAACCTGGCTTGAAGGAAAAGCAAAAGAGAATAATATACCACTGGACATTAACCCGGTGATGCATATCAACAAAAGGGATACGATTCCTGTTGATCAGAACTTATATGATGAATCACTCTGGAAAATGTTGTTCTCCACACCTGATGGTATTGATATGACAGACTTATGGGCCAATGCTGTAGCAAGAAAAGCAGCATTGGCTTTCCCTCCTGATACAGCAAGGGTTGTCGCCACCAAAAATATTATCTCAAACAGGGAGCGGCTAATCGCCCGGCTGCGTGACAAATACAAAACAGATAATGTAGCACTGATGTACTTTATTAATAATTATTATACAGAAGAAATATCTGTGGCCATATTTACACCGTCGGCCACCAAAACAGAGTTTTGCATTGTAAGTTTTAAATACCCCGCCGTTATTGCTCATGAGTTTTTGCATTTGTTTGGCGCACTTGACCTGTACATCTCCCCATTCAACAAAAAAAAGAAAGCAGTAAAAAACCGGGAAGCAATTTTACAAGCATATCCCAATGAGATAATGGGGATTACACATCGGCAGATAGAAAAACTTGACATTTCTCCTCTTAGCCAATACCTCATCGGATGGAAAGATTCTCTGACAGAGAAAGACCGTCATTTGCTAGTGGGGAATAAACTTAAACTGTATAAATATTGATTTGCTGTTTTTACGCCGTTGTTGGTGTTCAAATAACAAACCCTTTCTTCTATAGTTCTCTTCCCAGCCAAATCTCCTGAAAAGGACTCGGCGCAAAAGAGCAATTATAATCACTTAACTTTATTCAGCCCCCGGCTCAGAATAGTAAAAAGGGTAAAATCCAAAATTGCAGGCACAGAAAATGACCACTTAAAAAAATTTTTTACAAATGACAAAGGAGATCAGGGCATACAACCTTGCACAGTCGCCCGGCGACAAAAAAATATGTAACCTGCTGGCCGCTGAGATCAGCGCAGGCTTGCCGGAAGCAGAAAATAAAATATGGCATGCCCACCCGGTCTGGTTTTTAGATGGCAATCCAATCGTAGGTTACAGCAAACAAAAAGCCGGCATACGGTTGATGTTCTGGAGTGGTGCAGATTTTGAAGAAGAAACCCTGGAGCCCGGCACCGGAAAATTCAAAGATGCCTCCATCATTTACACTTCCGCAGAAGAAATCAATGTCAAACACCTGAAGCGCTGGCTGAAAAAAGCAAGGGACATTCAATGGGATTATAAGAATATTGTAAAACGGAAAGGGGTTTTGGAAAGATTGAAATAATGCCCGTTACCTGCGGGGTCTCCTGGAAGGAACTGGTGTAACCGATAAATACCGACGAGTCACTGCGAAGAATCGTTTGAAAAAGAAAACCACCGCACCATTATATGTTTAAACAATTCTACAACGAAGCCGAAAAGAACCGCTTTGAGACCTTTGTGGATGCCATCCTCGCCATCATCATGACCATACTCGTACTGGAGTTTAAAGTTCCCGAAGAGCCTTTCCATTCCAATAGGGATATCCAATCTTTTCTGCACCACCTGTTCCCTTCCTTCTTCAGTTACTTCATCTCCTTCTCCACCATCGTGATATTGTGGATGGATCATCACAACCTGTTCCGCCTGCTGAAGAAAGTGGATGTCCCGATGGTATTTCTGAATTTCCTGTTTATCATTTTCCTGTCGGCTACTCCTTTCACCACCTCACTGGCGGGTAAGAATATACAGAGCTCCTATGCGGTAGCAATAGTGGCCACAAACTATTTACTGATGAACCTTGCCTTTACATCCATCTGGGTGTATTCATTGAAGCATCAAATGATTCCCGAAACGGCGCTGAAGCAGTTATCCACAAAAAGGGAAAACGGTATCATTTTTACCGGCATCCTGCTCACCATTGCCAGCATACCGCTTGCCTACGTCAGCACTTATATTTCTTTTAGCCTTTTCATTCTGGTGCTGCTTCTTCATGTCATACGGCTGTGGCGGCACTAGTTAAGACCTTAGCAGTGTTAAGCAAAGATTCCCGGACAACTGTTTAAATTCACAACACCCGAATGAAAAAAAAATTTGCGAAACCGAATAGTTGCACATATATTTGCAACTGATTGGTTTCTTAAATAAAGATATATACAATATGCGACGGGATATTTTCCAGGCAATTGCCGACCCAACAAGACGTTCAATTATCACATTGATTGCCCTGCAGGCAATGACACCAAATGCTATTGCCGAACATTTCGACAGCACCCGGCAGGCCATATCCAAACATTTGCGTATTCTCACAGAATGTGAACTGGTAAAACAAGAATACAGGGGCAGGGAAATCTATTACCAGCTTGAAGTAAAAAAAATGAAAGAGATTGATAAATGGCTGGACCAGTTCCGGAAAATCTGGGAAACCAGCTTCAATCAATTGGACAAAGTATTATTAACAATGAAAAAACAAAAAAGATGAACAACAATCTGCTTTTTGATTTTACCGTTGATAAAGCTGCCAGGACGGTATACATCACCAGGGAATTTGATGCTCCCCTTTCCCTCGTATGGGATGCTTTTACCAAAGCAGAATTACTTGACCAATGGGTGGCCCCTGCTCCGTTTACAGCAAAAACCAGGTATATGAATTTTGAAGTGGGTGGCAAACGATTTTATGCCATGGTAAGTCCCGAAGGACATGAGCGATGGGCCATTCAGCAATACACTTCCATCAGCCCGAAGACCAACTTCAAAATGTTCAATGCTTTTGCAGACAAAGATGAAAATCCACAATTGCCGGGTTCTGATTGGGATTACACTTTCAGCGAACAGAACGGAAAGACAACAGTACGCATTACTATTTTTAATGAATCGCTTGACCGTATGGAGAAATTGATTGAGATGGGTTTCACAGAAGGATTCAAAATGTCAATGAACAATTTGGAAAACCTGCTGGCGGTTTTAACCGGAAAATGAATAAACATGAGTGTAAAGGAACAAATCAAAAACTATATCAGCAACCAGCCTGAACCAAAACAAAGTGATATGCAGGCGTTGCACCGGCACATACTCCGGATATTGCCAAAGTGTAAATTATGGTTCCTGGATGGTAGGGACAGCAGCGGAAAAATTGTTTCTAATCCTAATATCGGGTATGGATCTTACACCATAAAATATGCCGATGGAAAAAGCAAAGAGTTTTACCAAATTGGTTTGAGTGCAAACACAAGCGGCATCTCAGTCTATATCATGGGTATAAAAGACAAGACATACTTAGCCAGAACGTATGGAAAAGGACTGGGCAAAGCAACTGTCACCGGGTACTGCATTAAGTTCAAAACACTGAAGGATATAAACATGGATATACTTGAAGCGGCCATACGTTATGGGTTTGAAACTTTGCATCGGTAGTAACACTACTGCACAGTCGTCATACGATACCCATGGCGATTAACAGCATTATTCACAAAAAAGATCAGCTAATTCAACAGCTCCTGGGTTTTATTTCATGCAGGCCGAAAAGGAGATACTGATGTTTTGCTGATCATTGCGCCTTTG
>Ga0116143_10005681_pt1 | contig 11154 bp, 9 predicted proteins | sample AD_UKC034_MetaG_FD_89745 | JGI IMG/M metagenome (GOLD analysis project Ga0116143, IMG submission 89745) | Active sludge microbial communities of municipal wastewater-treating anaerobic digesters from USA - AD_UKC034_MetaG | ecosystem: Engineered > Bioreactor > Anaerobic > Digestate | place: USA...
CCATCGAGAGCATACGACCCTCGGATCTCGTGGAGATCGGCAGCGAGTGGGGCAAGCAGACATCCAAGGCGGCAGACTACTGCCAGGAGGCCGGGGCGGTCCTACACGTCGTCGATCCTTCCCCCAAGTACGACCCCGTCGACTGGACTGCCCGGTATGGAGACCGGATCAGGTTCTACAAGGATCTCAGCCTGAATGCTCTTCCCAGGGTACCTAGATACGACGTCGTGCTGATCGACGGCGATCACAACTGGTTCACCGTCTTCAACGAGCTCAAGTTGATCGAACGGTACATTCTGGGCTCCGGCCAACAGGTCCTTGTCTTCCTGCACGACGTGGGCTGGCCCTACGCGAGGCGCGACCAGTACTACGATCCTCGAACCGTCCCCGTCGAGTTCCGCCAGGCGTTCCGGCCATGGGGCGTCGTACTCGACCGCGGCGACCTGACGCCCCAGGGTGGCTTCAATCGCACCCTGAACAACGCAGTCTACGAGAACACCGAGCGAAACGGGGTCCTGACGGCCGTCGAGGATTTCCTCGCGCAAGCGCAGCTCGAGTTCCAATTCATCTTCCTGCCCGGCTTCCACGGCCTGGGTGTCCTGTCTCCCGTCAGCCTCGTTCGGTCGAACCCCGAGCTGGCGAGCGTCCTGGACAGCATTCGGCCGTCGGCACCTGTGGCGCGGATCCTGGAGAGCCTGGAACGAGCGCGCATCCAGGGGCTCACCCGCATCGAGCAGAGCGAGGCACAGTGGCAGTCCGGGCAGGCTGCGCTCCAGCAGACCCAGGCCGAGCTCCAGGCGCGGCTGGGCGAGTTGGCGCCGCTGCGCGGGCGAGCCGCCGAGCTGGAGGAGCGCCTCGCTGCCTCCGTCGAGCGCCAGCGCGAAGGAGCGCTCCAGATGACCGAGCTCGAGCGGGAGCTGGCACGCGCAAAGAGGCGAGCTGAGTCCCTCGAGCAGGCACTCGACTCGCGGGTGCGCAGCAAGGACCTCGAGCTTGTGCGCCGACGGCGGGAGCTCGAGGAGCTCTCCCATGCCCTCGACTCCAGTCGCAACACACGGCGGCGGCTACTGGGCGAGCTGACGAAGCGCCTGGCGGAGATGGAACGCCAGCTGCAACGGGCCTGCGACGATCTTCACCGCGCGGTGGATTCGAGCCACCAGGCACACAAGGAGGCCCTGGCCAGTTCATCCGCCGAGGGTCGCCCCTATCACAACCTGCAGGAGTTCCTGGTCGGGGCGACCTTGCACCCCGAGTTGATGACCGGACCGCTTCAGGAGGACGATCGGCGGGTCCTGGGCGTGATGGACTACCACAAGAAGCGCCTCGCGCGCGAGTACCGTGATCGCCCGCAGGACACACTGGTCACTGTTGTCATGCCGACCTACAACCGGGCCGCGATCATCGGAGGTTCCATCCGCTCGGTGCTCGCCCAGAGCTACCGCACCTGGGAGCTCCTCGTCGTCGACGACGGCGGAACCGACGACACGGCCAAGGTGGTGGCGCAGTTCACGGACGAACGTATCCGCTACCTGAGACTGGAGCAGAACCAGGGCGCGGCCGAGGCAAGGAACCACGCCCTGAGACAGGCCCGGGGGAATTTCTTCTGCTACCTCGACAGCGATGACGAGTGGGATCCGGATTTCATCCTGATCATGCTCCACAAGTTGCGCGAAGAGCCTGAGCTCCACTGCATTTACTCGGCTCAGATGGTGTGGAACCCGACCGAGGGCGCCACGGCCGGTCAGGCTTTCAGGCGGGTCGAGGAGAACCTCCGCTTCCTGAGATTCTCGCCGTTCAACCGCTCGCTGCTCGAGAACCGGAACTACATCAGCCTGATCGCCTTCATGCACGATCGGTCGGTGATGGAGCGTCACGGCATGTTCCTCGAGGGCGCCCGAAGGCTCGTCGACTGGGAGTTGATCCTCCGGTACACGGCCGAGGAGCCGGCCTTTGGGCTGCCGATTGTGTTGTCGCACTACCAGCAAGGCTACGCCGGCAACCAGATCTCGCGAACCGAGGACCTGCAGCAAGCCTACCGGTCCGTCGACCGCACCCTCCACCGAAACAGCCTGTCCGTCCAGCTCACCGAGCATCCGGTCGCCGAGCGCCTCCAGCTTTCAGGTCTGATGGGCCCGGAGCGCCGGTCCTCGGCTTCGCGCCAGGTCGCCATCGTCATCCCCAGCTACGAGGTGCTGGACTACCTGAGACTGAACATCGACGCCCTGCGGCGTTGGACACCCCTGGGCAGCTACCGGCTCGTCGTCGTGGACAACGCGTCCAGCCCACCGGTCCTCGAGTTCTTGAGGCAGCTCTCTCGAGAAGACGACGTCCAGGTCATTCTCAACAAGCAGAACCTGGGGTTCACCAGTGCGGTCAACCAGGGCATCGAGGCCGCAGGACCCGACGCCGACATCGTCCTGCTCAACAACGACGCCCTGGTCACACCGGGCTGGCTGGGCGCCATGCAGGAGGTCCTGGACCGGGTTGCCGACGCCGGGCTGATCGCGCCCCGTCAGACCCTGCTCCCAGACACCAAGACCCTGAAGACCCACGTTCCTGGCGGCTACAAGAACCGGGAATGCGATACGACCCTCTCGGCCCACCACGCCAATGTCCTGGATCCCTACTTCGATCCACACCGGGGATACATCGAGCTGTCGTTCGCCCCGTTCTTCTGCGTCTATATTCCCAGGACGACCATCCGGAAGATCGGGCTGCTGGACGTGGAGAACGGACCTCATTACCGCTCAGATCGGCTGTACTGCGACGTGGTCAGGAACTTCGGCGGCCTGCGTATCATCTACACCCCGCACTCGAAGCTCTATCACTTCCTGCAACGCGCCACCGAGGAGCTCAAGCAGAGTGACCGCGAGCTATTCAAAAAGATGTACGTCAAGAACGACTGGGCGGCGATCCGAGATCAGCACCTGGCTCCGACGGACGGCGTTCCGCGCACCACCGGTGAGAGGTCCTGATGCACCCCAGCTCCTTCGACCACATGCAGGATCTCGCCCGCCGATACCTCGCCCGGGAGAGGTCCCTGCACGTCCTGGACATCGGCAGCTACGACGTGAACGGCTCGTACCGCCCGATCTTCGACCGCCCGAGCTGGCGCTATCAGGGGCTGGACCTCTCTGCTGGGCCCAACGTCGACATCGTCCTGGCCACGCCCTACCGGTTTCCCGTCAAGAGCAACTCGGTCGATGTGGTCATCTCCGGCCAGGCATTCGAGCACATCGAGTTCTTCTGGCTCACCTGGCTGGAGCTGGTGCGCGTCGTGCGCCCCGGCGGGCTGATCTTCCTCATCGCTCCCTCCAGCGGCGCGCCCCACCGCTACCCGGTCGATTGTTGGCGCTACTACCCCGACGGGTTCCGGGCGCTGGCGAGGTACGGAGCCGTGAAGCTGATCGAGGTCAGCACCGACTGGAAGCGCGACCCGGGACCGCACGACTGCCAGTGGATGGACACCGTGGGCGTGTTTCGCAAGCCCGAGGTCACGCCCTTCGAGAGGATCGTCGCGGGCCTGGAGCACATCGTTCTACAGCGACTCTCGGAGTGGATCGTGCGGCGTCATCCCCGGGGACATCCCGAAAGCAGCCCGACCCAGTGACCCACCCTTGACGCGGCACCAGCCCATCTGCTAGAGGCGGCTCATGGATCTCCGTCGAACCGAGTTCACCTGCGAGCGCTGCGGCGCGACGTTCCAGATCCCCGAGGCCACCCTGGCGCGCTTCCCCGACTGGGAGCCCCGGGAGTGCATGCCCTGCAGGAAGGCCCGCGAGAAGGCCTCGGACGCGGAGAAGCTCGCGCGCGCCCGGATCACCCGCCTGCCCCCGGGCCCGGCCCCGGGGGGCAAGAAGGGCGCCGCCGCCCGACCCGCCCGCCCGGCGAGCGGCGCCGCCCTCGAGGGCGAGGAGCCCGGGGACGGCTGCTACACCGACGGCAGCGCGCAGCCCAACCCCGGCCCGGGCGGCTGGGGGGTGGTGTGGGTGGTCGACGGCCGGGCGGCCGAGGAGCGCTCGGGCGGCGAGCCGCACACCACCAACAACCGCATGGAGCTCACGGCGCTCATCCAGGCCTACCGCCTGCTCCCGGCCGGCGCGCGGGCCATCGTCTGGACCGACTCGGAGCTGTGCGTCAAGAGCATGACCCAGTGGGCCCCGGGCTGGGAGCGGAACGGCTGGAAGCGCAAGACCGGCCCCATCCAGAACCTGGAGCTGGTCCAGGAGCTCTACGCCCTGGTGAAGGCCCGCCCCGAGCTCGAGCTCCGCTGGCTCCGGGGGCACGCGGGCACCCGCTGGAACGAGCACGCGGACCAGCTGGCCACGGCCGCGGCCCGGATCGCCGCCCTCGACAGCCCGCGGGGCCGGCGCTAGGATGGGCCCCTGAGAGCGGGGGTCTGCAACCAGTCATGGGCCTGCGCGCCAAGATCATCCTGGTGGTGTCCCTGGTGGTGGCCGCGAGCTTCCTGGGGGCCGGCATGCTCACCGTGCGCCAGAGCGAGGGCCTGCTGCTCGACGCGGTCCAGGTGCGCGGACGAGCGCTCCTGGCCGCCATGGGCACGCCCTGCGCCATCGCCATGGCCAGCGGCGACTTCGAGTCGGTCGACAGCTACCTCGGGCAGCTCAGCGAGCACGCCATCGCGCGGGACCTGGCCATCGAGCACGTGATGATCCTGGATCCGCGCGGCAAGGTGTACGCCCACTCCGACCCCACCCTGTTCGCCACCAGCCCGCCGGGCGCCTTCTACGCCCAGGCCCTGCGGAGCCGCGGGCCCGTGTTCCACCGCCTGACGCGGCCCGGGCTGCCGCCCATCCTCGAGGCGGCCGCGCCCATCGTGGCCGGGGTGCGCTGGGGCACGCTGGTGGTGGGCTTCTCGCTCTCGCGCGAGGAGGCCACCCTGGCCCAGGTGCGCCAGCGCATCCTGCTCACCGCGCTCGGCCTGGCCGGCGCCTCCGCCCTGGTGGCGTTTCTGCTGCTGACCTTCGCGGTGCTCGCGCCGCTCCAGCGGCTGGCCGGCGCGGCGGAGGCCCTGGCGCGCGGGGAGCTCGAGCGGCGCCTCAAGGTGCACGGGCGGGACGAGCTGGCCCAGCTCGGCCGGCGCTTCAACCACATGGCCGAGGAGCTGGCCGCCCACACGCACGACCTGGAGAACAAGGTGCGCGCCCGCGCCCACGATCTCATCCAGAAGAACGAGGAGCTCTCCGAGGTCAACACGCGGCTGGCCGAGGCGGTGGGGCTGCTCGAGAAGCTGGCCATCACCGACGGCCTCACGGGGCTGTACAACCGGCGGCGCTTCGAGGAGGCGCTGCTCCAGGAGGTGCGCCGCAACCTCCGCCGCGAGCACCCCTTCGGGCTGCTGATGATCGACGTGGACTGGTTCAAGCAGTACAACGACGCCCACGGCCACCCGGCCGGGGACGAGGTCCTCCGGCGCCTGGCCCAGGTCTTCCGCGACACCTTCCGCACCCTGGACCTCACCGCCCGCTACGGCGGCGAGGAGTTCGCGGTGCTCCTGCTGGAGACGGAGGTCCGCGGCGCCACGGTGGCCGCGGAGAAGATCCGCGCCGCCGTGGCCGGGACGGTGTTCCCCTTCGGCGCCGATCAGCCCGGCGGCCGCCTGACCATCAGCGTGGGCGTGGCGGCCTTCCCCGAGCACGCCCAGGCCCCGGACACGCTGGTGGAGGCGGCCGACAGGGCGCTGTACGCCGCCAAGCGGCAGGGCCGAAACCGCGTGGCGGTCCACGGCCCGGAGGTCTCCGGCCATGCGTAGCGCCTGGCGCCGCGCGGCGCTCGCCGCCTGCGCGCTCTGGCTGGGCGGCTGCCAGGAGCTCGCGCTCCTCGACCCGCCGCCGGGCGCGGCGTCCGCCCCGATCGAGGCGGCCGCGCCGCCCGCCTGGCCCGCGGCCGAGGTGCCGCGCTTCCGCTTCGGCACGGTCCCGGTGATCGGCGTGGAGGAGACCCGTGCGGTGTACCAGCCGCTGGTGGACCACCTGGCCGCGGCGCTCGGGGTGCCGGCCGAGCTGGTGGTCACGGCCGACTACGCCGAGCTGGTCTCGTTCCTGGAGAGCGGGCAGGTGGACGCCGGGCTGTTCACCGCCCTCTCCTACGTCCAGGCCAAGGAGGGGCTGCCCGGCCTGCGCCTGGTGTTGAAGCAGGTCGTGGCCGGCGCGGGCTCCTACCTCGGCTACCTGTACACCACCGAGGAGAGCCCCGCGGACGAGCTGGGGGAGCTCGCGGGCAAGAGCATGTGCTACATCGACCTGCAGTCCACCTCGGGCTACCTCTACCCCCGGGCGCTCCTCAGGCAGAAGGGCTTCGACCCGGACCACTTCTTCGGCCGGGTCGAGTTCGGCGGCAACCACCTGACCTGCCTCGAGCGGGTGCTGGCGGGGCAGGTCGACGCCTCGGCCGCCTACGCCGGCGCCTTCGCCTTCGGGCGCAGCCGCGGCCTGCCGATCGAGCGGATCAAGATCGTGGGCAAGACCCGGCGCATCCCCTACAACGCGCTGGCGGTGCGGCCCGGGCTGCCGCGCGCGGCCGAGCTCCGCCTGCGCCACGAGCTCGTCCACCTGTCCACCCTGTCCCCGGAGGGCCAGCGGGTCTTCAGCCACGAGTCCCGGCTGAACGCCTGGGTGCCCTCGCTGGAGACCGAGTACGCGGAGGTGCGCGAGGTGCTGGCGGCCGAGCGGGGGCCAGCGCGCTAGCCCCCGCTCGCTTCGATCACATGCCGCACATGGGGGCGGGCTCGGCGTCGAGCACGATCTCGCCGCCGCCCTGGGAGAGGTCCAGGCTGCCCTGCCACACCGTGCCCGAGCCCTCGGGCCAGTCGCTCACCAGCAGCTCCAGGCGCAGCGCGATCTCCCCCGCCGGGATGCCCTGGGCCTCGAGGGCGAAGTCGAAGGCGCACATGCAGGCGCAGCGCACGCCGCCGGCCTCCGGCTCGTCGGTCTCCCGCAGGACGTACACCCCGTCCTCCAGGGCGAGGCTCGCGCCGTGCTCGCCGCAGCAGTTCAGCATCACCCGCGCGTCGGTCAGGGCGAGGGTCTGGGTGCCGGGATCGTACTGCCAGCGGAGGACCTCCGCGTCGCAGTAGCCGGCCGGCACGTCGCGCAGCGCGCCCCCGCCGCCGAACCCGCCGCAGCCGCTCACCTCGGCCTGCTGCTCGAGCTGGCCGGGGTGGCCCTCCCCGCCGCCGCAGCCGACCAGGGCCGTGAGGCTCAAAAGCACCACCAGCTTCATCGCGGTCTTCATGGAATCATCCTCCCGGGAGGCGGTTGTCCTGTGTGCCTCCCGCTCCCCCTTACCCGCCAGCCAGGATTCCTGGGAACCCTCCGGGCGCTCCCCCGGGCCTACTCCCCTGGCGGCTCGCACCAGTTGGGCTCGGGCTCCGGATCCACGACGACGAACCCGTCGCCCAGGGCGAGGTCGAGCTCCCCCTCGAAGGCCACGCCCGAGCCCCCGGGCCAGTCGCTCACCGCCCGCTCGACGCGCACCTGGATGACCTCCTCGGGGATGCCCTCGGCGATCACCTCGAAGTCGTACACGCACATGCAGGCGCAGCGCACGCCGCCGAACTCCGGGTCGTCGGTCTCCCGCAGGACGTACACCCCGCCCTGGTAGCTCAGGCTGGCGTGGTGCTCGCCGCAGCAGTTCAGCAGCACCCGCGCGTCTCGCAGCGTGAGCCTGGACCTGCCGCGGTCGTACCAGAAGAGGAGCAGCTCGGCGTCGCAGTAGGCCGGCGGCGCGGCCCGCAGGGTCTGCCCGACGCTCTCGAGCCCGCCGCAGGGGCTCAACCGCTCGCGCTGCTCGAAGACCGGCAACCCGGTGAACTCCCCGCAGCCCGCCGCCAGCAGGCAGCCCACGCACCACAGGCCCACGCGCGACATTCGGCACCTCCCGCTTCAGAACTGGTATCCCAGGCCGAGGCTGCCCTCGAGCGCCAGGCGGTGGGCGAGCGCGCCGTCCTCGCGGAACACGTGCCCGCCCAGGAGCCAGAAGACCTGCGCCGACAGCCCCTCCCACAGGGGCACGTCCAGCCCGGCCAGCCCCTGGTAGGTGAACACGCCGCCCTCCCGCGTGCTCCCGTCCGGCATGCTCTGGCGCCCGAACGCCCCGCCCAGCCCGAGCCCGGCGAACACGTCCAGGGCCACGAGCTCGAAGCGCCAGGCCACCAGGGCCAGCCCGGAGACCAGCCGCAGCCGGTAGCTGAGCAGGTGCCCCTCGACGCTCGACTCGCCGTAGGCCAGGCGCGGCAGCAGGCTCACCGGGCCGAGGTCCCAGCGCAGGCCGAGCACCCCCTGGTGCAGGGCGCCCAGCCCCTCGAGGGTCCCGGCGCCCAGGCCGTAGGCCGCGTACAGCCCCCACGGGCCGCGCGGCGCGGGCGCCCCCTTGAGCGCCGCGAGCAGGCGCGGGGCCTCCTCGAAGGCCGCCGCGGGGAGCGCGACCTCGGCGCCCTCCCCGAGCGCGAGCTCGGCCTGGTACGCCCGCCCGCCGCGCCGGAGCGCCACCCGGTAGCCGCCCGCCGGCAACGCCAGCCGGCGGCGCTCGCCGAGCGCCTTGGCGAGCTCACCGACCACCTCGCCGCCCGGCCAGGTCAGCACCAGGAGCTCCCCGGCCAGATCCGGACCGAGCACCACGGCCGCCCGGTCGCGGGAGAGGTCGGTCAGCACGATCCCGCCGCGGCCCACCAGGCGGAGCTCGAAGCTGGGGTGCTGCGGGCCGGCCAGCGTGCGCACCGTGCTCTCCAGGGTGCGCTCGTAGGCGTACTGGTACACCTCGTTCAGGGTCACCCGGCGGTCGCCGTCCAGGTCGGCCGCGCCGCGCAGCCCGGACAGGAGCGAGGCGGTGAAGAACGAGCCCTGCACCGCGGCCGACTCCTGGGAGGCCTCGCCCGCGGCGCTCGAGGTGAGGATCGCCAGGCCGCGGGTCTCGAGCCGCGCGCCGAGCTCCAGGTCGAAGGCCGCGGCCGGGCGGGCGCCCTTCGTGCCGGTGAGGGCCCCGCTCTGGCAGGCGTCCAGGAGCCCGATCTTGACCCCCGCCCTCGCGCCGAGCAGCCGCTCGCGGAGCGCCGCGAAGGGCAGGCGCTCCCGGCCCAGCTCGAGCGCCACGCCGTCCGCGTGCCCGGAGAAGTAGAACAGGAGCAGCCCGTCCCCGTCCGGATCCGGACCGAGCGCGGCGTCGGCCGCGTCGAGCGCGGCCAGCACCGCCTCGGGCCCGGCCCCCAGCACCAGCCGCACCTCGCCGGGCGCGAAGCCGCCCAGCTCGACGAGCAGCCCGGCCACCCGCCGCGCGTCCGCCTCGGCGTAGCGCAGCGCCGCCCGGCGATCCACGCCCCGGTCGTTGCCCACCACCACCGCGGCGCGGCGGGACTGGGCCCGCCCCGCCCCCGGCCAGGCGAGCAGCGCGGCGAGCGCGAGCAGGCTGGCGATGCCGGGCCGGAGCACGGGCTCACTCCTTCCACACGGGCAAGCTGACCTGGTCGATCTCGAGGGGCAGGCTCGCGAGCGCCTCCAGGGAGCCCGCCGCCCGCAGCCCCGCGGCCACGGCCGCCTCCACCTCCGCGAGCTCGAACTCCCGGGTCGAGAAGAGCAGCCACAGCCGCTCCGGGCCCAGGCTCCCGTCGAGCTCGACGCTGCCGGGCAGGACCGGCGCGCCGAGCGGAGGCCGCACGACCGCGGCCCGCGGGCCGCGCGCCGGGTGGAGCAGGCTGACCCCGCCTTGCGCGTCCACGGCGACGATCATCACGTGGCCCGGCCCCGGCAGGCGCGGCACGAAGCGCAGCAGATCGCCCGCGCGCAGCCGCTCCCCCGGCCGGACCTCGAACACCCTGTCGCCCCGGCGGGCGTACACCTGCAGCGAGGCGCCGCCCTTCACCCCCAGGTACCCGTCCGGCGCGGCGCCGGGCGAGCCGCCCTCCCCGGCCGGGGGGCGCCACCAGAGCGCGGCGCCCAGGACGAGCAGGGCCAGCGCCGCGGCCGCGGCCAGCGCCGCCGGCCAGGGCAGCCAGGTCCACGGGCCGCGTGGACGGCGCGCGCCCGCGGCCTCGACCGCCGGCAGGCTGGCGGGGTAGACCTCCCGCAGGAACCGCGCCCGGTCCTCGTCCCGCGCGGCGAGCCGGGCCCGGCAGCGCTCACAGGCGGCCAGGTGGGCCTGGAGGGGATCCGCGGCCGGCCGGCCGGCCAGCTCGAAGCCGTCCAGCTCGAGCTCCGAGGGGCAGCGCGCCTGGCTCATGGCTCTCCTCCCTCGCGGCCCTGGCGCCAGCGCGCCGCGAGCTCCTCCACCCGGGCGAGTTTCTTGCCGACGGTCTTTCGGGACAGGCCCATCACCCCGGCGATCTCCTCCTGGGTCATCCCGTCCATCCAGGCGTGCACCGCGATCTGGGCCGCGTCCTCCGCCAGCTGGCCGAGCAGGCCGAGCACCACCCGCCGGGCCTCCAGCCAGTCCTCCGGGCCGGTCGCCGGCCCGCCCGCGGCCAGCCGCTCCAGCCCCTCGCTGTCCTCGGGGCGGCGGTCCCGGAGGCGGTTCAGGCACAGGCGGGTCGCCACCCGGTAGAGCCAGGGCAGGCAGCCCCGGTCCCAGCGCAGCTCGGGGGCATGGCGGAGCGCGCGCACGAACACCTCCTGGGTCGCGTCCCGGGCGTTCTCCGGGTGGCGGAGGAGCCTCAGGCAGCGCCGGTGGACCAGCGGCCCCAGCTCGCGGTAGAGCCTGGCGATGTCGTCGCGGTCCATCGTCCCTTGGTCCTTACCCGCGAGCCGCGCGCGCTGGGAACCCGGCGGGCGCGGGCTCAGGGCCGGCCCGGGCGCAAGAGCCGCACGGAGTCGAAGGGCCGGGCCTGGTTGTCGCAGGAGAACAGCTGGTCCATGGCCGGCGAGCAGGCCCCGCCCCCGGGCACCCGATCGGCCACCCAGCGCTCCATGACGAGCGCCCAGCGGTAGCGCAGGGCCGCGGGCACCGGCTCGGCCGGATCGGCCTGGAGCCCGGGCAGCAGCCAGTGATCCACGCCCTGGCCGTCAGCCACCACGACCGCCAGGCGGTCGAACTGGGTCGGCGAGGCGAAGCCCCGCTCGAAGGGCACCTCCTCCATGTGCAGCAGGGCCAGGCGCGGCGCCAGGCCGGCCTCCTCGAGCGCCCGGAAGGCGAGCAGCGCCACCG
>Ga0116143_10005683_pt1 | contig 11152 bp, 9 predicted proteins | sample AD_UKC034_MetaG_FD_89745 | JGI IMG/M metagenome (GOLD analysis project Ga0116143, IMG submission 89745) | Active sludge microbial communities of municipal wastewater-treating anaerobic digesters from USA - AD_UKC034_MetaG | ecosystem: Engineered > Bioreactor > Anaerobic > Digestate | place: USA...
AAAACGGGTCAAACTTTACCTTTGCAACAAGTTTTAATAATTCACTATCTGATAATTTTGTAAAATTTATAAACCTTCCTCTTTTGTAACCTAAAATAAATTCTTCTTTGTCCTTTATGAGATTATGATCTATGGCATACTGCCAGAGTGGCGTCTCGGGAAAAGGGATCGGTGTATTAACAGAAATTGGCCAAGTATTTAATTGCTTTAAAAAGTCTATGGTATCGTTTACGCTTTCTTCTGTTTCGGAAGGAAAACCTATTATGATTTCAGGTATATTTTTAATTCCTGCCTTTTTTGTAAGTAATCCGGCCTTTAACGCCTGTTCCCTCGTAACGCCTTTCCGTATTTCTTTCAAAATTTTATTCGAACCGCTTTCGTACCCGTAGTTTATCATTATACAATTAATCTCTTTGAGCATTGTGAGTATCTCTTCGTCGACCGTATCGACCCTTGCGCTAAGAATAACAATGCATATTCGCATATCTTCCCTTTTAAGCGCCTCGCAGAATTCTTTCATCCATGATTTGTTTCCAGTCGTCAATTCATCATTAATTTGAAATACATCAACGCCATGATGAGTATGGAGATATTTGATCATCGACACGACATATTGTACGCTGTGCTGTCTCAAACCCCTGTGATGCCTGTAGCAAAATATGCATTTATGTGTACACCCACGTGCAGTTATGATGGGGAATATATATCTTTTACCTGATAGCTGGTCCGATATTCGCTCATATTCTGATCTGTCGTGTTTGAAATAATAGTCTTTCCATCTTTCAGCGGGCTCCAGGTATTTGTTCATTTCAAGCAGGGAATACTCCGGCATAGGTATATCGTCTAAGTTTGTTATTTGCGGCTGATCCTCAGTTTTTCTAATTTCCTTGTGCTCACAGAAAGATAGCCCTTTAATGCGAGAAGCATCTTCTCCGTTTTCTATAGCGCTGATAAGATTAGGAAAAGTAATCTCACCTTCTCCGTGAACGACATAATCAACGCCCGCTTTAAGAATTAGGAGGTCTGCTACGGAGGTAATGACGCCGCCTACCACAATCTTAACATCCTTAAAATTGTCCTTAATATGATGAATCAATTCTTTGCACCGACTATAGCTTGAGGTGATTCCGCCCATTCCAACGACAGAGGGGGAAAAATCCTCTATAATGTCGTTAACCTCTTTACCATTTAAATCATCCTTCACAAGATCAACGATTTTTACCTTATGCCCGTGCCTGTGAACGCTGCTCGCAGCATACAGGAGGCCGAACGGGACCGATCCGTCCCTTTCCCTCGTCGGAACTTCTATCATCAGAATATTCATATAATCTTAATCCTTATCTTTAAGTTTCGCTCACAAAAAATTTTTTGCACATACGCTGCATATACTATGTCTGCCGTACTCTCCCGCTTTATGCAGTTTCCTCAACCGTATCATTTCCTTTGAATTCCAGAGATCATAAACGCTTTGATTGTATATATTGCCAACAACCATTTTTAATGAATACCCAAGCAGGCAACATGGCAGTATGCTTCCATCCGTCAGGATGACGAGTCTGAACCATGGCTGTGTGCACCTGAAATCTTTTGCCTTCACCTTCTTAGCTGAAAAAAGTTGATTCAGTTCATAAATATCCGGGAAGGGATTGTTGTATTCCTGTATCGCTATAGCATCAACATGTGAGGTCCAGAATTCAACAAAGTCATCCAGTTCATGTTCGTTATTTTTCATTTTTACAAAACTTACCCTCGTTATCGGGAGTTCCCTGCCTAGCTCTTTCTTCCTTTTGCAAAAGTAGAGTATATTCTCCATCACCTTTTTAAAATCCGACCCAACCCTGATTTGATCGTAGGTGGCTTCAGTGATAGCATCAAGCGAAAAATGAATTCTTGTCAATCCTGAATTTAGAAGGGCCTCCGTTTTTTCTCGATCTAGGAGCGTGGCATTGGTGTTTATCATAATATCCAGCACCCCTTTGTCCTTAGCATAAGAAATATAATCTAAAAGGTTTTCTACTAAAAGTGGTTCACCTTCTTGGTCCAGTCCAATAGAGGAAAGGCCTCGCGACGATCCCTCATCGATAACCTTTTTGTACAGGTCATATTCTAAGTATCTTTGTCTTTGAGGGAATAATTCTTTATGCGCATGCGTACACATTACACATCTAAGATTGCAACCGAAGATTGTCTCGAAATCGATGTGGATCGGGAAGTCAGGTTCTGTTTCGAAAGCAACCGCCTTTTCGAGCCTTTCTCTGTATCTGCTAAATTGTTCCCCGATATTTCTTGCTAAAATATCATTGATATTCACTTTATAGCTGAATTGTTCTGTCGATTTAGAACTATCCTGTCTCGAAAATATCTTCTTCATAATGGCATTTCCTTTTTTGCATATACAATCATCATGTTGCCAAAAAATGCTGGTGATTCTATTTCATTGAAAAAACATTTCAGCATATTAATAAAATCATTAAATAACGAGCAATAAGGGGTCTTTAAGTAAGGAAAGTAAATCTTCGTCACGGTGAAGCCGGTTTTCCTGAGCATCGTTCTAATGCTGGCCGGCGTAAAATAGTAGAGATGCTCCCCGGGTTTTACTTGATTGAATTTAGTTTTAAAAAGCCTTGCGCTGATACTGCCGATATTCGGGAGCTGGCTTATGCGCAATGTTCCTGTATCAATTAATGCCTTCCGTATGCTTGTTAGATCCTCGAAAGGGTTTTGAGAATGTTCGAGCACGCCCCGCATTTGTATAATATCAAAATATTTTTCAGGCAGCTTAATATTCCTCACCTGTCCCGTTATAATGTTCAGACCGTATTTCTCCCTGCCTATCCTTGCAGCGTCTTCTGAGAATTCGGTGCCCCACTTTTCGAAGGCATCAGGCAAGGTGTTCAGAAATTTGCCGACAGCACAACCCACATCAAGGAATTTCCCCTGCCGACATATATTTTTTACAATCTCATCGATCTCTATCTCGTACATGCGCTGTCTGGACGTCTTCCTCGTAATGTCCTTCGACAAAATATTCCTCTGAATAGAACCTCTGCAATTCATCGTTATCAGGTCGGGGGTTGCAATATATAAGGCCGCAATTACGACACTTGACGATTTCTATACCGGCCTTTTTCCCCCAAAGAACCGCATCATCGCCTCCACAAAGATTACAAACAACTTTTTCCATATACCGTTCTAATCCTTTCTTACCTCTTCCCAGACCCTGTGGACATTTCTGTTTATTGCAAGCCATTCTGGGTGAGAATTCAGAAGCGCTATGATATCTGTCGTCCTGAATCGCGGGTCCTTAAAATAGAGATTTTCATAAATCAGCTTTATTAATTCGTAGTCCTTAAATTCATCAAGCTCAAGGTGCCAGTCAGGATATGTCAGCTCGGGTGGGGCAACGATGTTATGCATCCTGTATTGCTGCGGATGTTTCAGTATATAAAGGGTCACATGCTCCCTGTATTCCGGATCCTTAGCAAGACGTTCCATCTCCTCGAGTACCTCGAATGTAAAGATCTGCACATCAATCCCAGGCGGATATGATTGTTCTATAAAATTAGACAGATAGTCATACTGCGATTCGATAAAGATCCTCACACAATCATCAATAAGCCAGGGATCAAGCAGCGGGCAGTCACCGGTAACCTCTATCACCACATCCGTCTTGTAAGACTTTGCAGCATTATATACCCGGTTTAATACGTCATCGGATGAACCACGGAAACAGTTTACCTTTCTATCTCTGCAAAACTGCTCTATAACATCATCTTCGGGGTTCGTAGTTGTTGCAAGCACAATGCTATCTATCGTTTCTGCAATATGCAGGCGTTCTATAAGCAATTCTATTGCCGGTTTTCCCGCTATAGGCATCATCGTCTTACCTGGAAGCCTTGTTGACCCCATTCTCGCTTCGATGATCGCGTTGACCCTTCTGACTGTCATGTAAGTACTGTTTCCTTTTGGTTTGCGAGTCTGTCACTGTTTTCCATTACCTTCCTTATTGCCTCCACGATTTCATCCATGTCCTTAAATGTTTGGGGCGGTCTTACTATTTCAGTCGATATGACAATTTCATCAAGCGTTTCAGCTTTGGGGCAAATACCCTTTTTATAATTCACTTTTCCGTTGTAAAAAGGACACTTGAACGGACAGCCTTTATCGCCATAACCGATAAGTTTTTGATAAAGCGGTTGAAGATATAACGGTTTCATGTAGCTTACGTAAAAATCCATACCTTCCGCGTTTAATGCCTTCACAAAGAGTGGCGCCTTTATGCTTATCTTTTCAGTATCAAGCTTTAATGCGTAGCGGTAATAGACATGGGTGCAACCCTGCTTCACATTTGGGATTGAGATCCCTTCAAAGGACCGAAGCCTGTCATTCAGGTAATGAACAAGTTCAAGCCTTTTTGCATTCAGCGCGTCGAGCTTTTTCAATTGTTCTCTCGATATTGCCGCCTCTACCTCGTTCATACGGTAATTCCAACCGATCATGTTTACAATACTATCCATATTTTTGCCCGCTGCTATAACAGCTTCTGCGTGATTTCTTATCAGGCGGAGCCTTTCACACAGGTCATCTTTGTCAGTAACGGCAATTCCTCCCTCACCGCACTGGATCACCTTGTTGCAATTCAGACTGTATACCCCTATATCCCCTATTGTTCCTGCCGGTCTGCCATTATACAGTGCACCCGGAGCCTGTGCTGCATCTTCGATGACCTTGAGGCCATATTTTTCTGCCAGTCTCATTATGGGGTCCATGTCGGCCGGATGTCCGAAGATGTGAACAACAAATATCGCCTTCGTCCGGTCTGTGATCTTTTTTTCTATAGAAAGGGGGTCAAGATTATAGTTTTCCATTTCAACATCGGCAAAAACGGGGATACCGTTATAGACAAGAATTGCTGTCGCGGTTGCGCTCATAGTATACGGCGTCACGATCACCTCGTCTCCGGGACCTATCCCGCAAGCACCAATCGCAGCAAAAAGGGCGGATGTGGCCGAATTGAAACTGACAGCATAACGTACGTTGAATTTCCTGGCCCATTCTTCCTCCAATGACCTGACCTGCTCGCCACCGAAGAAATACTCATTATTGGTTCCTTCAAACTCGGAAAGGATACCCTTTGCAAGTACTCCGAGCACAGCCCTTTTTTCTTCTTCACTTGTTGTCGCGTGAGGAGGATATCCTCTTTCTCTTATTCGTGACCCGCCAAACATCGCTAATGTGGACTGCATATAAGCCCTTCCCCCTGTTTTTCTATTTCTTCGATAACCAGTTGTATATCAAGATACGCTTCTGGAGAAACAAGCGGTTTCATCGTGCTGTCCCTGCACAGATCTTCAATATGGTCCGCTGCATATTTGAAGGCATAACCGACCGTACTCCTTATGCGTTCATCTGCTTTTTCCAACGCATATGCCCCTGTCTCTGCCTTGTTCGCAGCCTTTTTGAATAATCGGATTGTAAGGCCTTCATCAATTATCTGTATCCTTCCCTCTTCGCACACAAAATCGAACTCGAATAGTCTGTAGTTATTAAAATCACAGGATTGTACTATCCCGGGAATCCCATTTCCAAATTCCATATAGGCATCGTAAGCATACTCGTCCATACCTGCATACATTCTCTTCCCGAGCAACCTGATGCATTGAGGTTTACCCAATGTTCCCACCAGGTAGCCGAGAAGATGGGTGCCCTGATTTCTCAAACCTTTTCCGTAGTATGCGTTGAACCTGACCAACTTACCGAATGTTCCCGATTGGAGCATTCGTCTTATGGTTAGATGTGACCTGTCGTATTCGCGGTAAAGATTTATGGTAATCCTTGTATTGCTTGAGCTCTGCATCTTTATAATATCTCTTATCTCTCCGGAATTATTAGTAAAAGGTTTTTCACAAAATATAACATTTACCTTATTTAAAAGTGCTCTGATAATCTCGCGGTGGCTTTCGGAATGAGTACATATACTGACGACATCGAGCGCATTTTCCGCAATCATGGTACGGTAATCCTCGTATACCCGCCCTACTCCCCACATTGACCGAAATCTTTCCAGTCTTTGTCTGTCGATATCTGCGCCGCATACAACCTGGAATCCCGGGTGCTTTGCATACATACCTGTATGTGTCAGGTACGGATAGTAGCGCCTTGCTTTATCATCCTCCTCGTACTCTGATGCAATTCTTCCAAGCCCTATTATACCGGTTTTCAGCTTTGTCAATGTCAATCCCGCTTTATATTCTCTTTAGAGATCTGCCTTATTTGTCAAAACTCCTCAAATTTTTATCTTCCCTTCCCTTCTCCAGCTCAAGTGAAAAGAAGGCGTCAACAATGTCTATTGGTATCTTCCAGAAATCAATAAGCCGTATATCGAGATGACTTCCGGTAAACCGTCTCATGCGCCATTCCTCATATGAAATACCGGCAGGCGTGTTCGGATAGGGGTTGTAAAGACTTACCGTATATCCATCAGCATTTAACGTCTTCGTATTTTCATACATCTCCCCATACTGGTCATACGTAAACCATTTGCCACCGAGCATCAGGTATACAATGCACTTTATGCCTGTATTCTGTATTTTCTTTATCCAATCCGACGCATAATCGAGGGTCACTCTCTTTGTCTTAACCTGATGTTTTTCGTTCAGCGCGTTCTCAAGACCGAGCTTCAGGTGCGTGCATCCCGCCCGCTTCATTTCATCTAATAATTCAACATCAAGCGTATCAAATCTGCTTTCCGTCCGCCATTGTATATCTGGAAACTCCCTGCTCAGTTGTTTGCAGAAACCAATTACAAGATCCCTGTGAACGGTAAAATTTGCATCAACAATATAGAAATTTTTCAGACCATAGCGTCTGTAACGCAATCTAACATCATCAATCACCGAATCAATGGTACGATACCTGATTGTTCCTCTGTTGATCTGTGCAACCCTGCAGAAATCACATGTACCGGTACAACCTCTCCGCCATATAACTGTATCTAACGATAGCGGTGATACCGGGGTCACTAAATTGTCCATATCATACAATGGCATGTTCTTTAGTTTTTCCTCCGGAAAGAGCGTTCCTTCGACCCTCCCTCTGATCTCCTTCTTCATAACTGCCGGCAATATATTCTCGACTTCGCCAATGACAAGCAGATCAAAATCTTCGGACGTCTCCCATATCTCTGGCCCTATTGCAATGATATAGGCCCGCGGATTTATTTTTCTTACAATCTTCGCGATCTTTGCCGTAGAATCCCAGTTCCCGCTGTCAACGGAAGGATTCAAAACATCACCGCATGTAACAAAAACAGTCTCGCATGCATTTTTTTGATAATAAGCGGCAAATTCTTCATATGCCTTCGAATTTTCCATTTCATCATAGAACGAAATAGAATTGAACATCATCTGGTAACGGTTTATGTAATTTTCATGCGGTTCTGAATCACAATGATAAATCCGGCTTTCATAGCCAAGCACTGATAACGACATTGAAACGCTGGCAGCAGACAGATTCAACCTGTTATTATGGCTTCCAAGCAACTTATAAAAAGGAGGGATTACAATAAGACACTCCTTTTTCTTTTTCCCATCCGCCTTCTTCTGTTCCATGGTCGCTGTTGCTGTTCCATCCAGTTCTTCCTGTATCTGCATTCCCAGCTTATGCGGAAAAATAACATTATTCTCGCTGGTAATCCTGATAGCGCTGATATTTGCATTCACCGCCGGAATTATATCGTACTCATACGATCTTCCTACAAATACAGCATCCTCCTTTTCTATTCCCAGTATCTCCTCAATACCTTGTAGTATGGCATTTTTATTTATCCCCAGATCACATGAAAAAAAACATTTTTCAAAATATTGCGCCACGTTGAGGCGCTCGAGCACATATTTTTTCTGATAAGCCCACAGATTAGAAACAATTACAAGGGTATACTTTTTCTTTAAGCTCAGAAGAAGCTCAATTGCACCGGGAACCCACCTCATCTCCTTGAAATCTTCTTCAATTGCCTCGTTGAATTTCTCAACTATCCTTTCGTATAATGGCGAGCGTGGATTTTTTAGGCTCAAAAGCATCGACGACAAACCGGACGGGTTTTCAACAATCTCCAAAAATCGTGATAAAAAAAGCCTTGGGTCGGACTCCTTTATAAGCATGCCAGATTTTAAATCGGTCTCGGCGATCTTTGAGTTTGTTAATTCTTTATAAAAACGGGAAATAGCAGAATCCTCTTTCCCGAATATGAGCGTCTCCCATAGATCGAAGATGATGACTTTTTTCATATCTCTTTTCATATATCCCTCATTTTACCGGTCCCTATTTTTTATGCGATTGAAACGGTTCCTCAAGAAATCCTGGTTCCTTTTTTCTGTCTCAGAAATCGATTTTTCTTTCACCCCGAGCATTCTGTTAATCCTCCTGGAATATTCAATAAGAAGCTTGAATTCCGCGCCATCTGCAGAAAGGATATGGTCCGTTCCAAAATATGTCTTTGAAATGGTAATGTGTTTTTCTATCGCATCTGCACCTCTCGCAACGGCAGCGAGTGGTGCCAGAATGCCAACAGTATGGTCGGAATAACCTACCTTGCACCCGTATCTTTCTCTGAGAAAATCCATAACGAGAAGATTGACATTCTCCTCCGGTAGTGGATATTCGGAAACACAATGCAGGAGATAAAGATCAACATTGTTAAGTATTCGAACTGCGCTATCAATCTCTTCAACAGAACTCATGCCCGTGGAAAGGAACACCTTCTCAGCCTTTTTATTGACTGTTTCAAGCATTTCCCGATCCGCAATATGAAAAGATGCTATCTTCATGTCTCTGACTCCCAAAGAGAACAGGTCTTCTGCCTTTCCTGCGTCCCAAGGCGTACAAAGGAACTTCAACTTCGTCCTGCCTGTGTATTCATACAGGTGACGCAACTTATCCATATTGAGTTGGACCTTTCTGAACCACTCTTTCTCTGGGTCAGAATCTGCACAATCCTCTGCATCATAATATTGGAATTTTACGTAATCAGCCCCTGCACTATCAGCCATATCGATAAGCCCTCTTGCTATTTCCATGTCCCCAAGATGGTTCTCTCCCGCTTCAGCTATGATAATACACATACTTTATCTCCTCTTCAGCACCTTCATAAAATATTTTATTGCGCTCAATTGCGCCCTGTTGTCTGTATAATTACCGTCTTCGGGGTCAATCTCCATGATCATCCACGAGCCTTCTTGAAAACGATCAATAAATCCGGGGAAATCCAGGTTGCCCTCACCTATAGGCAGGTTTTCAGTGTAAAGATACTTTCTCATATTCTCCATACCGTCTGCCGGACTCCAGGTAAAAGTATCCGATATATGAAAAAAATGTATTGAATCTAAAATAAAATCACCAATCGATAGAGAATCCGTTCTGAACAAATCTTCCTCAAAGATATTCTGGAATCTCTTATCATCTTTTAATACTGTATCCTTTTTCAGCATATTGAACATATTGCATGACAATGACGCATGGGCGATATCAAGGAGAACGCCGACATGATCGAGGCCCAGCTTATCGGTCTTTTTTATGAATCTTTCTATATCCCATGGGAAGAAGTGGTCGATCGGGCTGGAGACAAACTCTTTATGGAGCTCCTTCGGCAACCATACAAATCCATAATTCTCAATCAGAATCCTGATGCCTCTTTCTGCTCCCTCCTTGTCCCAATTTATCACCATTTCAAGAAAGCCCTCATCGGCTTTTTCTTTCTTTAGATCGCTTCCAAAACCGAAACATCTATGCATGACCAGATAATGAGAGCCGATCGCACTGCAAAAATCGAACACCTTTTCCAATATCGACACGTCAAGGGTTGCTGCATCGTATATATAGCCCGTATCGAGGTCAAAAATCGGAAAATGGGTAATATAATCACATTCAGGGATACGGCGACAGTTCTTTTCGACCATCTTTCTGCTTTTGCCAAAAATATCCCTGGATCCGAACAGATGTAATTCGATGGCTGGTTTCACGCCAAGCTGCTTGTATTTCTCAACCCGGTCAATAAGTTGATCCAAATAATAAGGGGCTGCCTTCATCCCGTACCTGATGTTAAGGTTCAAGCAGGTATTCCCCCGTCTTTAAATAGCGATGATCTTATCAGGCCCATTATCTTTTCAAGCGAATGCGTGTTTCTATATGTAACCTGGCGCCCGGCTTTCATGCTGAAATTAAAAATGTCCCTGTCCATCGAAATGAAAAGATCCTCTTTTGAGGTGATCAGTTCGATATTTGCCATACTATCGTATTCCTGTATCTTGGTGGCCGTATCAGCAGGCTGATAACTTATTGCAGGGATCCCCAGTATGACCGCTTCAACCAATATCAAAGATGTCATTCCAATAACGACATCTGATATTTGAAATAATCTTCTGTCATTATCCTCTGATATAATATCCCATTCTATTCCATCGGTTACTGACTTCAGATATTGTTTGTAGATTTCTTTTGAATCATTCGGGTGTACCCTCACGGCAAGCCTGAATTTATCGGCGCCCCGGCAAGAAATATATTGAGCAAGATCATCCAGCACGGACAACTCATCATACCCATATCGGTCCTTTTCACCCTTTTGCGCTATATATTCGGTGCAGAACGTGATGATCTTTTTCGTCGAGGCGTTCATTTCATCTTTTATCCTGTGTTTCTCAATTTCGGAAATCTTTAATGTACCGATTCTGTCGAAATAAGGGGAGCCTGCAACAATAACCCTATTTGCTTCAACGCCGACAGAAAGAACGATGTCTTTGACCTGATCGTCCGTTACACATATTATATCAGGGTAAAATGTCACTCCTCCTTTTCGGAATCTATCTATTGCATATTTGCTTGAATCAAGCAGGCAGATACTTTTCACCTTTCTTTCGGCTGCATATTTCCATATTTTATATTCGAAATCCGATGTAGGGGAGGTACCTGTTACATAAAGGTCATACGAGCCAAGGGAAGAAAAAACAGGCTCATCGTCTTCAAGTATTGCCTGATTAAAGATGAGCCGCCTATTCGGGATTTGTTTAACACCCATATATCCGACCCTGTATCTTGCAAGACATGCCTCAATAAGTGGGGAAATGATGTTCAGAGAACCGTACTGGGTAGCAACGAAAAG
>Ga0116143_10005684_pt1 | contig 11150 bp, 9 predicted proteins | sample AD_UKC034_MetaG_FD_89745 | JGI IMG/M metagenome (GOLD analysis project Ga0116143, IMG submission 89745) | Active sludge microbial communities of municipal wastewater-treating anaerobic digesters from USA - AD_UKC034_MetaG | ecosystem: Engineered > Bioreactor > Anaerobic > Digestate | place: USA...
AGAACCTCTTTCATCCAGTCTGGAATATGCTCACCCTTCTGAACCGGATCACCAATATTCTCCCAGATGACTTTGATCCCATATTCCTGCATTTTTTTAGCAATCATCACAATGTTACGGATTTCATAGGTCAAACCGCTTCCGCCACGGGATATTTCGAAGCGCATAAGAAATAAAACTCCCTAAATTCATATTTAATATTCCTTATAATACATGTTCATCCAATAATCCACAGAATTTCATTGTCACGAAAAAGAACAAATTAATGAAGGACAAATAAATATTTTCATGATAATGAGAGAAAAATTAATTAAGAGAAGTAAGGACTTCAATATTTATGGACAGCACAAAAACTTTTGCGGAAATGTTCGAAGAATCGTACTCCACCCCCAAGCATTTTGATGTGGGTGAAAAAATAGAGGCGACCGTTGTTAAAATCTCTCCGGAATGGATATTCATTGATCTTGGAGCCAAAAGCGAAGGCTATCTCGACAAGAAAGAATTTCTCGACAGTTCCGGCAATTTAACCGTAAAGGAAGGAGACACGGTCACCGCTTATTTCCTTTCATCACGCCGCAGTGAAAAATTATTCACCACCAAACTGCTGGCACGAAAAAGCGTGGATGAATTCCTGGTTAACGCCCATCAGAATGCAATACCCCTGGAAGCCACTGTTGAAAAAGAAGTTAAAGGCGGCTTTTCTGTGAAAATCAGCGCGAGCGCCAACGGATTTTGCCCATTCTCCCATATGGATATCAAAAAAATCGACAACGCCGCGGATTACATCGGTCGGAAATTCGACTTCATCGTCCTTGAATATGCTGAAAATGGTCGCAAAATCATCCTATCGCGCCGCCCAATTCTAGAAAAACTTGAGCGGGAAAAGAAAATTGCACTAAAAGAGTCCCTTCAAAAAGGAATGGTTGTAAAAGGAGTGGTAACCTCCGTGCGTGAATTCGGCGCATTTGTGGATATCGGCGGCGTGCAAGCGCTGCTGCCTGTTTCGGAAATGGCATGGGGCCGTGTAAAGGACACCAACGCCCTTTACAAGACAGGCGACGCCATCGAGGCCGTCATCATCAATCTGGATTGGGAAAACGACCGCATCACCTTGTCCTTCAAGGACACCCTGCCCGATCCTTGGGAGAATGTAACACGGAATTACCTGGAAGGCAGTATTCACAAAGGACGGGTTTCCCGCCTGACGGATTTCGGCGCGTTTATTACGCTGGAAGCAGGTGTTGACGGTCTGCTGCATATCTCCAAACTCGGCAAGGGCAAAAAAATCAAGCACGCGCAGGATGTCCTGTCCAAAGACAGAGAAATCGATGTGAAAATTGAAAAGATTGACCGGGAAAACAAAAAAATATCTCTCGATATGGCTTCCATCGGAAATGAAAAGGATTCAGATGAAGGCACGGAAGACTATTCCGGTTACATGCCCAAGCCCCCAAAAACCATGGGCACACTGGGCGACCTGATGAAGAAAAAGAAGTAAATTTAAGCAGAAAAGTTTCAAGTTATCCGGGTATTTCAATCCGCCCCGGTAATGCTTGCTCTGCTTAAAACTTAAAAATCTTAAATCTTTGCCCCTTCAGCCTTTAAAATGATCAGGGCATCCGCGGCAACCGGTTCATCACCACGAATAATAAGAGGATTGATATCAATTTCGGAAATTTCCGGATGCAAAAGCGCAATTTGCCCCAGAGACTGAAGAATACGCGACAAAATGCTAAGATTAACCGGCGGCATACCCCGGTATCCAGTCAGCAGCTTTCCGGTTCGAATTTCTGAAAACATCTCCTGGGTATCCATTGCGGAAAGAGGCGCCTGGCGAATGGCCGTATCGGAGTATATTTCCGTCAATACGCCGCCCAAACCGAACACAACACACGGCGCAAACCCTTCAAACCGCGTCATGCCCGCCAGAAATTCCCGATTGCCATCGACCATTTCCTGTACCAGAACCGGCACAAAGCGTCCGGCGGCTTTTTGAATTTCATCATAGGCTTCACTTAATCGGGCATTATTTTCAATATTGAGGGATATTAAACCTTTGCCGCTTTTATGGAGAATGTCCGAGCTACAGGCTTTCAGCGCGACCGGATATGAAATATACTCTGCAGCCTCCTTTGTCGCTTGTTTCGTCATGCACAGTGCCTCTCTGGTCACCGGAACACCATATATCCCCAGCAATTGCTTTGCAGAAAATTCGTCCAGCGCCGTCTGGCCTCCCCGAATCGCTTTTTGGATGATCTCAAATGCCGGTTCCTGAACTGACGGCAAAACCGGAAGCACGGACACAGCTCGTTCTTGAATCAATTTATAGCGATAAAGAGATCCCAGCGCACGGGCGGCGTTTTCCGGCGAATGGAAAACCGGCGTGCCGGAATCCTGATAGCCTTTCGTAAAATCATCATCGTCATCAAAAAAGTTGGATATCAGGAGGGGAATATCATAACGGTGCGGCAGCTTCAGAGCCTCTTCAAGGCTCGGCTTTGTGTGCGAAATGAAATCCTCGCAGCTCATATCTCCCAGAAGATCGCTCATATGCGAATACACTTCCTTCATGAATCCCGAATGGGCAAGACCATGGATGATCAGCGCGTCCACTTCGCCGCTTTTGATCAGCATTTCGGGCAAAGTCGTGGAAAGTTTGTCCATGCTCAAATCAAATGTCATATCCACCGGGTTTGCCGCAGAGGCATGGGCCTGAATTTGCGATTGAATTTCATGCTGAAGATGCTTTGAAAAATGAGGCACCTCCAGACCAACAGAGTCACTGGTATAGGCAATTGCCGAACCGGGACCTCCGGAATTCGTTACAACACCCACCCGCCTGCCCCGCATGGGCGGTTGCGTCGCCAGCGTCCAGCCGTGGGCATATAAATCTTCAATACTATGAACCCGGATGATGCCTGACTGTTTAAATATGCCGTCGTAAAGAAAGTCGGGCCCTGCCATGGCACCGGTATGACTGGAACCTGCGCGGGCGCCGGAGGCAGAACCTCCAACATACTGAGCCAGCACCGGTTTGTACCGCGTTATTTTTTGAGCGACCTCAACAAAACGCTGACCATCTCGAATCCCTTCAATATAGAGAATAATCGCCTTGGTCTGTTCATCTTCGCCCAGATACTCCAGCGCATCCACAAGATTGATATTGGCTTCGTTACCCAGGCTAATAGCTTTGCTTAACCGGATGCCTCTTTTTCTCAAATACGGAAGAACCTGCGTGACATACGTGCCACTTTGCGAGGCTAAGCCCAGAAAGCCAGGTCCGGTCAGAAAAGGCGATACGGTAGTATTCAGAGATATTGCAGAATTGATGATGCCCAGACAATTAGGCCCCACAAAGCGAATTCCATACCGATTGGCGATGTCGATGATTTTTTCTTCCAGAGTGCGGCCAGTCGCGCCGGTTTCCTTAAACCCCGCCGTAATAATGATGGCTCTTTTCGTCCCGATCTTACCAAATTCTTCCAGCAGGTCGACAATCGATTTGCTGGGAACAATAAAAATCACCAAATCGGGAACTTCCGGCAGTTCTCCAACCGAAGGATAGGCCGGATGCCCCAATACCGTTTTTTCCTTTCGGTGGAGAGGATAAAATTTACCTGTATAGCCATCCTTAATAATACTCAGGGCCTGAATAGTGCCCATTTTGGCAAGTTCGTTGCTGGCGCCCACAATAGCAATGGACTGAGGATTCATCAATAAATGCAGAGGGTTTTCCGACATGGCTTTGTCCTTTATCATTTTTTATGCATCGAATTATTGAACTACAGAATAATGAACCTGCCTGTCAAGATAAATCACCGGAGAGGGCATGTATCCTCTCTGCTTATCCCCCTTTTTCCGTGTGATTATTGTCCACAGCTGTGCTATAGAAAAGTGGCCATCATGATTGGTGCGCATTACTTAAAACACCATTCGGAGGAAATATATCATGAAACAACGATTCTTGATGTTCATGATCGTATTGATGATTCTGATTCCAGCCTGTGCGCCCACAAACAGCTCTCGCTACCGGGAAGGCTCCAATATCGGACAGGAAACTGCGCTATCGGTTCAGGATGAGGAGAGACTAACCAAAGAGGCGCTGCCAAAATTAAAAAAGGATTACCCCCCGGCCAAAAATCAGGAATTGCAGTCCTACATTTCTGATCTGGGGATGAAAATCGTCCGGGCCAACAAACTTCAGGGCCATCCGTATTCTTACAACTTTACCGTGGTTGACGTGCCGGATGTCAACGCTTTTGCTCTGCCGGCCGGAACGATTTTCGTCACCGCCCCGTTGATTGCGCTGGCTGATAATGAAGCGGAACTGGCGGGTGTTGTTTCCCATGAAATCGGCCATGTGGTTGCCCGCCATTCGGCGGAACGGATGTATGCCATGGAAAAGGAAAAAAATAAGACGTGGCTTTATCTGGGAGGAGGCGCGGTGGTGGGAGCAGCTGCCGGCCTGGGACTGGGTGCGCTGATTTGCAATAAGGGAGACACCGTCTGCCTGGCAAAAGCGGCGGCGCTGGGCGGAGCAGTCGGCGCTGGCGGCGGTTACCTGGCACAGAAATACACCTTCCTGGTCAATTCGCGGGAAGACGAAATGGAAGCTGACCGCCTGGGGTTTCGTTATGCCGTCGCCGCCGGATATGACAAGGATCAGGTAGGTAAATTCTATGAAAAACTTCTCCGGATGGAGCAATCGTCCAATAAAAGCGGCGGCTCTCTGACCAGAAGCTTATCCGACGCCATGAGCACTCACCCGCCCAGCGAAGAAAGAGTCAAACAAATGGAAGAACTAGCCGCCAAAAGCCCGGAAAGGAAATCCGTCACCAGCACGGCTTCTTTTAACAGAGCAAAAAACCTGGCTTCGGGATCGACAAAAAAATAGTGGCCATCCGGACTCCTGAATTTCCAGACTGGTCTGCATGGGCGGTAAAAATTTAGTAAAATCTAATCAATAGCTTTGTTTTGTTGTTGCGTCGGCCCAATTTTTTCACAACTTCCGCGCCCCCAACTACCCACAACCCAGCTTTTTCAGCATAATCAAAACCGCCGACACCGCGCCTTCAGTCATCCCGGGGATTCTTTCCATCTGGCCGATGGTGGAAGGCAAAATGCGGGCCAGCTTAGCGCGTAATTCGTTGGAAAGGCCCGGAACAGAGGAATAATCAAAATCGGGAGGAATTTTCTTTTTTTCCTGCTCTTTCAGCTTTTTGGTCGCCTCAAATTGCCGCTGGATATAGCCTTCATACTTAATTTCAATTTCGATCTGTTTTTTGACAAAAGAGTCCTTTTGCGCTTCCCACCCCGGAAATCCCTCTAAATCGTCATAAGATATTTCGTGTCTTTTCAAGAGGTTATAAAGACTGATAGACTGTGTAAGGGATGGGGTCCGTAAAGAGGCTATTTTTTCATTGACCTCCGGAGACGGTTTGACGGATGCGGTTTTCAAAGAGGCAATTCCTTGCTCAATCCGTTTCCTTTTATCCTGAAGATCCTGATAATGTTCACGGTCAATCAGTCCCAGTTCATACCCCTTGCCCATCAGGCGGATAACGGCATTGTCTTCCCGCAAAATCAGGCGGTATTCCGCCCGCGACGTGAACATCCGGTAAGGCTCATCCACGCCGCGCGTCACCAGATCATCCACCAGCACGCCCATATACGCCTCGGAGCGATCCAAAATAAACGGCGGCTCGCCTTTCATCATCAGCGCGGCGTTAATGCCCGCCCAAAGGCCCTGTGCCGCCGCTTCTTCGTATCCGGATGTGCCGTTGATCTGACCTGCCAGATACAGGCCGGAGACAAGCTTTGTCTCCAGAGTCAAATGAAGCTGCGTGGGTTGCACAAAATCATATTCAATGGCGTAAGCCGGTCTCATAATCTCTGCATTTTCAAGGCCTTGAACACTTTGAACAATCTGATACTGAATATCCAGCGGCAGAGAATTGCCCAAGCCCTTGGCGTAGATTTCCTGCGTGTCCAATCCTTCATGCTCCAACACGACCGGATGGCTTTGACGATCGCCAAATTTCATCACCTTGTCTTCCAGCGAGGGACAGTAGCGCGCACCAATCCCCTGAATCGCACCTGAATAAAGCGGAGAATGCTGAATATTATCGCGGATAACGCGATGTGTCTGAGAGGACGTGGCGGCAAAATACGAAGGCAGCCGCTCCGGGCGAAGCGCTTGCGTCTTGAAGGAAAAGGGCAAAGGATGCGGGTCGCTGTCCTGGCGCTCCAAAACGGAAAAATCGATGGTGGAAGCCTTGAGCCGCGGCGGTGTGCCGGTTTTCATTCGTCCGACTTCAAAGCCCAGCTGCTTGAGCTGATGAGCCAGGCCCACGCAAGCCAGCTCTCCTGCCCGTCCCGACGGAGTCCGGGATGTCCCAATGTGCACCAGGCCATTCATAAAGGTTCCCGTTGTGATAATGATTTTTTTGGCTTTGTAAAAGTGACTGCTTGTATCCAGCACACCGGACACTCTGCCGTCCTCGACCACCAGATTTTCCACCATCGCCTGACGCAAAGAAAGATTTTGCTGAGTTTCAACAACGGATTTCATTTTCAGTCGGTAAAGCTGTTTGTCACACTGCATTCGCGAAGATTGGACAGCAGGCCCCTTGGAAGCGTTGAGCAGGCGAAAATGAACCGCGGTTTGATCCGTCACCCTGCCCATTTCGCCGCCCAGAGCGTCAATTTCCTTCACTAATTGGCTTTTGGCCAGACCGCCGATGGCCGGATTGCAGGACATGAGCGCAATGGAATCAAGGTTAATGTTAAACAACAGAGTCTTACAACCTAGGCGCGCCGCCGCTAAAGCCGCTTCGCACCCGGCATGACCGCCACCAATCACTAAAATATCGTAATCATCCTTCATTAATTTCTCTCTTTTCTGCAATAATGGAACCATACCAAAGACTTTGCTCCAAACAATCCACTTTGCCCCGCCGGGTCTTTTTGACCTGGCCATGGATATGTTGCGCATATGAGCCTTTTGAGTCAAAACATGAGAATTTTTCAAATGTCAAGACCATAGATAGAATTGAAGCCATTGAGAGCAAAAGCTTTGTCGGCACGAAAAGTTTTTACAATTGATAGACGATATACTTGCATATGAACCTCCGATTCAAAACTCGATCACGGAAAAGGACTTGAATAAGTAAGATCGGACGGTCTTTGCTAAACCATGGAATATATTAACCATAACTCACATTTTCAAAAGCTTTTCTGACTTTTTTTACTGAATCACCATGTAAAGTTATGACACAGCGAATGCCGGAAATACGGCCAATAAGACATTCGTCTTCGTCACTGTATTCAATCCAATCTTTGCTGTATAGCCTTTATACGTCATTGGTTTATTCATGGCGTTACTCCCATTAATTCCAGAAATTCACGCGCTGCTCTTACCTGGTAAGGTTTGGCTTCTTTGACGGGGTGCGGGCGGTGGAAGTCAGCGCATAAATCGTTTTTTTAAACCCAACCCGTGAATCCCTACCTTCGATCAATTCCTTGCCTGCCGCAAGGAATAAAGCCTCAATTTTCCTCCACTCCAGATTCCGGGGGACTGGTTCAGAAAATACAGCGGCCAGCGTCTTGCGGTTTGTGCTGTTCATATGAATTATGAGACTAAATGTAGTATCATATGTCAACAGTGAAATAACCGTAGTCTGGATTTTTAAAGCCGCAGCCGTTTTAGTCGTTGCCAAAACGATGATAAGAGCGCCAAACGTCAAAAGCGGGGTTAATACCCCGCACTATGTTCTTTACCAACAGGAAGTATCCATGATTTTGATATTTTGAAGTAAATCCCCGATATTCTAAGCAGAGGCCATGTCAATAAACAGAACCGTCCTCTTTTATGATTTAGGCAGCGTGCCTAACAACCTCTTTCGCCAGTCGCTCGGCAAGTTGCTGCTCTGCAATGGCAAGATCGTAATGGGTTTGCAAATTCATCCAACTTTGGGCGTCTGTTCCGAAAAACAATGCCAGTCGAAGGGCAATGTCTGCGGTTATAGAGCGCCTGCCTGCAACAATTGCACCGATACGTCGTTGAGGAACGCCTATAGATTTGGCCAGCCGGTACTGTGTAATTCCCATGGGCTTCAAACAATCATCTAAAAGGATTTCACCGGGATGAATCGGGGGCATGTCTCTTTTCACAATCACTCTCCTTTAATGATAATCAACGATCTCGACATTGAATGCGTGGCCATCTTTCCACGTAAAACAAATCCGCCATTGATCGTTGATTCGGATACTGAGTTGTCCTTTTCGGTCGCCCGTTAACCTTTGCAAATGATTTGCCGGAGGAACACGGAGAAAGTCAAGTGTTTCTATTGTCAAGAGATACTATTGCTTTGAATTTATCCAGTAATGATTGAGATAACCCGGTTCAATCAGAATGATTGAACCAGCGGGCAAATTTATAAAGAAAATAGGAAAAAAAGGGAAGATTCTATTTTTTAAGTGTGGAAATCGGAAATAAATGGAATCGTCCCCTTTTATTTTATTTATTATGCCGCTTTTCTGGTTTTTCCCGACCGGACTTGCAGATGCAATCCCAAGGCATTGATGACTTTCACAATGGTTGAAAATTCAGGATTACCCTGTGCGGATAGCGCTTTATATAAGCTTTCCCTGCCCAATCCAGTCTTTTGGGCAATTTGCTTCATGCCTTTTGCTCTGGCAATATCACCCAGTGCCGCGGCAATTAATGCAGGATCATTTTCTTCGAGCGCCGCCTCCAGATAGGCTTCCATATCGGCTTTCGACTTCAAATGATCGGCTGAATCCCATATACTGGTTTTCTCTTTCTTCATTTTTACACCTCAACTTCATGAACAAGCATCTTTGCTTTCAAAATATCTTCGGACTGCGTTGTCTTGTCGCCGCCTGCAAGAAGAATAATCAACCTGGTTTCCTTTTGGGTGAAATAGACGCGGTAACCGGGACCATAGTCTATTCTTAATTCCAACACCCCTTCGCCCACCGGTTTCACATCACCTGGATTGCCCAACGAAAACCGTCGAAGACGAATATCAATTCGGGCGCGGGCGTTTCTGTCTTTGAGTTTATCAAACCACTTCCGGTAATGATCCGTCTGCAGAATTTCTATCATGGCCTTAATGTATTCTATGGGATACATCTTGTCAAGAGATTTGAAGATGGTTTTCTTGGCGTGGAATGGGTTGTCCAAACCAGATATCCGCTAATCCGTCAATAAATAGAACCGTCTCCTTTTATTCTTATTCCTTGATAAACGGCACCTGGATGATTTCGTAATGCACCAGCACGGCGATAATTACCGTATAAACAATCGTCATCAGGATATCGAACAGTAAGCCGAACTTTGGCTTCGTGTCCGGCGGTTTTCCGGCCAATTTAGCGGTTGCTTTTTGTAAAAGTAAAAGCCCGATGATATTGGTTGCCCAGTAAATCAAGATAAAAGAATACAAAAATGCTGCCTTTGATATAAGACGAAATGGCGCGGCAAAAACATAAGCGATGGGTATATTGATAAATGCGTCATTCCACCAGGACAACGGCGAAAGCGCATATCCGACCAGCGCGACGGTACTATGAATGATTTTGTCTTTTTTTTTAATGCGGCACCTATTCAATACCGAAAAATTTTTTTGTCATAGCCAACAATGTTGTTGCTAACAATATAGCAGCCATCACGATTGTCAAAACAATGCACCAAATATTATTAATAAATTGATTCCAACTTGACATATTATCAAAAAATTGATTCCAGTTCGATACACTGAAAATAGCAAGGTCAATGTTAAAATATGCTCCAAGAAAACAAATCCATCCAATCATAAAAAGAATAAAAGAAATATTTTTCCATCTGCCATCCGTATATGTGGAACGCGCAGCGCCACTGTTCGATTTATGCTTAAGCATTATTAATTCCTCATCGGAAGATTTTTTATCGAAAACCCGATCAAATTGCCTTATTGCAGCAGCGGCAAAGCAGCCGGCAGAGAGCCAAAGGAATAATTTTATCATATGATGTTCGTTAGTTTCCGAGTTTACCACAATTGTACAAAGAGAAAGAATAATAACTACAGAAAAACCCATAATGCTTTGAAGGACTTGAGCGTTTTCTAAATTACTGTTATTCGATGCGGCATGAGCCGCGTCGCGCTTTTTAGCATTTGTCTGCACCAACTTGCGTACCTCCATAAGACGATAAATTTTATTAGCGTTACAACATTTTACTGCTGGTTCAAGCATTCTTCACTTGAACCGAAATGTTTCGGAGCAACCAACATGGTTGCTCCAGCCTGAAATTGCGGCAGACTGGAGAAGCAGACTGGACCGTCAACTTAAATATTTAGGGTGCCCCCTTCCTGCAAAATTAATTAGAAAAATTATTTAAATATACAGTTTTGGTAGTACTTTCAGATCATTTCGTATCTACTACTTTGTAAGTAAAAGAATCATTTCAGATATATCATTCACTAGCTTCATATGTGAAAGTATGTCACTCCCAACTGAGCGTTCCATGGCTTGGTCCACTTACTACTGATATAGTAAGATCGTTGTCAGTATCTTCCACATCTGAAATATGTAGATCCATATTCTCTGGAAAAGCAGAATTATCTGTATTACCTAATCAATTTACTATTACATCTGAGGCTGTTGGAGCGTTGTTTGTCGCTACTACTGTTGTAGATGTAAATGTATCAGATACTCATCCTATTATTAAAACCGTATTGCTCGCTGTAGAGTTAGCCGCAGACGATGTATGTCTCACTTTTACCGTCTGGCCGTTCGTAACGGTGCCGGCTGCGGTCGTCCAGGCCCCGCCGTTGATGCTGTATTCCCCTCCGGTGACGGAGATGGCCGCCGCAGAATTAATGCCTGAAACGGTAATGGCTGCCGATTCAATGACCGTGGAGAGGGCCACGCCCGTTTGATCGGTAAAGGTGAAGGCGTCCGGCGTGGTATCCGGCACAAATGCGACGGTTGTGCTGGTAAACGTGTCGATCACCCCGCCAATCGTCAGCACCGTATTGGTCGCCGTGGAATTTGCCGCTGACGATGTATGTCTTACCTTGACCGTCTGGCCGCTGGTAACGGTTCCGGCTGTTGACGTCCAGGCCCCGCCGTTGATGCTGTATTCGCCG
>Ga0116143_10005688_pt1 | contig 11146 bp, 13 predicted proteins | sample AD_UKC034_MetaG_FD_89745 | JGI IMG/M metagenome (GOLD analysis project Ga0116143, IMG submission 89745) | Active sludge microbial communities of municipal wastewater-treating anaerobic digesters from USA - AD_UKC034_MetaG | ecosystem: Engineered > Bioreactor > Anaerobic > Digestate | place: USA...
ACCTGCGCCTTTTAGAAGTTCCACTTCATTCAGGACATTATATCCGGCGTGCTTGTGGGGACGAAGAAAGTTGTAGTAAGCGACCCATAAAGAAAGGTCATAGTTGGCGCCGTCGATGTTGTCGGAGTTGAGAGGCAGGGCCTTCATCAGGTCAAGGGCGGAAGCCTTCTCCGGATCGTATCATTATATATTATAAGAGTGAAAATGATCAGACACGTTGGAAAGACAGTTATCTGCTGACATCCTTAAGCTACCAGAAGGTGGAAAATGGAACGACAACGGTAGGAACTTCAGATTATTCAGAGCGGCCGGTGCGTATTCCATTAACACTATACCGGGATATCTATAATGTTGATAATTGGAGCGAATATATCAACAGTGAGAATAATTATGGAAATTATGATAATTACAGAATTATGGCTGATTTGAATTTTGCAGGTTATACCTATACCACGAATTGTAAGATCGGAAGACTTATTGGAGGTAAGACCAGTGGTGCAGCGATATTGTCCAATATTAATCTGAAGGGAAGCAATGTTAATCTGATTTTCAGATTAAATAGTGAGATGCGCAATCTAAGCTTTAGCGATTGCTCCGTAGAATCCTCCGGTCGTGACTGTGTTGGTTTGATTGGAACTTCGGCAGCAAGCATAGAAAATGTTGCATTTAATAATGTCCAAATTCTGGATGCGAATAAGAGCAGAAGCTATATGGGGCTTATCGGTTATCAGATAGGCGGTGAACTTTCGGATATTACAATGAATCAGGTTACTGTTGGATTCGAAGGGAATAACCAGAGCTATGTAGGAGGACTGACCGGATATGCAACCGGAGGTACTTTATTTAAAAATATCGAGACAACGAATATTGCAGTGAGTGGTAAGCAGTATATTGGTGGTATTGTTGGTTATACCGGCAGAGCAAGCTTTGATACGATTTGTGTGACCGATGCAAGAGTAACTGCCAGTGTAGGATACTTAGGCGGTGTGGTAGGCTATTATGATTGTCCCAGAACAACAAAGAACGGTCCCTGTATGGTGAATATTCATGTATCTGGCACACCAATCCTGGATAGTAACGGGGTCATGACGGGATCATCAACAGTCATAGGTCTTACATCCAATCCCACAACAGGAAACTATGTGGGAGGAATCTGTGGACTTCAGAGAGGATATCGGAATGGCTGGGAAACATCGCAGAATACGGAGACTGGTGAAAAAACCATGGTAGTCGATGGAATTGTAGTTTCCGGTTATGGCAGTTATTTAGGCGGAGCCTGTGGTTATAGTCAGGATTTGTGTAATACACTGGTTAAGGATACTCTGATCACAGAGAGTAAAGAATGTAATGTGAATGGTGCAGCCTATGTTGGTGGTGTATCCGGCTACGCCAATGCATATTTTAACTACAATACGGCAGAAAATGTCAGAATTATAATAACGAATCATTCCAGTGTGGGTGGTGTACTTGGATATCGTAATAGCTGGGCACATACATATTATCTGATTGCTGATAGATGTGTTATCGATGCGCAGAAGACCGGTAATTATACAACGAATAATGTTGGTGGTGTTGTGGGGTGCTCTGACGTAATTGTTTATTACAGCATGGCAATCAATACGCTTGTCAATACAAGTTCGACAGCGGATGGAACCGGTTACTCTGATGTGGGTGGTGTCGTAGGATATGCTGCCAGCAGTATTATGAGATGTTATTATTATGCAACACCTGCATCTGCAACGCAGGCTCTTGCAAACAGTGCTTATGTTGTTCGGGGTTATGCGAATGTCGGTGGAATCACGGGTAGAATTAATGCCGGTACAATGGGATTTTGTTATTCCAATGCAAATGTCATTGCTTATAACTATGCCGGTGGTCTGGCCGGTTCTTATAATAATGCTTATACAAGAACAAATGTTGGTTCCAGTGTAGTGTTCTCTTATGCAACAACCGCGATGTATTATAATTATTTTGCCGGTTCGGTACTGGCTGAGAATAACTATGCCGGAGGTTTGGTTGGGCAGACTTCGATGGCAACCAGTGTTATAGTGGATGCAGAACACAAGAGCAGTGGCGGAAGAACAAAAATAAAAGACAGTGAAGGTCATGCAAGCGGACGTGCGAATGAGACAGAATATACCTATCGCAATCTGATTCTTGCGGATTCTGTCATCGCGGCTAATGGAGCCAATGAGTATGCATTTAGTGGAACTACGCCATATTTTGAGGGCGCTGCCAATAATGCATCACAGACAGATCATGCCTGCAGGACATATATATGGGAAGGCCTAAAACTTGGTGCAGCAACAAGTACCATGGCAATCTATGGACTGCAGGAGGGCACGACGGTGTATCCGTCCTGGAAGTCAACAGAAACGGGTAATTCCAATAGCTATAACGTACGACTGATTACAACACAAGATTTGTCTAATAAGAATATGTATAAGAGTATTGGCTGGTTTAACACTACAATTAGTTCCATGAAGGGTGTATATTACAGAATGCTGTGTGAAAGTAATACAAACATATCTGAGTGGACGGTTATGGGAGATGCAGCTTTTTATCAGAATCAGAATTTCCTCCCACATATCAGAATTAATACAAATACCGCCAATATCAGTGACTGGATGACCAAAAAGCAGTCGGCTTATCAGGTGGCCATTCCTGTTCCTGTTTGGAGTCATGATCTGATGACCGGTTATAGTATGTTTATGATGGCTGCTCCTGTTACAGCGCGTGCGCAAATGTATTGTACTAAGGCAGATGTAGTGAATGTGGAGTTTAATGCAGATCTTGTAAATAATGGATACTACAAACTCTATTATGGAGATGAGCTGGTTGAAGCCAACGAGATTACGCAACGGGTAATGTCATATCAATATGATTTCTATGACGATATCACATTAGAGTATGGCTGGGGAACTTTGGAAACTGAGAATAGCTTGTATGCTCAGGTGCTGAATGTTACGCCATTTGATTTGGAACACAGAGTTATGGTGTATGGCAGCGAGTATTACTTTATCAGTGATGGTATTGTACATGGGAATACAACTGTGGAAAATGCCTCTGTATTACCGGGCGCGTATCTTAATCTATATGCCGGAGAGGCCTTAAATGAGACCGGAGAAGTAATTGATATTGCAGACGGAAGCATCATTCGAAGCGTTCCGGAGGGAATGAGCCGTCTGTCAGCAGCGGTTCCGCTTCAAAGGTTCTTATATCAGCAGACAGTAGTTGAAACCTATGCTGAAATGACAGAATATATTGGAGATTCTTCCGTTAATATGCAGGATACGCAGCTGCTTCTTGGAATGGATGGAACGGTCACCATGATTAGCGGTGGATTAAGCAACGTTCGGGATTCGGTGCTGGTATATACCAAAGACCAAAAAGCATATACGACAATTCTTGGCTCGGATGGAATTATGATAGATCTGCAGCAGGGAAGCGATGTAAATGCACCGGATGGATTTAGAACTAGTGGAATTCAGTATATGACAAATAATTTCAATGCATCTGTTCCCTTTGTGCTGGTAGAATACCAGAATGGAGGAATTGCCGGTTACAACTACATGACAGGTGAATTATTGTTTGACAGGACAGTTGCCCAATCAATAAGTCTGTTTGCGTATGCCAACGATTACTTTACTGCGCCTGGTTCAATTTATGCTTCTGCATCAAGTGGATATGCTGCTAATTATGCAGTGGTACAAAATGCAGGTACCGCAAGACAACTGGAAACAATTCTGACAGGCAATTTGGCGCAGACTGGAACTGATTGTGCAGTCTCAGAAGGAGAACAGGCAGTTGCCGGTAATCAGACGGCAGTAGCGAGCGGAGAACGCAATGATTCCATATCATCTAATTATGGTGATCCAACCGGACAGAACAGTAACACGGCTATGGATGGTAATGAAATCGTAAGCGGCAATGTTGCTGAAGAAAACAATAGTACTGTAAGCAATAATACTGTGAGCAATAATGACGTCGAGGACGACAATAGTATTGCAGGTAATGAAACTGTAAGTCATAACGATATCGGTAACAATGCAGTGGTAAGTAACAATGCAGCGGTAAGTAATAATACAGCGGTAAGTAACAATACTGCAGCAGGCGGCAATGAATCTGCAAGCAGTCATAATGCAAGTGATGACGTGACTTCTGAAAGTGAAGAAGATTCCAGAATTGTTTCCTGCGCAGGTACTGTAGTGGCCGGTGCACGTGCAGATATGATCGGAGAAAATGTGACTTCTAATACCGGTGATGTAATAGCAGACAATACTGCGATAAAGGAAGCAATGACAGATGCGTCATTATTAACGGTATATAATCCGGCAACTGGTTTATACGAAATCGTGGATTTGGATAGTTATAGCAGATACCATGGATATCACTCAGAGAATGAGAGATTACAGATTCAGGACATTGCACAAAAAGCAGGATATGCTACGGTTATGCCAAAACGGCAGAATGCAGATGGCTTGCTTCTCTATGTTGTTATTGCTTCGATGGTAGTTGCAGGAGTGGTTGTCATCTATTCCTATCGAAAACGGGAAAAGAGAAAATAGTTTGGATTAGCTAAAGAGAGGTTGAGCACAAAATGTTTCAGTGGAAACAATATCGAATGGGTTTGGATGTTCCGGGTTTACTTCTTTTTGTAATAATATTTTGGATGGCGACTCCTTTTGCAATTTGTCATGTGATTTATGGATTGATGAATTATGTAATTTAGAATGAGAGGAAACTGGTTGTGAGCAAGTACGAAACATTATGGAACTATATAAAAGAACAAAACGATGAGACATTTACCATGAGTTTTGAAGAGATTGAAAATGTGGCAGGACTACCGATTGATCATTCGTTTCTGACCTATAAAAAGGAATTGACGGAATATGGATATGAAGTTGCAAAGATTTCCTTGAAGAATAAGACAGTTCAATTTTTAAAGGCTAGGAAAAAATGAAGCTGTAGTACGAAACAGAATACGAACTGGAGGAATTAACATGGCGCAATGTGGAATTCTAAGTACGAAGGTAACACCATATAGTGATGACATCGAGCAGTATCTGGAGGAAAGTTCCTACATTGATTATCAGCATCCCACAATACAGAAGTTAGCGGATGAATTAATGGAACAGGCAGGAAGCAGACAGGCCTATATGGAGGCTGCATTTACCTATGTCAGAGATCAGATCGCCCATTCGGCGGATGCCGGAGAGCAAATGATTACCAGAACAGCTTCAGAAGTACTTGCAGCAAAACATGGAATTTGTTTTGCTAAGTCACATTTACTTACTGCACTGCTTCGTGCCAGACAAATCCCGGCCGGACTTTGCTATCAGAAGTTAATCTTGAGTGATGAGCAACCGGATGTACTTATTTATCATGGACTTTGTGGTGTTTATCTTGAAGAGGAGCAGCGATGGATTCGTCTGGATGCGAGGGGGAATAAGACCGGGGTGGATGCACAATTCTCAACAACAAAAGAACAGCTGGCATTCCCGATCAGAAGAGTGCTTGGGGAAGAGGACCTATACCTTGTCTATCCAAGACCTGATGAGGAAGTTATTAAGGTGCTTACCGAGAATACAAGTCGTGTGGAGCTTTGGGAAAACCTTCCGGTGCGATTGGCATATCGTAATGAAAGATAGAGCAGAAGGAGAAGAACTTGTGTTAGTAAATAAGAAATGGTAGAATCAAATGGATTTGTTTTGACATTCCTTAAAATATACTTTTTATGCAACCTTGGAGATTTACATGAAGAAGATTTTTCCTGTGATACAATTGATTATGATCGGAATTGTAACCGCAATTGTCTGTATGTTGCTGTTATGTTTCAGTTCCACAATCCCACAAGAAGCAATTCGGGAGCATTCGATAGAAAGTGCAAAGTTTTATGAGAATCACGACTTATTTCCCATGCTGGTAGAAGATTGTCTTTTTCTAAAGCAGGACAATTACGCTGATTGTATCACCAACAATATGATTTATCATATGGACTCGACGCATCCTTTCGTAAGTACATTAAGATCTGCTTATTATCAGCCGGAAATGATGAATGTCAATGAGGCATTTTATGAAGCAGTGCACGAAGAACAGACGCCGAATATTAATTATTTTCGATACTGGCATGGTTCCATGCTTCTTGTGCGACCGCTCTTAACTGTTATGGATATTAACGGAGTAAGGCTTACCTTAGGTCTTCTGGCCATTGCCCTTGCAATTGTGGCTTCTATTCTTTTAATCAGACAAAAAGAGATTGTACTGGCGGTTGCTTATCTTACCGGTCTGTTGCTGGTTAATGTAGGTATGATTTGCTTCTGTATCGAGTATGTAACACCATTTCTTGTGCTTTCAGGGGGACTCATTTTCCTGCTCTTGTACTGGAAACGATGGAACAGAATTAATGCAGAAGGGCTGCCGGGGGTTGCCAAAATCTTTCTTGTTTATGGTATCTTAACCGCTTTTTTTGATTTCTTAACAACAGAGACCATTACATTTACGGTTCCCATGGCAATCCTGCTAATACTGCTTGCGCATAAGAACAGGCTTGCTTCCTGGCAACAGGGGATACAGTATATCATTCGTAATGGAGTGGCGTGGTTATGTGGATATGCCGGGATGTTTCTTCTTAAATGGCTTCTTTGTGCAGTTATCTTTGGTAAGAATGCGTTTATTGAATCTGTGCAAATGGCTGCTCTTCGAATTGGTGGAGAGGTTACTATGGATGGAACGAATCTGGGACAGACAGCTTCCTTTTCACAGAGACTGTTTGGTGCACTGATTCGTAATACAGCTGGCTTATTCCAACTAAAGGACGGTGCCGGATATGGCGTGGTAATGGGAAGCGTTCTGATTGTGGGAATACTGATTCTGGCCATTGTCTATCTGTTTCATATGAAGCCAATCCCGATGCAATTGTATGGACCGCTTGCGTTACTTGCAATGATGCCCTATGCAAGATTCTTATGCTTGTCCAATCATGCCTTTATTCACTATTTCTTTGCCTATCGTGCCCAGTTGGTCACTGTGATGATTCTCATCTGTTTTGTATGGGAAAATGGTGGAGTTGGCATATTACATATGTTTGCAGATAAGAAGCATGTAAAATCTAATTCCAAAACAAAAGCGAACACAAAGAAGAAGAAGTAAAATGGAACTTGCTTACATTACATAACAATTTAGTGTTGATAAGGAGGTAGCATTATGCCACATAGTTCTGGTGGAGGAAGTCACAGCGGTGGAAGCCATGGAGGTAGTCATGGAAGAAGCGGAGGTTCTAGTGGTCCAAGAATATCTAGAAAATACTATTCTGGTGCACGAAGATTTCGATATCATGATGGAAAGGGTATTGAACATTATATTTATTGTTCTCAGTATCCACAGAAAATGGGAGTTGGCAGTTTCATTTTTTCACTTCTTTTTTTGCTCCCTTTCTTTGGATGTGGATTTGCAATCATAGGATCTCTATTTGCGATGTTTTCACCACCTAAACCATTGACACCGCATTATACAGTACCGGAATCATACATAGACGACCAGATTGATGTAATTAATAATGATGAGGCATTAGAAAATACGATGGATAGATTTCGGGAATTAACAGGAATCTGTCCCTATGTTGCTACCGTTTACGACTCTGACTGGAATGAACAGTATTCGTCTCTGGAAGAGTATGCCTATGATTATTATGTGGATCGTTTTTCTGATGAAGACCACTTTGTTATTGTTTATTCAGAACCTGAAAATGCAGAGGAACTGGATTATGTGGATTGGTCCTGGGAGGGAATGCAGGGGGACAATACAGATGACATTATAACGGTGGATCATTTTGAAGAATTTAATACGACTCTGCAAAACAACATTGCTTCGGGGGATGATGTTGTAGGTGAATCGTTATATCTTGCTTTTTCGGAATCTTTGAATTATATGATGGAGAAACCGGAGAATGCTGGTAGTGAGACTGCGCCAATAGTATTTTTTACCATTGTTTGGTTTGCATTTATCATATTTGCAGCTTTTTCAAATATCAAAACATTTATTAATAGTCGAAGAGACTATCAGGAAGTACCTATGGATCAAAACAATGTATTTGCAGCTTCTTCATCAACAGCTGCTGTGTCATCAGATCCCTATGCACAGTTTTGGAATAATACAACACAGCCAACAGGCAGTGACCCAAATGATGCCTATTCACAAAATGGTTTTTCTGATCCCTATGCGAATCAGCGAGGGACGGATCAAAGTGGAAACAACGGTTCCGGATGGTTATAATATACACAATCAAAAGCCCTTTGCAGTAATGCAAGGGGCTTTTTTGGCAACTTATGTGAGGTATGTGGCAACTCATGTCAAAGATCCTTGTGAAGAATGTGACAGCGTGTTAAGTTTCTTTTGTAAGAAGGCAGCAGTCACAAATTGTAAGGAGGATGTAAATGAGCTTGATATTAGTTGAAAGCGTAGAAAAGAAATATGAAGATAAAGTTGTGTTAAATAAAATCAACTTAGAGATTAACCAGGGAGAAATATTTGGTTTGCTTGGACCGTCAGGAGCAGGCAAAACGACAATGATCAGGCTCCTGACCGGGCAGATTTCGGCAACAGCCGGGAAGATTACCGTTTTTGATAAGGAAGTTGGGAAGTTAAATGGAACAGAAAAGAAACAGTTTGGTATTATGATGGATCAATTTGGCCTTTATGAGAGATTATCCTGTTATGACAATCTGAAACTGTTTGCAGATATTTACGGAATTAAGAAAGAGCAGATCATTCAGACGCTCAGAGCAGTGGGACTGGAAAAAGCAGTGAAAACACCGGCAATGAATCTGTCTAAGGGAATGCGTCATCGTCTTCAGTTGGCGAGAGTGTTTATGACCAATCCGAAGATACTGTTTCTGGATGAACCGACCAGTGGTCTGGATCCGGCAACAAGTGAAGAAATTCATAGACTCTTGTTGCACAAGAAAGAGATGGGATATCTCATTTTCCTGACAACGCATAATATGGGAGAAGCAGAGAAACTATGCGACCATATAGCACTTTTAAATGAAGGTAAGATTGTCGAGTATGGGCAACCACAGGAAATCTGCAGGAAATACAATCATCAGAAGAAAATACGCATTCGGTTAAAAAATGGAGAAGAGTTGGAATATGAGAATAGCAGAGATTCAGCAGCAAAGATTGAACAGTTGTTTCAGGAACAAAGCATTGAAACAATACATTCCACAGAACCTAATCTGGAAACAGTATTTATGGAACGTACAGGAAGGAGATTCGAATAATGAACAACATGAAGGCTATTTTTTGTAAACAGGCTAAGGATACCATGAAAAATAAAGCAGTGCTTATTCAATTTCTGATGTTTCCGGTGATCTCAATTATAATGAATCAGACAATAAAGGTGGATAATCTTCCGGAAGGATATTTTATCAGGATGTTTGCGGTCATGTATATCGGGATGGCACCAATCATTGCAATGTCCTCAATTATTGCAGAGGAACGGGAAAAGAACACCCTGCGCGTACTTTTAATGTCCAATGTCAAGCCGGGTGAGTACCTTCTGGGTACAGGAACTTATGTATGGATTATGTGTATGTTAGGAGCTATATGCATGGGCATCGTTGGTGGATACAGGGGAACAGATCTTATGAACTTCCTGATTCTGATGGCAGTTGGATTTATTATTTCCATTCTTTTGGGAGCTTCTATCGGAGGTTTTTGCAAAAACCAGATGGTTGCCAATTCCATGATGGTTCCGGCAATGTTGATTCTCGCTTTTGTACCAATGATGGCAACCTTTAATACAACAATCGAAAAATACGGACAGATTCTGTACTCACAACAGATTCAACTATTTATTTCGCATATCAATGATGGTAAAATGGAAATGAAAAATTATGTAATTACCGGAATAAATATGGTAATTGTACTGATTACATTTGTTGTAGCATATCGAAAAAATGGATTGGATGAGTAAATGAAAATATCAATTGATATTGATCCTAAGAAGTCGGACACTGAGATTGCGATTTCGTGTGCAAGACTGACTCCTGAGATTGAAAAACTGTTGGCAACGCTTAGAATTTTAGACCAGCAGATGACCGTGCGCAAAGCGGACGCGGTACATCTGCTGGATATTTCACATGTAATCTATATTGAAGCACTAGAGCGTACTACATTTGTCTATACAAAAGAGGATGTCTTTGAATCCGATCTGAAATTATATGAAATGGAACAGCAGCTGACGGATTGTGGATTCTTGCGTGTGAGCAAGTCCTGTCTGATCTGCCTGAAAAAGATCAGGAGTATGCGTGCGGATATTGACCGAAAGATAAGAATAACCATGGAGAATGGTGAGCAGATTATTGCTTCAAGAATGTATGCAGATGAACTGCGTAAGACCCTTGGAATTAAGTAAGCTTGGAGAAATATAAGGAGAAAGCCGATGATTGAAAAACGTACTATATTTGATTTCCTGGAGAAAGTATTTCTAACCTATGGAGTATCCGTAGTGATTTTTGTTGTGATTACCTATTTTACCGGAGCAGATGCCAATGAGATATCAACACTATTTGTTTTAGGGGCAGAAGGGATTGCACTATCGACGTTGACGCAGTTGCTGGCAATGTCAGTAATTATTGTCGCTACCAGATATCTTTTCTTTACTGATCGTGTAATTCAGAATATGTCGATTCTAAAACGTACGATTGGGATGCTTGGTGTGATTATTGTATTTATGGTGATTTTTATTAAGCTGTTTGGCTGGTTTGCCTGGAATCGCTTGGATGCCTGGATTGGTTTTGTTGTCTCGTTTGGTGTTTGTGTTCTATTTAGTACTGTATTTTCAATCATTCGTGAGAAATATGAAAACAGGAAAATGTCCAAAGCACTGGAAAAATTAAAGGAAGATAGGGAGAATTGAGGAATGATTTATCTGTCACAATTTACTTTTCCTGACAGAGAGCAGGAATACAGTTTTACGATGTCACAGAAACGAACCTGTTATGATTCGTTCTATCCATTTCAGGTAATTTCCAAACATAATCTAAAACAACTTGATTTTGAACTAATTAGTGTCTGCTGATTAAACCGTTTCAGATTCAAAATCAGCAGGTTGATACCTTAATAGTTGCCTCAGCCAAAGAAG
>Ga0116143_10005690_pt1 | contig 11143 bp, 10 predicted proteins | sample AD_UKC034_MetaG_FD_89745 | JGI IMG/M metagenome (GOLD analysis project Ga0116143, IMG submission 89745) | Active sludge microbial communities of municipal wastewater-treating anaerobic digesters from USA - AD_UKC034_MetaG | ecosystem: Engineered > Bioreactor > Anaerobic > Digestate | place: USA...
AGCCCAGGCACATTCAAAAAAGATATCCTCAAACCAAATCGGTTTTAAGGGAAATAAAATGGTCATTCAGCACTGTTCTCATAATAACTCTAATAACCTGCATCGCCCTTTTTTCCATTCAAGAGGGTAAAACACAAGTGTATTTTTCGATTGTGGAGTATGGTTGGTATTATCTGTTTTTCAGCATTCTTTTATATATTGGTTTACACGATACTTATTTCTATTGGATCCACCGGTTGCTGCACTTTAAACCTGTATTTCGCTGGGTACACAAAACGCACCACCTTTCTCATACGCCGACCCCTTTCGCTTCACTATCTTATAACCCATTGGAAGCATTCCTTCAATTCGGGATCAATTTGATATTGATTTTTATCATACCCCTTCATCCTGTTGCAATTGGTATTTTATTGACTCATAATATCCTGCTGAACACTGGGGGCCATACGGGCTTCGAGGTGATGCCACGCTGTTTTTTTCATCATTGGTTCTTTAAATACAGCCTTACCACCACGCACCACGATATGCATCATACCAAATTAAACTGCAATTACGGCCTTTATTTTAATATTTGGGACCGGATCATGGGCACCAATCACCGTGAATATGAAAAGACCTTTATGGAGGTCAGTTCCGAAGCCCCGGACCCCGGAAAATGTTTAACTTATGCTGGAAAATAATTATTTATGGAGACCCTGAAAAAGGAAACAATCCGGATAAAATACGACCAAAACGAGGATCACCGCTTTTATAACAGGATGCATGACCGGATTGATGAATATTTTAAGAGTCGCAATCTGTCCCGCTACGGAGACTGGAGAATCCGTCTGAAAATATTCACCTTGTTTACCATCTATTTTTGCTCCTATTTCCTGTTGTACCGGCCAGGCAACACTCCCGGTGTGATCCTGCTCTATGCGGTCATTTTCGGACTGACCGGCATAATGATCGCTCTAAATATTGTTCACGATGCTTCCCACAACGCCCTATTCAAGGAAAAAAAATGGAACCAATTGTTGTTGTATTCGATGAATCTGTTAGGCAGTTTGGGTTATCTGTATAAATTAAATCACGTTAAAATTCATCATACCTTCCCCAATGTAATTGGCATCGATGCGGATCTCAACCAGCCCAATCCGTTGGTCCGGGTTTCTCCGGGAGCTCCAAAACATAAATTTCACCGCTACCAGCATATTTATGCTCCATTCATATATATGTTTTACACCCTTTTCCTGATATTTAAAAAGGATTTCGAAGACTTTAAGTTCATTCCGAAAAAAGACAGCCCTTTGCTGGATGTAAAACATCCCAAAAAAGAGTACTTCCTGTTCTTTACAACAAAAATATTTTACCTGACCTACGCGCTCATCCTGCCTATGATCTTCCTGAAAATAGTATGGTGGAAAATAGTTTTAGGGTTTTTATTTGTAAATGTGCTCATGAGCATCGTTGCGGTCGGGGTCCAGGTTCTGATTCATACGAACGATAAAGCACACTTCATAGAAACGGATGAAAAAGGGATCATACACCGGGATTGGGCGGTACATTCCCTGATCAATACTTCAGACCTCATGGCGGAAAACGACCTGGTCACCTTTTGTCTTGGGGGATTAAACACCCATGCCGTCCATCATTTATTCCCTGGAATTTGCCATATCCATTATCCTCAATTGACTAAAATCCTGAAGCAAACAGCAGAAGAATTCGGCCTCCCCTATACCAATCTTTCTCTAGGTGAATCACTCAGGTCCCATTTTGTATTTTTAAAGCAACTTGGGAAAGATCCGGTATAAGACCAGATCCCATCGGTTCCATACCTACTGTTTCCGCATTTTCAGCAATATGAACAAGTTTTTCCCGATCCCCCTTTTTTCCTTTATTAAGATCGTATTTCAAAATGGCGGGATTACCGCTAAAGGCTTGTTAAATACTCCCCCCTGGTTACTTAAAACCATTTTGTTTGAACCGCTACGCTGGATTGAGTTGGTTACAAAAAGTAAAAAAATCGAAAAACATAGCATAACAAAACCACCGATTTTTATTCTCGGTTACTGTCGCAGCGGCACCACTTATCTTCAGCAATTATTCATGCAGGATGATCGCCTGGGATTCACTTCAAATTTCCAGGTGGTGTTTCCCGAAATCATGTTGAGTTTTGAAAAAAAATTAACCCCCGCCCTGGAATCCATAACCCGGTTTTTTAAAATTCAAAACCCTGTATATCGAATGCCGATGTCCTGGTATTTCCCGGGCGAAGAAGACGTAGCTATGACCACCTCGTTAAATCCGGGAGGGGCGCAATGGGGTTATTTTTTCCCGAAAAAGATGTATGAATATTATGAAAAATATGTCTTTTTTGAATATATCCCCGAGGCTGAAATCCGGGCCTGGAAAGAGTCCTATATATTCCTGCTTAAAAAAATTTCACTCGCCAATCAAAACAAACCACTGGTCCTGAAAAGTCCTCCCAATACGGCACGGATAAAGTTTTTACTTTCCCATTTCCCCGGGGCAAAATTTATTTTTATCCACCGGAATCCCTATGAAGTGTATGCGTCCAATAAACGATTATGGAAGGTAATAAACGATAGGTATACTTTAGGAACCACCCGGTCTGTTGATTTCAATACCATTATTTTGGATACCTATTCAAAAATCATGGACCGTTACCTGCGGGACAAGGATTTGATTCCCCAGGGCCAATTAGCTGAATTGTCATTTGAAGATTTGGTATACCAGCCTGTGGAAAGCATGAGGCAGATCTATGAATCACTTGATCTGGATGAATATGATTATTGTGAAAATAAAATGAGGTCCTTTGCATTCCTCCAAAAAAATCATGTTATATTAAATCATACCTTGCCACTGGAGGAAACAAGAATGGTTTCCGAAAAATGGGGACCTTTTTTCAGGCAATGGAATTACCCGCTTTTATAATTTCATCCTATACTCAGGCCTTATGCTGATAAAAACCCAAATGGATCGGCTCAGGGCGAGCAGGAGGGCAATGCCCTGGATCCGTGCTTCAGGGAAACATATTTGTTTTCAACGAATACCTTAAACAAATAAAATCATTTTAAATAACGCCCGGTAAAGTGCACGATAACTCCCGCCCATGACCGCCCGCCATCACCTCCTAATCCTCTTTCTCACCCTGCTCACCGGCATTGCCACCCATTGGAAGATCTTTCCAACCGACCTGATCGGCGTCCACCTCTGGCGGCAAGCCCAGAACCAGTGGAATATCCGCAATTTCCACCGTCACGACCCCAATATCCTCAATCCCAGGATTGCTGCGCACAACCTGGGGCATGAGGGCAATATCCTGCGTTATGAATTTCCGCTGATGCAATGGTCTATTGCCCAGGCGCAAGAGGTCTGCGGAGAATCGATTCGGGTCACGCGGATCAGCATGTTCCTGCTTGGTTTCCTGGGGATCCTGGGATTCTACCAATTGGCTTGGATCCTTTACAAGGACCGGGTCCTGGCAGCCTGCGGTGCCTGGATGTTCAGTTTTTCTCCCTTGTTTTATTATTATACCCTCAATCCCCTATCCGACATTCCCGCCCTGTCTTCACAAATCTGGATGATGGTGTTTTCCCTGAAATATTACCGGGATAAAAATTTTAAAGACCTGGTATGGGCCGCGGTATGCCTCTGCCTTGCCGGGCTGTTTAAATTGCCCTTTGCCGTTTTTGGCATCATGCCGTGGACGGCCGTGCTTCTCCGGTTTTACCGGGACGGAAAACAATGGGGACCCTTCATTAAATCGCATATCCCCTTGCTCCTCGCCTCCCTGCCTGTCCTGGCCTGGTATGGATATGCCATAGCTTCCTGGCAAAGTATGGGGGTGTTGAAAGGCATTTTCGGAAATACCGGGTTCCGGGAGATCCTGAATTATTTCACTTATCACCTGTTTCAATGGCTGCCGCGTCATCTGCTCAACCCCGCTGCCCTGTTGTTTTTTATTGCCGGCCTGGTCCTGCTCTTGATAAAAAGGGATGTTCGGGGCGGATACGCGGCCATCCTCGGCGCGGGGGCAGGTATGGGTTTATTGTATTATGCTTTCGAAATCAATATGATTGCCAGGGTGCATGATTATTATTTGTTGCCTTTCCTTCCCTGGCTGCATCTGCTTGCGGTTCATGGTCTGCAAGCTTTCCAGGACCACCGGGCATTAAAGACGGTTTCGGTTTTTCTTCTCGGAGGGGTCCCTTGGATCGCCTGGTCTCTGGTCAACGATTATTGGAGTATGGACCGCAACGGGTACAACCCGGATTGGTTTATTTATAAAAACGAATTGAAACATGCGGCGCCGCAGGACAGCCTATGCATTTTACTCAATGACAACACCGGCGTGGTCTTTGCTTATGCGGTCGACAAACAGGGCTATGTGTTTGACCGGGATGAATTGCCCCCAATGTGGATAGAAGACATGATCCTCCGAAGGAGGGCCAGGTATCTGTATTCGGACAGCCGCAAGGTCGACACCAGCCACCAGATCAGGCCATTTCTGGATAGCCTGCTGATGTATAAAGGATCGGTAAAACTATTCCGACTGGTCGACCCGGTGAAGATGGCTCGGGCAAAAAAAGTGGAGGATAAATAAAATCAGTTGCGAGTGCATCCCTATCCAGACGATCTTTTGGTTGGCCGGATGGCATAAGCAATGCCTGTGTATTTGTCGAAAGATAAAAATGGACTATTGGTAAAATATAAATTTATACCTCAAAAAGTCCATCCGGCCGGCCGATTCAACCCTTTAAATTTATATCACTGACTATGACCGGATTAGCTTTTATTTCCCCGGTAAGCACTTTAAGTTAAAGCAAAAGTTGAATTTAAATATATATCAAGGAAAGTATAATATGTATTTTCTTAACTTTTAAAAAAATACTTTAAAGCAATATTTAAATTGTATTACGTTGATTAAAAAGAATATATAAATTTTTATAGAAAATATATGTAAGATTTAGTTAAAGTCATTGAAAGTTTGGCAGAATTTTTGCTATATTTAAAATATTAACGGTTGATAATCAGAATTTTATTCTCAATCAGCCGGATTCCTGGAAGCAGGACAAAACAAGCATATCAATAGAAACCGGGGTTCAATTTTCACCCGGTATTCGTTATAAAGATGTAGTTTTCTTATTTTGAGACCTTAGTCTTCTGCCCGGATTTGTTGATCAAGTCCGGGTTTTTTATTTCAGGATATCCGCGTCTTCAAGTAATTTTTGTATAAAAGGAGAGGCAAAAATAAAATCGTGCAGATTGTCATTCTCGCTTTTAAGGATATCCGCTTTTGAACCCCGCCAGCAGAGGACCCCATTGCTTAAAAAGGCAACGGTTTCGCCGATCTCCATCACCGAATTCATATCATGGGTATTGATGATGGTCGTGATGTTGTTTTCCACCGTGATATCGTGGATCAACTCATCGATCAGGAGGGCCGTCTTTGGATCCAGCCCGCTGTTGGGCTCGTCACAAAAAAGATATTGTGGATTGAGGACAATGGCACGGGCAATGCCAACTCTTTTCTGCATCCCTCCGCTGACCTCGGAAGGGAATTTTTTATTGTTGCCCTTGAGCCCGACCCGCTCCAGGCAATAATCGACCCGCTTAGCTTTTTCAAGCTTGGTCAGGTGGGTAAACATGTCCATGGGAAACCGGACATTTTCTTCCACGGTCATGGAATCAAACAAGGCAGAACCCTGGAACAGCATGCCCACTTTCATGCGCAAATGCTGTAATTCCTTTTTGTCCAGGCTGTAAAAATCCTCCCCGTCGTACAAAACGGAGCCGCTGTCGGGCCGGATCAAACCCACCAGCATTTTGAGCAATACGGTCTTGCCGCTTCCGCTCCGGCCGATCACCAGGTTGGTTTTCCCGGTTTCAAACTCCAGGGAGACCTCCTTGATCACCTGCTGTTCACCGAAAGATTTAATGAGCTGATTGGCGCGTATCATATCAGGTGGTAAACATTAAGGCGATGAGGTAATCGGAGACCAGGATAAGAATATTGCTGATGACCACGGCGTTGGTGCTGGCCTTGCCCAACTCGATGCTTCCTCCCTTGACGTAATATCCCTGGAAACAGGATACCGAAGTGAGGATAAAAGCGAACACCCCAGCTTTGACCAGCATCATCCACAAGTTCCGGTCAATAAAAAAAGCGCGGACGCCCCGGGTATATTCCTCGGTATTCATGAAACCACCCAGCACGCTGGCCAGGTAACCTCCAATGATGCTGATGAAAGCGGCGAGGATCACCAGGAGGGGGATGACCAGCAAAGCCGCCAGGATTTTTGGCATGATCAGGTAAGAAGCGGTATTGACCCCCATCACTTCCATGGCATCGATATGTTCCTTCTGGCGCATGCCCCCGATCTCCGAGGCCATATTGGACCCTACTTTGCCCGCCAGGACCAGGCAACTGATCGTCGGCGCCAGTTCGATGATGGTGGAGTCCCGGACGATATATCCAATGTACCAGGTAGGTATCAGGGTGCCATCCAACTGGTACAGGAACTGCACGGCCGTCACCGCTCCGATAAAAACGGCAATCAGCGCAATGATGATGAGCGATCCGTTGCCGATGTCGTACATCTGGCGAATGAGCTCTTTGCCGTACATGCGCCAGTTGGGCGGTTTGGCCAAAGCATGGCTGAACAACAAAATAAACCGGCCAAGATCTTCCAATAAACGCATGAATGGACTCCGAAACCGCAAAGATAAGGAATGAGGGTGAACCAAAAAGACAGGAGGTGTCTCGAGCCAATAAGACAGGGGGTGTTTTGGAAACACCCCCTGTCTTCGAAACACCCCCTGTCTTTCCGGGCCCGGACCGGGCCCGGAATCGCTTAAATATTTACCTTGTTGAAAAAAATCATCATGAGGCCTAAGGCTGTGATCACCGGGGCTACCAAAGGCATTGGCAGGGCGGTCGCTTTTAAACTGGTTCAGGAAGGGTATGATCTGGCGGTTTGTTCCCGAAACCAGCAAGACCTGGAAGACCTGAAACAAGAGTTGCACCGTCTCAACCCTGTATCGGAAGTATGGATCCGGACCTGCGATGTTAGCAAACCGGAACAAGTAAAAGCCTGGTGCGGAGAATTGTCGGCCCATTGGTCAAAACTGGAAATCCTCGTCAACAATGCCGGCCTTTTTTATCCCGGTTCCGTTTTGACCGAGCCGGATGAAGCCCTGCCCCACCAGCTCGGGGTTAACCTATACAGCGCCTATCATTTTACCCGGTCCCTGATCCCCCTGATCCGGCGGAACGCCAGCGGGCATATCTTTAATCTCTGTTCCATCGCCAGCAAGACCGCATACGGCAACGGGGGCGCTTATACCATCTCCAAGTTTGCGGTTTATGGCTTTTCCCAATGCCTGCGCGAAGAACTCAAACCCACGGATATCAAAGTTACCGCCGTATTGCCCGGCGCCACCTGGTCGGACAGCTGGAAAGATTCGGGACATGATCCGGAAGAAATGATCCGCCCCGAGGACATCGCGGAATTGATCTGGACCTGCAGCCGGTTGAGCAAGGTGGCCGTAGTGGAAGAACTGGTGGTCCGGCCGCAGGGAGGGGATTTGTAGTGGTCAGTAGTCAGTAGTCAGTAGTAATTGTGGTCCTTTAACCCTTAACCGTTATCCCTTAACCTATATATTCTAAGGTCAGTAATCAATAGATAAAGGGGAGTGCCGTTCTCCTGGCTTCCAATTTCTAACTTCCAGCTTCTAACTTCTACCATGATTCCCTACCATCTCCCTTACAAATCCCCGGAACAAATGGAGCGGGCCAGCCGTGCCTTTTACGAGCACATCAGTCAAAGGCGATCCATTCGGGAATTTTCAAATGTCCCGGTACCTGCTAAAATTATTGAAAACCTCATTCTTTCGGCATCTTCTGCGCCATCGGGGGCCAACAAGCAGCCCTGGATGTTTTGTGCGATATCCAATCCTGCTTTAAAATCGGAGATCCGTAAAGCAGCGGAAAAAGAAGAACGGGAAAATTATCAGGGCCGGATGGGCGATGAATGGCTGAAGGACCTGGCCCCTATGGGTACGAATGAACATAAAGAGTTCCTGGAGACGGCACCCTGGCTCATTGCCGTCTTTAAAAAATCGTATGATCTCGAAAACAGGGTAAAAAGAAAAAATTATTACGTACAGGAATCCGTGGGTATCGCCTGCGGGTTTTTACTGATCGCAATATACGATGCAGGACTGGCCGCCCTCACCCATACCCCCAGCCCCATGCAGTTTTTAAAAAAAATATTAATGCGGCCGGAAAACGAGAGCCCCTTCCTGCTGATCCCCGTGGGCTATCCGGCGGAGGGAGCCACCGTCCCGGATATCAGAAGAAAAAATGCGGAGGAGGTGATTGAATGGTACCTTTAGTAGGTGTGAGGTGTGAGGTGTGAGGTTTGAGGTTTGAGGTGTGAGGTTTGAGGTATGAGGTGCGAGGAGCGAGTGGACTGACCTCTAACCTCTTTCCTCATACCTCTAACCTCCGCTCCCACCCACATTCCTCATTTCAACTTGTCCCGATTTGATCACCAATCCGTGTTTTTTGCCTTTTTTCAAGACTTCGATTCCTTCCCAGGCCTGATCGCAATCGTTGTGCAAGAGGCAATCCTCCAGGACCAGGGTGGCGCCGGGATGGACCAGGATCTTTGATCCTCCAGGCATGGAGACCCTGCCCTGGATAGTCAGGGACCCACCCGGCAGGATTTCGATATCGCTTTCCAGGTCGCGGGCGCCACTCCAACGGATGGTATCCCGGATCAGGATTTTGTTTTCAGGCAGGTAATTGCACCAGGTCCTGACCAGTAATTTCCGCACCGGATTCCGGAGATCCGAAAGATTTTTATGAATCGTACCGACCTGGCAGGGGGACAGTGCGCTTTGCCAGGCATTGTAGTCCATCATGTTGTTTGAGGTGCGGCCGGCGCATCCGGCTTGTTCGATGACCCAACAATCGTTGGGGTGTTCCTGGGTATCCGGGCAACCGTCGTCGGTCCAGGCATGATAGAGACCCAACACATGTCCCACTTCATGGTTGAAGGTGCCCCGCACATTCCATTCGGTCAGTTTGTTTTCGTAAATGCCGGCAATTTTTATGGCGTTGCCCAGGGCAATGCCCACGCAACCGGATTTATACGTTCCTGACTTCACGCTGTCGGGAAGATGCGGCATGATGAAAATATTGAGGGTGGTGTCCAGGCCTACGGCATATTTTTCAATCACCGCCCAGTCCGCATTGTTCCTGCGCTGGCCCATATGGAGATAATAATACAATTGATCGTCGTAATGGTGATAGATCCCATCGTCACCCGGCCCGGTTCCGCTGAGAACATATTTTAAATTGACCGGGATTACCGGAATGTCGTTGTCCTGCGGAAGCCATAGTTTGATGTTGGTATCAAACAAAATCTGCATGACCTGCAGAAGGTCCTTCACAAATTTCCGGCTTTGGGTTTCGTCAAAATTGCGGCTGCTGTCGGCGGCATCCATAAAATGAAAATTAACCCGGAGGTAACGTCGTGGACTGTGGGAAAGATGTTGGGTATCGGGAAGGAAGTCCAGGGGATCGGCCTGGAAGAAGGGATTGGGTTTATTGAATTTGGCGTCCTTGACTTCCGTCACCAACTGACCGGGGTCCCTGATATACTCCCTCTGCAGGGCCCCACAGGAAACCAGAAACCAGAAAACAAGCATCCAGGCCGGGCCTTTCATGCTCACATATTGAGTCCCCCGCAAATGCTGATCACCTGGCCCGTGATGTATTTGGAGGTATCGCCCGCGAGGAAGGCGGCCAGGTCGGCGACTTCCTCGGCGGTGCCGAACCGTTTAATGGCCAGGGAGGAAAAATACAGTTCCCTGGTTTTATCATCCAGGGCATGCGTCATGTCGGTTTCTATAAATCCCGGAGCGATGGCATTGCAGCGGATGTTGCGGCTCCCCAGTTCTTTAGCTATGGATTTGGTAAACCCGATCATGCCGGCTTTGGACGCCGCGTAATTGGCCTGGCCTGCGTTGCCGAAAACGCCCACCACGGAAGTCATATTGATGATGGAACCGGCCCTTGCGCCAAGCATGGGCTTGAGTACCTGTTTGGTGAGGTTAAAAGCGGACTTCAGGTTTACCCGGATGACTTCGTCCCATTGTTCTTCGGTCATGCGGAGCATCAGGGTATCCCGGGTAATGCCCGCGTTGTTGATCAAAACATCAATTTTCCCGAAATCGGCCAATACCTGTTTGACCAATTGTTCAGCCTGGGTAAAGGAAGCCGCGTCCGATTGGTAAGCCATGACTTTCGCGGGGGCAAGGGAGGCCGCCAGGGCCGTGGCTTTTTCCGAGGACGAGGAATAGGTAAAGGCCACGGAAGCGCCGAGCGAGGCAAACTTCCTGACCAGGGCTTCTCCGATCCCACGGCTACCCCCGGTGATCAGGGCTACTTTGTTTTCCAGTAACTGCATAATCTCGTTTTCTTTTGCTCAAAGATACGTTAAGAGGGTTTATCATTGAGTTCCTGGTAAGGTGCAAAGGCAGGTGTTCTATCTCACTCGGATTGACTATTTGGTTCCTGACTGCGTATTCCTCTTCCTCTGCGGAACCTCTGCGTACTCCGCGACCTTCGCGGTTCATATGAAAGCAAATGACAGAACATCCCGCCAAGACACCAAGGCCACAACGTAGAGGCCATTCCGGCCTCCGACTACCCCGGGCAGCGGAATTGAACGTAAGGGCCACGCTCCGCGACCTTCCTGCTTATATATCTGCCTCTGCTGAACCTCTGCGTACTCCACGTTCTTTACGGTTCATATGAAAGCAAATGACAGAATATCCCGCCGAGACACCAAGGCCACTATGTAGAGGCCTTCCGGCCTCCTACTGCCCCCGGGCTGCGGAATTGCACCTAAGGGCCACGCTCCGCGACCTTCCTGTTTACACATTCCTCTGCAGAACCTCTGCGTACTCCGCGCCCTTCACGGTTCATATGAAAGCAAATGACAGAATATCCCGCCAAGACACCAAGGCCACAAAGTAAAGGCCTTCCGGCCTCCGACTGTCCCCGGGCTGTGGAATTGCACTTGGGGCCACACTCCTCGACCTTCCTGTTTACACATTCCTCTGC
>Ga0116143_10005691_pt1 | contig 11141 bp, 9 predicted proteins | sample AD_UKC034_MetaG_FD_89745 | JGI IMG/M metagenome (GOLD analysis project Ga0116143, IMG submission 89745) | Active sludge microbial communities of municipal wastewater-treating anaerobic digesters from USA - AD_UKC034_MetaG | ecosystem: Engineered > Bioreactor > Anaerobic > Digestate | place: USA...
GGTTATACGTTGGCTGGAACAATGGTGCAGTAAACCGGGTTGCTATCGTGTTGTCATAAACTGGAATATACATATCTCCATTAAAAACACTGATATCAATATTCCGCTGTACAACTGTTCCGGCTCCATTCCGAAAAAGAATTGAAATCTTTTGGATTGTCTCCCCAGCAGGAACTCCATAATAAGCCCTGATATTTGTTATATCAAATCTCCACTTGTTTCCACCAAGAGAAATAGCCTGAAGCTGAGCATTAGGCTGATTAAAATTCTGATTGAACTTAACATATCTCCAGTCAGAACCGGAGCTACTGAGATTAGTAATAACCCCAGTATGTACATATACATCTGAAACCGGAGAATAATTTAATAACCCTTGGTTTCCTTTAGTAGCATCTACCGTAATCGAAATATTATCATTATCCTTTACAAAATCAGGTGTCCAGGTGAGTAATTGTGCTCCTGCTGTAAATGCAGTAAATGCAATGCTGAAAAGCAGTGTAAAAATTCTTATCATAGCAAGCTCGTTTTTGCAACTTTAAATTCGGCTGAAACAAGAGAGAAATAACACCTTGTTTAAAAAACCGTCTTCGAAGATAATAAATATGTACTTACGACACATTAATTTTTAAATATACACATGTGCCGGGTAGTATATTTATTGAGTGAGGCACTAACTTTACCGCAACTATTAGCATCATGTATTCAAAAGACACTACTAAGGAATTACAAAGGCTTACAAATGAGTTGATTAAAAAAAAATCCTCAGGGTCAATTAAGGACAAAGATGCCCGACTACTCAAAGATGCATTACGATTTCACGAATACAGGTACTATATATTAAATGACCCCCTGATCTCAGATTTTGAGTATGACCAGCTTTACAAGGAGCTTGAAAAAATTGAAAATGGCAACCCGGCTTTGATAACGGCTGATTCCCCTACTCAACGGGTGGCAAAAGGATTGACCAAAGATTTTCCGACAGTACAGCATCTCGTACCCATGCTTTCTTTGAATAACTCATATAATGCCGATGACCTTATTGACTTCGACAGAAAGGCAAGAGAATTGACCGGGCTTGATAAGATAGAATATTGTGTAGAACCAAAATTCGATGGTGGCAGTATTTCACTGATCTATGAAAACGATTTGTTAAGCCGTGGTGCTACAAGGGGTGATGGAGTGGAAGGTGATCAGGTGACGATCAATATTAAGCAGATCCGCTCCCTTCCATTATCAGCAAAATTCTCTGATTTCGGAATTCAACAAGTAGAGATAAGAGGCGAAGTACTGATCAATAAAAGTAACTTTAAGAAATACAATGAGGGTTTGATGGAACAGGGAATTCCTCCATTGGCCAATCCCCGGAATGCGGCTGCAGGAACATTACGCCTTAAAGACACTGCTGAGGTGGCCAAAAGAAACCTGGAGGCATTTGTTTACCATATCAGTTATTATTCCCTCCTTAAAGGAAAAAAACTACCGGTTGAGTTAACCACACACTCCGGTTCACTAAAACTGTTATGGGATCTTGGATTCCGCAGCCCTGAGAAAGAAAAGAAAATATTTAAGGGCATAGATACTGTGATAAAATATTGCGAGCAATTTGAGATTACAAGAGATGATCTCCCATATGAGATCGATGGCATGGTGATCAAGGTAAATGATATTGCCTTACAGGAAAAAATGGGAATGACCTCCCATCATCCACGCTGGGCCATAGCGTTTAAGTTTAAAGCAAGACAGGCTACCAGTAAGTTACTCAATGTTGAATTTCAGGTAGGAAGAACGGGTGCCGTAACACCAGTAGCAAAATTGGAGCCTGTTGCTGTTGGCGGTGTAACTGTCAGCAGTATTTCCATCCATAACGAAGATTATATAAAGGAGAAGGATCTGCGGATTGGCGATGCTGTACTTATAGAACGGGCAGGAGATGTGATTCCCCAGATCGTAAAATCACTGGCCGATGTAAGAACCGGGCATGAAAGGAAAATCCATTTTCCCAAAACCTGTCCTGTGTGCAACAGTAAGTTGTTTAAAGAAGAAGAGGAGGCCGTTTGGCGCTGTATCAATATTGAATGCCCGGCACAGGTAGTAGAACGAATCATTCATTTTGTAAGCAAAGATGCTATGGATATTCGTGGTTTTGGAGATGCCAATGTCCGTAAGTTTTATGAGCTCGGTTTATTAAAAGATATTCCCGGCATCTATACTCTCGATTTTAACAGTATCAGTGGTATGGAAGGTTTCGGTCAAAAATCAATTGACAACCTGCAAACAGCCATCATCAATTCAAAAAAACAACCACTTCACCGTTTGATTTATGCACTGGGTATCCGATTCATTGGTGAAACAACCTCTAAAACCCTGGCACAGGCAGTAAATCATTTGCTTGATTTCAAAAAATATTCACTGGAAGAATTACAAAACCTGGAGGATGTGGGACCCAAAGTAGCAGGAAGTATCCACCACTTTTTTAGCAATAAGGATAATATTAAAATGCTGGAAGAACTCGAAAAACTGGGGCTTCAATTAAAAAATGAAAAGAAAGAATTAACTAAAGGCGGCAACCTCACCGGTCAAACCTTTTTGTTTACAGGCACCTTACCAACACTAAAACGAAGTGAGGCCGAAGCAATGGCAGAAGAAAACGGAGGGCAGATACTAAGTGGCGTAAGTGCCAAGCTTAACTATCTGGTGGTAGGCGAAGATGCTGGCAGTAAGCTGGAAAAAGCTAAAAAAATCAATACGGTAAAGATCATTTCCGAAGATGAATTTCTGCAATTGGTTGGTAAAAAATAATATGGCCTTTGCCATTAATTAGTTTAACTTAGTAATAATACAAACTGCTCTGATAACTTCTGCGTACCAACGTTATTAACTGCAACCTGTCCCTGGCTAAAATTTAATGTTATGATAAAAAAATTAGCCGGTGAAATCTGGAAGCCACTGATTTTTTCCGGATGGAGGCAATTACGCAATCGCTATGCAGTATCCAGCTTTGGACGCATTGCCAGTTATAAAAAAAATATATTGACAGATGGTAAAGCCCTGAGTGGTTCACTTACCACTGGCTATCGTACACTAAACCTGCACCGGCCTAACAACAAGGGCACCTTGTATATCCATCGTGAAATGGCAAAGATCTTTTTAAAGAAAGCTTCTCCCCGGCATAAATATGTGATACACCAAAATCACAATAAACTTGATAATAATATTAAGAATCTACGCTGGACCACTTTAGATCAAATGATGGCGCATCAGCAATATAGTCCTGCTAAAATCGCTTATAAGGCGAAGCAGGCTAATAAAACGGAGGGGCTTAAACTTACAGCCACGCAGGTGAAAAAGATCAAAAGTATTCTCAACAACAAGAACCGGAGTATCACTATTAAGCAATTAGCTCAAAAGTATAATGTTAGTGAGATGACAATGTACCGGATCAAAAGCGGTGAGAACTGGGGAAGAATCTAGAACCTGCCACCGGCAGGCAGGTCAGGATTTCCATCATTGTGATGGATTATGAGGACGGTCTGATTATCTTTATTTCCGTATAATCATTTTCAATCTCAAAAATTTCGGTTCATTATGCTGCAACCTTCCACTATTAAATTCCTTAAGGATTTAAAGAAAAACAACAATAAACCCTGGTTTGATAAAAACCGGAAAGAATATGAAAAGGCCAAAGCAGATTTCAGCCAGTTTATTCAGCAAGTTATTGACCAGCTTGCAAAAAAAGACCCCTCTGTAAAATCATTGGTAGCCAAAGACTGTATGTTTCGCATTAACCGTGATGTTCGTTTCTCAAAAGATAAATCGCCTTATAAAACGAATATGGGGGCTTATATAAACCGGGGAGGTAAGAAATCTTTGTATGCAGGATATTATTTCCATTGCGAACCCGGTCAAAGCTTCACAGGCGGTGGTTTATGGATGCCCATGCCCCCTGAATTAAATAAAGTAAGGCAGGAAATTGATTACAATTTTGCAGCGTTTAAGAAAATTATCAGCTCAAAAAAGTTCAAATCTGTATATACTGACCTGTCCCGTGACGCTGAATATGTGCTGACCCGTTTACCTAAAGGGTATGAAGCTGATAATCCTGCCGCAGAATACCTGAAACTGAAAAGCTTTGTGGCAATGACATCATTGAAGGATACTGACCTTACATCAAAGGGCCTGGTAAAAAAAACGGTTGCGGCATTTGAAACGCTGCAACCTGTGATAAATTTTATTAACCAGTCTTTAGCCGAGTAATCCTTTAGCATGTAAGTATTCCGCTATCTGCAGTGCATTGGTTGCAGCCCCCTTCCTCAGGTTATCAGATACAACCCACATGTTCAAAGTATTGGGCTGGCTTTCATCCCTTCTTAATCTGCCAACAAATACTTCATCTTTTTCATGTGCATCTTTTGGCATCGGGTATTGTTGCGTAGTTGTATCATCTACCACTACTACACCAGGAGCTGAATGCAGCAACGATCTCACTTCACTCAAATCGAAATCTTTTTCAAACTCTACATTCACTGCTTCGCTGTGTCCCCCCATTACCGGGATACGGACAGTAGTGGCTGTAACACGAATCGAATCGTCCCGCATGATCTTACAGGTTTCTTTTACCATTTTCATTTCCTCTTTAGTATAGCCGTTGTCAAGAAACACATCTATCTGCGGAATCACATTAAGATCGATCGGGTATTTATAAGCCATCGGATAGTCAGCATTCTCTCCCTTCACTTCTTTAGCTCTTTCCCCTCTTAACTGTTCAACCGCTTTCACTCCCGTTCCTGTCACACTCTGGTATGTACTCACCACAATTCTTTTAATACCATACTTTTTATGCAGCGGATGTAAGGCCACTACCATTTGAATAGTTGAACAGTTGGGGTTGGCAATGATCTTATCATTCGCCGTAAGTATATCTGCATTAATCTCAGGTACTACCAGTGGTTTTGTAGGATCCATTCTCCACGCCGATGAATTATCGATCACAGTTATTCCTGCTTCGGCAAATTTGGGCGCCCATTCCAGCGAAGTGCTTCCTCCGGCGGAAAAAATAGCTACAGAGGGTTTGGCAGCAATAGCGTCTGCCATGCTCACCACCTTGTATTTATTTCCTTTAAACTCCACTTCCTTACCAACTGATTTTTCAGATGCAACCGGCACCAGCTCTGTAACCGGAAAATTTCTTTCAGCCAATACCTGTAACATTTTAGTACCTACTAATCCTGTGGCACCTACTACTGCAACTTTCATTGTACCCTCCTAACCTCCCCGAAGGGAGTGATTTTTATTAATAAATAGTTTTCCCTTTCATACTTTGTTGTTCCCTTTAGGACCTGCCGGCAGACAGGGTTAGGGACAAAAAATCAGGCCTTCCGTATGGAAGGCCTGCTAAACTTTTATGTTGATACACACATAACGCTGCAAACCTTCCTCAGAAGTGTTTCTTATTGCGTTTTGTATGTTTCATTGTAATCATTGCGGTGCAAAAATAGGAGGGTAGCCAGTTCCAGCCAAAAAATCAATCATAAATTTCATGTAGTACAATTTTGAAATGATTATTTAACTTGTACATAATGAAATCAACCTTATCCCTTTTACTTTTCTTTATACTTACACCTGTTTGTTTGTTGTCACAAAACAGGTATGACATTGTGATCAATGAAATAATGGCTGACCCTTCTCCCCAGGTTGGTTTGCCTAATAATGAATGGATAGAATTAAAGAACACTACTGCTGCACCTGTCAATTTACAAAACTGGCGCATTGGAGATGCATCGGGACAAAGCGGGCCGATGCCAAACTTCACTTTGCAGCCTGATAGCTTTGTAATTGTATGTACCGGCAGTGCTGTAGCTGCCCTGTCAGCATTTGGAACAACTATTTCAGTTACCAGTTTCCCGTCCTTAGATAATGATGGAGATCAGCTTTTCATTAAAGCAGCCAATGGCACTATCATTCATGCCATTGCATACACAGCAGGCTGGTATCAGAATGACTTAAAAAAAGAAGGTGGCTGGACACTGGAAATGATAGATACTAAAAATCCCTGTACCGGTATGAATAACTGGAAAGCTAGCACCAGTGCTACAGGCGGAACACCCGGAAAGAAGAATTCAGTTGAAGCCCTTAACAACGATGCAACTGCTCCGCAATTGAAAAGGGCATACACAACAGATAATGTAACCATTATACTGGTATACGATGAGCCGGTAGACAGTTTATCCGGAGCAACAATCAGCAGCTATTCCATTGATGGAGGCCTGACACTGGTAAGTGCTGCTTCTATCGCACCATTATTTAACCAGGTACAGTTAAAAGCAGCTACTCCTTTACAAGCTAATACGGTTTACAATATCACGGCAAACAATATAAAAGATTGCAAGGGCAATATGATCGGTAATGCCAATAATGTAAGAGTGGGCTTGCCAGAAGAAGCGGCTCCAGGGGAATTTATAATCAACGAAATTCTTTTTAACCCCCGAAGCAATGCTTTTGATTATGTGGAATTTTATAACAACAGCAACAAGATATTCGATGCTTCTAAGCTATATATTGCCAACAGAAACAGCAGCGGTGTGATCAGTTCTATTAAAGTATTAAGTGCGGTTCCATTTTATATTTTCCCCGGTGACTATATTGTAGAAACAGAAGATGCCGATAATCTTTCCCTGCAATACCTGGTGAAGAACCCGGATCATGTTTTGCTCATTTCATCACCACCCTCATTTCCGGATGATGAAGGAACAGTGATAGCATTAAATTTCCAGGGAAATGTAGTCGACGAAGTGAAGTACAAAGACGACTGGCATTTTAAATTGATTGACAATGCCGAGGGAGTAGCATTGGAGAGAATTGATCCTGCAGGAGTATCACAAGATGCTGCCAACTGGACCAGCGCCGCCTCCACATCAGGATATGGAACACCCACGTACAAAAATTCACAGTACAAATTACTCAGCAGCATTAACGCCGTAATTGCAGTAACACCGAAAGTTTTTTCACCCGATAATGATGGCCGGGATGACATTGCTACAATTCAATATAAAGTAGCAGAGCCGGGTTATATTGCCAACATCACCATCTTCGATGCTTCCGGGAGACCAGTTAGAAATCTGGTTCGCAACGGCACATTGGGATTAGAGGGCTACTGGAACTGGGATGGACTGGACGATAAAGGCCTCAAACTACCTATAGGTACTTATATAGTGTTTACTGAAATTTTCAACCTGCAGGGAAAGAAAGAAAAATTTAAAAATGCGGTGGTACTGGCAAGGAAAATAAATTAAAAAAAGCCGCTTCAGATTAAAGCAGCTTTCTTGTTGTTAGTTGTATTATTTTTTTAGTTATACTAATTCAATATCAAAACTCACCAGGTCTTTGAACTGTTGTATCCTGTTATTGATATCTTCCTGGTTGATCTCTTTCAGCCGGATGGGGCCAAATTTTTCCACGCAAAAACTTGCCATAGCAGAGCCGACAATGATTGCCCGCTTCATATTCTCAAAAGAGATATCTCCAGTTTTTGCCAAATGGCCAATAAAGCCGCCGGCAAAAGTATCCCCGGCTCCGGTGGGATCGAATACATCCTCTAATGGCAATGCCGGAGCATAAAACACTTCATCATCCTGGAATAATAAAGCGCCATGTTCACCTTTCTTGATGATCACATATTTCGGCCCCATTTGCATAATACTTTTAGCCGCTTTCACCAGTGAAAACAACCCCGTTAATTGCCTTGCTTCTGCGTCATTCACAATCAGCATATCTACATACTTCAGCACAATTTTTAATTCTGACATGGCCGACTCCATCCAGAAGTTCATCGTATCCATCGCAATGAGCTTGGGCCGTTTTTTCATTTCCTGTATCACATTCAGCTGAATCTTTGGCGCCAGGTTGCCCAACATCAGGAACTCTGCGCCCTGGTAACTATCGGGTACCTTAGGGTCAAAATCAGCCAGTACATTCAGATCGGTTGTTAATGTATCCCGGCTATTCATGTCTTCGTGATAACGTCCGCTCCAGAAAAATGACTTTTTATCAGGTACTATTTCCACTCCATCAAGATGCACTCCCCTGTTCCGGAGTTCATCCAGCTCTTCCTGCGGAAAATCGTTTCCTATTATAGATATCTGTTGAACCGGTTTCACAAAGTTGCTGGCTGCATATGCTACATAAGTAGCTGAACCTCCTACAATCTTCGAAATTTTACCAAAAGGGGTTTCGATAGCATCAAAAGCCATTGTTCCGACCGTAATTAAAGACATAGAGATTAGTATTGTTATCACAAAATGCCAACGTGGCGTGCAAACCTACATGAATTTTGTATACCTGAAAAAAGCAATAACTGTTGTTTTAATAACTTTGACAAATGTTCAGTTCCGGGATTATTAAAAAGCTTGTCTTTCTATCGGTGATACTCTTTTTTCAATCTGGTTTGAAAGCCCAGTTTGACACCAGCTTTGTCAAAAAGAATATAAAGATTTGCGCAGATAGTCTTGCTACAGCTTTTAAAGGCAGAAACTGGGATCTTTTTTCCCGGTACACCAATCCATCGATTATCGGCACCATGGGAGGCCGCTCTGAATTCATTAATTATATTGCCCGTGCATTCGGACCAATTCCAGCAGCCGCCTGGAAGATATATGAGCCGGGAAAAGTATTACAGGTCATTAAAACAGGTAATGATTTTCAGTCCGTCATTGAACTTCAATCCGTCATTGAGTGGGATGGGAAAAGAATTACAACCATATTATACCTCGTTGGCCAGTCCTGGGATGGCGGACTTTTCTGGACCTTTTTTGACTCACAGAATGATGTGAAAGCAGCCAGGCAAATTAAACCGGACCTGAGTAATGAACTGATCATACCCGCAAAAAATGAAAAGGTGGAAGCCGTACAACCCCCGATCCCTTTAAAACCGGCAAACGAACCAGTCAATAACAAACCAACCGGAAAAACAGGAAATGACTGATAATTCTCATAATTTTCTTAATATCACGGTTCATTATCTTTGAGTATGGCGAAGGCACAACGAAAAAAAGCTTCCAAGAAAGGTCTGATACTGATCAAGGCCGCTGCAATGTTCCGTGAAAAAGGTTTTGCCGCTACTTCTATGCGGGACCTTGCCGAGGCAGTAGGTATTGAGGCTGCCAGCCTGTACAATCATATCCGTTCAAAAAATGAGATACTGGAAGCTATCTGCTTTGATGTGGCCAATGTATATAACACCACTATTGATGCCATTGAAAGCAGTCAGCAAAAAACAATTGGCAAGATTGAGCAGCTGCTCCGCTTCCATATAAAACAAATGACAGAGAATTATGAAGATGTCTATGTAAGTGACCGGGAATGGAAGCACCTGGAGGAGCCTTACCTGTCTAATTTTCAAACCCAGCGACGCAATTACAGAAAAAAATTTGCTGCCATCATTGAAGAAGGTATTACCAAAAATGAGATCCGGAAGATTGATGCCCCGACTGCCGTACTGATTATGCTGCATGCCATCAGTGGTATTGAAAGCTGGCACCGCAGTAAAGCGAAGATCAGTGCGCAGGAACTGGAAGAGAATATGGTAATGATCATGATCGATGGTTTACGAAAACAACCCTGATCTATGTCCATTCATTTTCATCGTCTCACTGTAAAAGATATAAAGAAAGAAACTCCTGAATGTGTATCTGTTCTCTTCGATGTTCCCGCTGAATTAAAAAAAGATTTTCAATTCAGCCAGGGACAAAGTCTGACCATGAGAACCACAATCAATGGCGAAGAAGTACGACGAACCTATTCCATTTGCTCCTCCCCGTTGGAAAATCAATTGAAAGTAGCTATCAAAAAAGTAGAAGGTGGTTTGTTTTCCGGTTTCGCCAATGAACAACTGAAAAAAGGTGATATCCTTGATGTGATGCAACCGGTAGGAAAATTTTATACCGAGCTCAACCCCGCTCAAAAAAAGAATTATCTCGCCTTTGCAGCCGGTAGCGGTATCACCCCTGTATTATCACTTATTAAAACCACATTAGCCACAGAACCAGGCAGCACCTTTACGTTAGTCTATGGCAACAAGAACCGCGGTTCTATTATTTTTTTTGAAGAACTGGAAGGTTTAAAAAATAAATACATGGAAAGATTTAACCTGATCCATGTATTAAGCAGGGAAAAAACAGATACTGCCGTCAACTCTGGAAGGATCAATACAGAGAAATTAAATGATCTTGGTAAACTGGTTGAGTATGCAGGTACAGATGAATTCTTCATCTGCGGACCGGAGGAAATGATCTTCTGCATAAAAGATTTTTTAGAAACAAAAGGTATTGACAAAAAGAAAATACATTTTGAACTATTCACTTCTCCGGGCCAGAAAAAGAAAGTAACAGGCAACAGGCAACAAACAACTGATGGAGGAGCCAGGAGTAAAATAACCTTGAAGCTTGACGGACGTTCTTTTGATTTTGATCTTTCACTTGCCAGTGATACTACAATACTGGATGCAGCCCTAAAACAAGGCGCTGATCTGCCCTATGCCTGTAAAGGCGGCATGTGCTGCACCTGCAAAGCCAGGTTATTAGAGGGTGAGGTGATAATGGACGTTCATTGGGGCCTGGAAGAAGAAGAAGTGGAAAAAGGATATATCCTAACCTGCCAGAGTCATCCAAAAACAGAAAAAGTGGTAGTGGATTTTGATGCGAAATAAAAAAGCCACCAGGGGAACCCGGCAGCTTACAACTCAAATGAGAGTTGCCCCTTGTATGAAAATCACTACACAATAAACTGCATAAAGATGTACCTGGTTCTTGTATATCCAGGTTCGGGAACTATATATCTATACCATTATAACCTGTTTACTGTTTTAATACTTTTAATGTTTCCTTATTGTTCAGCCGGATCAGGTACATGCCATTGATATATTGTGTAAGGTTGATAGTCTGGCTGCCTGCCGTGATCTTCACTCTTTGTAATACACGGCCATTGATATCCATTACTACCGCTTCCGTACCGATCAATGATATATCCCCGAGCACAATGGTTACAAGTCCTCCTGTCGGGTTCGGATATACTATTGTTGGAGTATTCGATACCCTGTTATAATTCAACCTTACTATACTTGAATATCGGAAGTTATTATCCAGGTCCAC
>Ga0116143_10005695_pt1 | contig 11140 bp, 22 predicted proteins | sample AD_UKC034_MetaG_FD_89745 | JGI IMG/M metagenome (GOLD analysis project Ga0116143, IMG submission 89745) | Active sludge microbial communities of municipal wastewater-treating anaerobic digesters from USA - AD_UKC034_MetaG | ecosystem: Engineered > Bioreactor > Anaerobic > Digestate | place: USA...
CCAGCCGCCCCCGCGCAGCCAGAGCAACAGGCAGCTGCCGGTGGTAAGAAGTGATCGAGCAGGGGGAGGTTATCTCCCCCATTCTTTTTTAATTTAACAAGGGGGTAGTATGTTAGAAATAGCGGTCGTTCTTTTAATACTACTCGCAGAGGGAACTGCGATCTCAAGGGCTATGGACAGAGAAAACGTTAGGATCCCGCCTAAACCAAAAAACTAGTGTGTTCTGCAAAGGAAGGCGAAGGCATTGCTGACTTTTGCTGGTTTTATTAACTTTTGCGTTGAGAGGTTCTGAGTTATGAAGTTCAGTGGAAAAGATGTTGTAAGTAAAAGAAATACGGCCATGGGGGCAGCTGTAATCGTAGGCTGGGAATTGGCAAGGTTTGGTTTCCGTAAGTTAGCCCACTTCTCTGAGAGAAAAGAGGTAGAAAGGCTTCAGCGAGAGAACACACTTCTGCGGGCTCTGCTGGACCAAACACCTGAGCCAGTAAGCGTAGCGCCAGAAAGCACAGAACCAACTCAGATGGTTGAAGAGAAAAAAGTTAAAAAGACGGGTACATGATAAACCAGGACTGGAGGGCTTAGCAGCCTTCCAGGTTCTTTTTTTTAGATCACGGGAGGTACTATGTTTACTGTTAGTAGGGAAGAGATCGCAAAGTATGCAAAGAAGTTAAGCTCTGTCGTTACATCTAAATCATCGTCCGGCCAGATACCTTACTTCGCCGGTATTAAGATAACAGGAGAAGGAGACTGGTTACTTCTCAAAGTGTACGGCCATAACATTGAAGCGGAAGCTGCGATGAAAAAGAAGGGTGATTCGGGATCGTTCGTTTTTGGAACAAGAGCGGAACAGTTTTTTGAGCTGATCCAGGCGCTACCGAAGTCAGCTCCTGATGTGATGTTTGATTTTACAAATGAAGCAGATAAACTACTTGTAAGATCTGGTGGAAGCAAGTTTTCAATTAGGACGTACCAAGATGATATATTCCCACCAAAGAGAGAGATCGATACATCCGCATTCTCTGAGATCCCCCTGGGAGATTTGATTGACAGCCTCAAGAAGGTCTCCTACTGCCGAGACGTGTCCACGAAAGATGATGTTACGTCCTACCGAGGTTTGATCTGTGTGAACAAGGATCACTTTGTTGCTACAGACGGGTATCGCTTATCGTATACCCTAAATGACGTGGTGAGCTTTCAGGATGGGGATGACGGGCTTCTTCTGTCCGCCGATAAGGTGGATCGTCTTTTAAAAATTTACGATAGAGATAAGTCACCGGGCAAGGTGCTCTATAATAAGTCAGACGTGATGATCCTCGGGCAGGGTATCTTAACTATCGTCCGTCGTTCGAATAGTAAGTACCCGAACTACCAGAGCATCCTCCCGAAGGAGAGCCTGGGGTTCGTTGTGTTGGACAGGGCTGAGGTTCTTTCTGCTTTAGACAGATCTCTCATTTTCAGCTCTTCGTTTAAGGCTGTGAAAGTAAGCCTACTACCAACAGGAAACGTTCTCATATCTTCTGACAGTGAGCACGGGTCTGCTAACGAGCAGGTAATCTGCAAAGACTTTAATGTTCCGGATCTTATCGAGTTTAACCTCAACGGCAAGTTCCTTCTTGAGTCCTTCAAGAATCGAAGCACTGAGCTTATTCGTATTGAGTACAGAACTATTGATGAGCCAATTGTTGTTACCGGGGACAACCACCGGGACATTATTTTACCGATTCGAGAGAAAGGGCAGTGATGGAGGAAAAATTTAAGAAGTTTAGAGAAGAGTATATTAGGACGGAGCACGAGCGGCTTCGTCTTTCTTTTCGTGAGTTTATCACGGACCAGTATGTTAATCTAAGCCCAACAGAGATTGCATTTCATATTGACAGAAAGGCGCTTGTTACCTCTGTATTAAAAGAGATGGCGGAAGAGTTTATAGGAGGGAGTGATGGCAAAAGAAAGATCTGAGGAGATGACCAAAATTCTTGAGGAAGCTGCAAAGAAGTCTGCCGCTATCGAAATTTTATTGGATGAGATATCTCCTCCTGGCGTGTTTGGGCCTACGCCTCCTATTGTTGATGGCCCGCGTTTTTTACGAGTAGACGCTGGGAGCCGGATTAACTACCACGAAGATCGGTTGATCGAGGAGGGTGGCACCGTACCCCACAGAGGAAGTCCTGGGGCGGCTGCATGGGATATCCACTCGGCCGAGGACGTCGAGCTGGCCCCTTACGTGTACCACCGAATAAAGACGGGGCTTTACTGCGAGATCCCTCAGGGGCACGTCCTTCTTGTTTTGCCTAGGTCTGGTTTCTCCTTTAAAAATCAGATAGTTATGCCGAACAGTGTGGGGGTGATCGACGAGGACTACCGAGGTGAGATCTCGATCACAGCCTGCTGGACGCCAAACCCGGCAGAAACTCTGCAGTTTGAAATCTCCCAGTCCAAGCCCTATGAGTTTCGAGGAGATGCCCACTACCCGATGTCCGCGCGTGTGTTCTTTGATGAAAAGCTTCGCTTTCATATTAAAAAAGGGGATAGAATCGCCCAGGCCCTATTGGTAGAATACAAAGTGCAAGAATGGAGGGGAGTGGATGGTCTCTCAACGACAGCAAGAGGAGCCGGAGGATTCGGATCAACTGGAGTTCGATCCTGACGCACCGTCTTCAGAAGTTATCGAGAAAGCCAACAAGTCCAAAGAGGACCCCAACGAGATCCTTCTTGGAGATGACGAGATCGATAACGACGATGTTGACGGGGATGGCGACTTCGACCTGGACGACATTCTCTATGACGAAGACGAGGACTAAATGACTGAAGAAAACAAAGCCCCAGAAGAAGAGAGAGCGCCAGCAGATTTGCAGTCCATCACAAAAGACTTTTTTACAAAACTCTTTGATATGGAAGCACGCGTGAAGCGGCTTGAGGACACCTACAACTTGGTTAACTCCGGCCCCATGAAGGTGGTCGGTATCCTTCTTAAAAAGGAACACTTTCATGCAGCCCTTGACGTCTTCGACGGGGCCATCGCAGAAGGAGACCGGGTACTTAACGAGATCGGTGAGATCAGGGACATCCTGCGGTCGCTTGAATCCCAGTCCACAGACTTCCTTAAGAAGCTTGCGGAGGGGCGTTGATGAAGGCGGTTTTGATCTTAAAACCGCACGTCCTAAGAAACAAAGAACTCGGTGCTGCGATCTCAAGGGCTGAAGGTCTTGGTTTTAATGTCATAGAGATAATGTCTCTCGTGGTGAAGGACGACGACCTATACGAGGCCTACAGCCGTCTTGGTGATTATCCAGGAAAGCCTGAGCTCGACTCATACCGCGGCGGTTCTTCGGCGGTTCTTTATCTCACCATAAACGACAGTTCTGCCCAAGAAGCTGTGCCCGCACTGTCGGGGGCCTTAAGAAAGCACCCTCACCTTTTTGTTAAAGACAATCCTGAGTTCTTACAGTTTTGGTTTGGAAAGGGATAGCCTGTGAAGATTGAGCTTGACCCCTCGATCGTCGCTGCCTTGGAGGACCGGGAGGATGTCCAGGGTTTTGTAAACGGCGTGATGGCGGCTTACCTTCACAACCAATTCATCAGAAAATCTGATATCGCAGGAGTGGCGGTTACAAACAAGATGTATCGAAAGTACTCTGTCGAGGCAAATCAGGTCTTTGACACGATTACGGACCAGTTTGTAGGCGTAGCGGTAGAGAGCGAGAAGGTGGGCGATGTGGCGTTCATCCCTAACGAGCGGCTTTTCGAGCTTCTTCAAAAACACCAGGTTGTTCTTGTGATGAATAGCCCACGGTCAAAAGAAGTTCCCGTGGAAGAGTCCTCAGGGTGGTTTATTAAGCTTCAAAACGAAGAATACGTTTAATTTGGTATAAGATTTTTGAGGTGCGCAGAGTAACCTCGCGGAAAAACATTTAAAGGAAATACAGTCATGCACGATTTGAAGTACGGGCCCTATAGCCCATCTCGCCTTGATACTGGAATTTGTGGTTACTCCTTTTATCACCAATATGTTGCCCCAACAGAAGAGACTAAAAGAAAAGAAGGTCTTGCTCAAGCAAGGGGATCTGCTGTTCATGAAGTTTTTGAACAGATAACAGAGCGACTTAAGGTAGGCGAGCAGTCTTTTTCCCCCAGCTGGGTCAGAGAGCTTGTTGTTAGTGCGGTAAACCGGCATCCGGCTGCTTACGAGGAGCTTGAGGCTATTCTTAACATGGCGAGGCTTTACATCGACCGCCCGCCCCGGAGTCTTGTCTCTGATGCAGGAGTTGAGTTAAGGCTTGCTGTAAAGCTTGAGCAGGGTACGGATGAGCTAATGCCAGATCTTGGGTTTACCTTTGTCGAGTGCGACTACGACGACCCCAAGGCATTTGCCAGGGGCCGTGCCGATATCTTCATGGTGTCTGATGATACCACTGAGGCTACGATATTCGATCACAAAACTCAGCCAAACGTGGAGGAGGCTGACACGTTTCAGATGGGGTTTTACGCTTGGGTTATTTTCAAAACGCATCCGTTTTTAAACACCATCAAGACCACCCTTCACTTTGCAAGGTATGGCTTTTACTCTGCCCCATACGTCTGGAGAAGAGAAGACCTCTTTAAAATCCAAGATGAGATCCTAGCCAGGGTACAGTCCATCGAGACTAGATCTGACTGGGTAGCAACCCCGAACAATAAGTGCCAATATTGCCCTCTTCTCCACAAGTGCCCCGCTATGAAGGAATTTGTCGAGGTGGAGGGAGACAGCGTCCACGTGAAGTCTGAAGGTCTTATGATTCTTGGGGACCACAATAAAGCCGTGCGTGTGGCAGGCCTTGTGAACATCCTTGAAGACGTTTTAAAGACTGCCAAGGCTAACCTAAAGGATTACTGTAAGACCTATGAGTCTAAGGTAGCAATCCACGGGAAGGTCTACGAGTTTAGGGCAAGCGAGCCCAAGGTAGACTGGGACAAAGTCAACAAGGTACCAAAGCGCGGGCCAGATCCGGGGTACCGAGAGAAAATGTACAGCATCTTTGAAAAGCACGGTGTCGACCCAAAGAGGTTCATGGGCTTTAGCTCAACGTTTTCAAATAGCATTTGGCTCTTAGAAAATGAGGCTCTGGTCAGAGAACTCGGTGAGGTCTTACCAAAAACAATTGACACAACATTTAGTGGATACAAGGTCTAGCAGCATGGAGATTATAAACATTTCAAGTAAGTCCCTAACCAGGGATGAGAGAATGCCGCATGTTTTCTTTTATGAAGCTTTTTTAGAGGACATCGGCGAGGCATACTGCCTTAACGGTATGATGGATAAGATCAAAGTGTGCGACGGGACGGAGACGTCCCCTCATACTTTGAGAGTACCGATATTCTTCCTTGACTCGGCACGATTAAAGAAGTTTGATCAGTACTGGTCAGGGTTTCAGGATAGTACTAAGTTTGAGGTTATCGACGGACCAGAAAAAGGATACGTTGGTTACTTTAGATACGCATAGCCTGACTATAACTTTACCGGAGACCTCATGAATTGGATAAGCGAGATCGAGTACGATTTTAGATATGAGTGCGAGGATGGGCACGAAAGTCTTTATCAGATGAAGGCTTCTGAGCACAACCCAGAAGAAAAGGCTGAGTGTTTGACCTGCGGTAAACCCGCAGGCTACACTTCTTTTTTACCTATTGAGCTTAATATGGTTACCAAGGTCTCCTTCGACAAAAACGGGATCAAGGCGTACCGAATTTCTGACGGCAAGGGTGGCGTGACCCACATCTCCCAGACCAAATATAATTACCTCCAGACCGGTAAAATCGAGCACGCGCACACGGACTCGCACAGAAAGATGCTTTTAGAGCAAGAAGAGAGATACCAGCATCTTCTTAGGAGCGATACAGGCCCAGGTCATGGTAAAGTTAAAAAGTTTACAGGATTTAAATCAGCCAAGAAATCGGAGGCGTCCCTATGAAGATCGCAGGTGTAGGTACAGAGAAGCATAACAAGGGCCAGGCGATTGAGCTTAAGCCAGTGGAGAAAGTACCGCACGCAGTACGTATGGCTCTGGCAGAGCACGACCCAGACTTTTCGATCTCAGTTAAAGAGATCAAATTAGGGCCCACTAGGTTTACCCCGGGTGGAGATCTTCTTAAGAAGAAGTACCAAAACAACCGCTACTTCTCTGAGGGGACCGGCACATTTCGTTATATAAGAAAGTCCACAAACACCTACTTAGGCGAGAAAGAACGATCCTTTAAGATTGAGTTCTGCGACTGTCTTGATGGGCACGGTCTTCCCGAGCTTAAAGTTGAGAAGTTTGATTTGAAGCCACTTTGAATTTTCTGGTAAAATAGGGTTGTAACCTACATCCCTGGTTGCACCACGTTTTCGTTATTTCTCCTGTGTAGAAAGCCCCTGCAGCGTTGTGGGGGCTTTTTATTTTCCCTCCTCAAAATCTCCCATCTTCTTGTTATAAGAAAAATAGAGCAACGATTTATATATGTTACGTCTATGGAGGGGTACGTGAAAAAGCTGTTTCCACGGTTTCGGAAGTTGAAGTTCGCACAAGGATACGTGATTAGCGTTCGCTGGTTTTCTCGGTTTGTGGACATCCTCTCTTCAAAAGAAGGATTTCATTTTGTGCAATATGGTTCTGTCGGTAAGCCGACAAAATTTGTGTGCCGTGTAGTGGCGTCAGCAAAAAGACCGCCGATGTTTCTTTATTCGGACCGCTGGTCCATTTACTACAAATCTAAAAATTTAATAGCCGGGGAAGGCAAGAAGCCTTTTGACCTGTCTAAGCTATGGAAGGGAGCCAGGCATGGGGTTTGCTAAGAAAGCTCAGGATTACGAAGAGAAAGAGAGGCAGCTTGATGAGTGGATGTATAACACCGGGGACGGAATTCTCGGTGGGTGGTGCTTTGAAGAGATCCCCCAGGAGTGCGTTCAGTTTTGCATCGATCAATTTGCCAGATTTAAGATCCCCCTTACGCCAGAGATGGAGAGTGTCATCCACGTCGCGGGGGCGCGTGCTTTCTACCTTCTCGATGTGTTCGACCCCTACGCCATGTTTTTTGGCATCAGCGATGTTAACGTTACAGATGATTGGGCAAACGTAACTTACAAGATATTTGACGTTCGCGGTGTGAGCACGTCTTCTCATGAGCCAGACCCTCATGAGGTCGAGAGTTTTGTTTTTATGCCTGGCCAGGCGGAGGAGACGTTCAGGAACCTCATAGCAAGGCCCGGCCTCGACGCGCTCGACGGTATTCATGGGCACGGGTCTACCCTGAGAGATATGCTCTTTGATGAGGACTGGCACCAGCACCCTCTAAGCATGATCACGAGTGAAGCCAGGCGGGCTCTTGAGTTTTATTGTCAGGTACCTACAGAAGACGGTACGGTTAAGATCAATGACACCAAGATGAACGCTTACTTCGAGCTTGCCGCGTGGGCGGCTTATGTTTGGCTTATTGGCCCGCACAGCCGTAGTTACCGGTGCTACCACCATGAGGTGATCGGGACCGCTGTGGCAGATGGGGAGTGCATTCTGTCAAGTGGCATGATCATTTCTCCGAAGTACTACACGAAGATCGACCGGCCCCCGCTCAGTTGTCATAAGTGTGGGGTTCAGACGTGGTGTGTTGAGCACACTCAGATCATGTCCCACTCGGCATACATCTGCGAGGCGTGCTTAAACTTTGACATACCGCTTTCGAGGTTTTCAAACTGCGGTACGAAGTTCTGTCACTTCAACATTTGCCCAAATCATCCAAACTATGCCTATGGTACGGAAGGCCGCTATATGACATACCGTCAGCAGGGTCAGCTTATCGCCATGGCAAGAAACGAGATGGTCACTCAAGTGATGGGTGCTCCGGACAAGAAACTCCTTGGCCCAGCCCGTTTTTAGTTCCACGACTCCCCTGTAGCATGTTACCATCCCGACTGGAAACACAGGTTACGGGGGAGTAATGGACATTAATCGGGTATGGCTAAGCGGGCTTGCAGTATCTCAGCCTGTCCTCACCTCAGCCAGCGGCAAGACGCCTCTTGCCAGCTTTAGTTTACAAGTCAATGAACAATATATCGACAGTCAGGGTGTAACCAAGACTCGCTCCAACATTATTCGGATCGAGGGGCTCGGTCGCGTAGCATCGAGCATTATGGAAAAGGTCCATAACGGCGTTCGCTACAGCATCGAGGGGTACATTCGGCAGGATATATTTTCACGATCCAACCATAACAAAGAAGAGACCAGTGAGTACTTCAAGGTACGTGTGTTTTCTGTTTCAAAAGACGGAAGCGGAGACGGAGCACAGTACGATGAAGGGCTTAGGCAGGCTCTCAGCCTTCTTGAAAAAAGCCGCGATAAGGAAGCAGCTCTGGAATCACTTCGGAGGCTCCTCGCGGTAAGATAACCACGCGCGAGGAAAAAATGGACCCCAAAAAGCATTTTGACTCCTACCGGGCGTCCGTCCTGAAGGACGTCCTGGCGGGATCAGTTGAGTTCTCAAAGACAATCCCCTCCATAGACCCTGAGGCTCCTGGCAGCTCGTTCTATCATATGAACACTGCCGTAACCTACATTAAAGACTGCATTTCTGGCGGGCATCGAGAGATCTACAAGACGTGGGTGGTGAAGCACCAGGCCATGATGCTGCACCTTCTTAACAAGATGGCGGCAACCGTACTCGGGGAGGGTAGGCCTACCCCGGATCAGGTGTTTGACCTTATCCACCAGAGGGGATGGTCTTGGTTTAAGTTCTCATCCCACGCCTGTCAGCTTAACATGACTTTTGACATGAAGGACGGGCCTCTGCCGGTTAAGGTGGTTTGGGTACCTCGCTACGACAGCCAGTGGAAGAAAGACTGGACGGAGCCCGGTACTGCAACCTTCGACGCCGGTGAACTGGCCATGATATGGAAGAGTACCCCACCGCCTGCGGAGGTTATCCACCCTGTCATACTGTTTAAGCTAAAGAACCAAGGGCATCGGATTGTGGAAGCGAGTCTAACGGACCGGGATATAGGGGTGACCTACAAACCTATAGAAAACATCAACACCACAGATGAAGTGGTTGATTGGTCTCTTCCTCTGTTTTAAAGTAATTGGTGGAAACACAGATAAGGGGAATACAGTGCGCACGGAAAACGAATTAAATAGCCTTCTAAGCAGAGAGCTAAAAAAAGTCGAACAGCTCCACGGCACGGTCTCCCTGAAAACCTCCGACCGCTTTCAGGTCGGTATCAGTGACTTCCTTATCTGGCACAACGATACCAGCATCGGTATCGAGAGTAAGTTCACAAAGTCCCTTCCCAAAAAAGATGGTCTTGTTCTAAGCCGACCCTTTACAGGTCCGCAGCGCACCTGGCTCAGCCGCATGAGCAGGACTGGGTGCGGTGGTTTTGGTCTTGTTGGGATTGATTCCCTGAAGACAGCATACGTGTTTCACCGTGCTCATATCCCAGAAAGCGGAAACTGGACAAAGTCTGAGTTTGAGAAAGCTCTCTCATGGGCTTTGCCACTTTCCCTTAAAGGACAGGATAGCCTGCACGTTCGGCTTATCGAGCTTTTAAATACTCTCGTTCTTTATAGGAGCGAGGAGCATTTTAAAAATTATATCCTTTCACTTAACGAGGACGACGATGACAAGTAGTAATCTTTACGCCGACATCTTTAAAACAAAGGAAGAGGACGTTAAGACGTTTGCCGATGTTATCAAAGTCGAGAGGGAGTCTAGCGAGGACCCGCTTGGCTTAGGCGGCCAGGAGAGGATTAAGGCTCCAGAGTTTGTAAAGCAGGAAAGCGGCTTTCTTACGATTGAGCACGGATGGCACCACGAAGATTACGTATGGCATGTGTCCGTCAAAAAGCCAAGAACGTGGAAGGTAAGCCCCGACCGGGTAATCTATGCGTTTGCAAAGACCATGGATGAGTTCATCCCAAAGCAAATACGAGTTGATATCTTTCCGCCGTTTGGGGACTGGGACATTAAGGATTACACCGCAAAGGCCATCGGGTTGCGCGCGGCCTGGAACGTGCCTGCTGAGAGCATAGAAAAGATGACTATAAATCTATTCACCGTCTTAAACACGTTGGTATGACTATGAAACTACTTACTATTTTTTTAGCTATGGCTGTGTCTGGGTGCGTTACGGTCACGCAGAGAAAACTTGAAAAAGATGTGAACCTTCTAAAGTACAGGGTCAAAAAACTAGAAAAGCTCGTTGACCAGCTTGAGGGCGATCTCACCATTTTAAATTCGTCCCCTCCCGAATACTTTTCAATACCCATGCCGGATACAGACCCTATCCCAAAGGTAAAGCAGGCGCCTAAGATAACCCCAAAGCCAGTGCCTCTTCCAAAGGCTCCCGCGTCGCCGATCAAAAGACCTTAAAATAACAAGACCTCTGGGTATAAGCCTCTTGGGTAACGTGGGATCTATATATGCAAGAGGAAATCAATAAAGTAGCTGAAGAGATGGCACGCGAGAGGAGACGGCGCACGTCGCTTGCGCGGGAGACCCTAGCGGGTGCATCTTTGAAGCTTCTTGTCACGATTCTCCCAAGCCCGGCAGATCTTAGACGGATGGCAGCATACGTCAACGTAGATAAGATCAAGTCGACAGAAGACCCCCGCGAGCTCTCATCTCACTTCAGTGAGGTTGAGCAAGCTCTTAACTTAATGGCGAGTACTTTGGAGGTGTTTCATGAAGGAGAAAGAGGAGTACCTGGTGCTGAGCACACTTTACCCAGGGAAAATGATGTGCTTTCATTGCGGGGGAACGGAGACGATAAAATATCCAGCCTGCCTTGATTTTGTTGCAGGCGTTATGAAGGTTTTTGCCAGGATCCACCGTAAATGCAAAGAGACAGCCAGTGGAAAAGAGCTTCGAGAGTGGCATAGAAAAGAGTACGAGAAATTCAAACTAGACCAAGCCGAGAGGGAAAAAGAAAGTGGTTCAGTACCAGATCAGGTTGACGGAGAGCGGGAAGGTCGAACTAACGAAGATGATCCTTCGGGACGGAGTGATCTGTGACAGTGCAGCCGCGTCATATGACTCCTATGAGCAAGCACTGGAGGAAATCCCCGACCGGTACGAAGCGAGAAGAAAGGGGGACATCGAGGTATGGACGATTCCCTGTTTGAGAAGTGCAAGATAG
>Ga0116143_10005697_pt1 | contig 11139 bp, 7 predicted proteins | sample AD_UKC034_MetaG_FD_89745 | JGI IMG/M metagenome (GOLD analysis project Ga0116143, IMG submission 89745) | Active sludge microbial communities of municipal wastewater-treating anaerobic digesters from USA - AD_UKC034_MetaG | ecosystem: Engineered > Bioreactor > Anaerobic > Digestate | place: USA...
CCTCCAGGGCCTGCTCGAATCTCCTCTGTCGGACATGGTCCATGCCGCGATGAAGCAGGGCTTTCTCTTTGCTGTTCATGGCCTCCTCACATCTCACATATATCCTTGAATGGCAGCCGGCTCACTGCCCTTGCCATTGCCGGTTGAGGCAAGGCCAGCCGATCCCGGCCTCTTGATCTCTCCAAAGAGCTTCTCGTAATCATTGACGTGCTCGCCCAGCCATTTGGCCAGCTCCTTGGCCGCCAGGGGAGAGAGGATGATCTCGGCGTCGATCCTCCTCTCCATTACCGTCATGCTCTTGCCCTCCTCTATAGAGGCCTTGGGGGAGTCGTTGTAGAAGGCGATGCGAAAGTCATAGGGGCTATGTCCTCCGATTGCACCTATGGCATAGATCTGCTTGAAATCAGGGCTCTTGATGGTCTGGACTTTGACTTCCATGCCTCTGTCCATAAGCCTCTATATTAAAAAAGATGGTGATGCTTCTGCCCAATATCCATGCTGCAGCTCTAGCTCCCAGTTCATAATCTTTCATCGCAATGTATTTAGGTGACTTAGCTGCTTGTCATGCCGATACTATGATCGGGGTCTTAGGGCTAGAAGACGGGACAAGGGTGGAAGGTACCGGTTTTGGGGCAAGCGGTGTGGCCCTGGGCGAGCTGGTCTTCACCACAGTTATGTCCGGATATGAGGAAGCGCTGACCGATCCATCATATCACGGACAGATGCTCATGTTCACCTATCCTCTGCAGGGAAACTACGGCATAAGCGGCGATGATTTTCAGTCGGAACGGATGTGGCCCCAGGCCATGGTCAGCCGGGGGTACTGGGACCGGCCCACTCACTACCAGCACAAAAAAACCCTGAGCCAGTTTCTGAAAGACGAGGGTAGACCGGGACTGTGCGGAGTGGACACCCGCATGCTGACACTCAAGGTGCGAGAGCAGGGAGTGATGAGGGCGGCCATCGCCGTAGGAGAGAGGAGCGAGGTAGAGGAGCTGGATGTGGTGGCCATGGCCAGATCTCAGCCTGATATCTCCAGCCGGGACCTGCTGGGGGATGTGAGCTGCCGGGCAGCCTATCGCATAGAAGGGCGCGGACCCCGGCTGGCAGTGATAGACCTGGGGATCAAGAAAAACATCTTGAGAAGCCTGGCCTGCCGGGATTTCGATATGACCGTCTTTCCCTCTCACAGCAGCATCTCGGAGATAGAGGCGGCGAGGCCTGACGCCCTCTTCCTCTCCAATGGACCGGGAGACCCGGAGAGGGCCGAAAAAGCCATAGAGGCGGTAAAGCACTTTGCAGGAGCGATGCCCATCTTCGGCATTTGCCTAGGCCATCAGGTCATATCCCTGGCTCTGGGAGCCCGGACCTTCAAGCTCAAGTTCGGGCATCACGGCGGAAACCAGCCGGTCAAGGACCTGGAGAAGAAGATCGTCTACATCACCTCCCAGAATCATAACTTCGCCGTGCGACCGGAGTCGGTGCAGGATACAGACCTCGTGGTCACCCAATTAAATGCCAACGACGGCACAGTGGAAGCAGTCAAGAGCGATAAACTTCAGGTTTTGGCGGTTCAGTACCATCCCGAGGCCAATCCCGGACCGCTATGTACGGAAGATCCATTCTTCGGATCGGTGCAGAGGATGATGAAAAGCGCCGCAAGAAAAGCCGGGAGGCGGTAGATATGCCCAAGAGATCCGATATCCATAAGGTCCTGCTCATAGGCTCCGGCCCCATTCAGATCGGCCAGGCGGCGGAGTTCGACTTCTCCGGCTCCCAGGCCTGCAAGTCTCTGCGGGAAGAGGGCATAGAGGTGGTTCTGGTCAACTCCAACCCTGCCACCATCATGACCGATCCGGATACGGCGGACAAGGTCTACATCGAGCCCCTGACTCCGGAGACGGTAGCCAAGATCATAGAGAAGGAGAGGCCGGACGGGATAATAGCCGGAATCGGAGGCCAGACCGGATTGAACATCACCTCGGAGCTGGCGGAGATGGGTGTCCTTGAAAAATACAATGTGGAGGTGCTGGGGACATCGGTCCGGTCCATTCGGGAGGCGGAGGATCGGGATCTCTTCAAGAAGGCCATGCAGAGGGTGGGCGAGCCCGTTCCCAAGAGTCGGGCGGTGAACAACCTGGATGAGGCCCTGGAGGTTATGAAGGAATTGGGGCTGCCCTTGGTGGTAAGGCCAGCTTATACCCTGGGCGGCTCGGGGGGAGGCATAGCCAAGACCAGAGAGGAGCTCTTGGCCATATGCGACCTCGGTCTAAAAAGGTCCAGGATCAGCCAGGTTCTCCTGGAGGAGAGCGTGGGAGGATGGATTGAGCTCGAGTATGAGGTGATGAGAGACTCCAACAACACCTGCATCACCATCTGCAATATGGAGAACATGGACCCCATGGGAATTCACACCGGCGAGTCCATTGTGGTCACCCCCATTCAGACCCTCTCGGACAAGGAGATCCAGATGCTGCGGAGCGCCTCCATCAACATCATCCGGGCTTTGGGCATCGAGGGAGGCTGCAATGTTCAGTTTGCGGTCAAGGACGGCGAGTACCGTGTGATAGAGGTCAACCCCCGGGTATCCCGCTCCTCTGCTCTGGCCTCCAAGGCCACAGGCTACCCCATCGCCCGGGTCACAGCCAAGATCGCCATCGGCATGACTCTGGACGAAATCAGGAATGATGTGACCAAGGAGACCCCTGCCTCCTTCGAGCCAACTGTCGATTATGTAGTGACAAAGATACCCCGCTGGCCATTTGACAAATTCGTCCGGGCCAACAAGAGCCTGACCACAGCCATGAAGTCCACGGGGGAGGTAATGGCCATAGGAAGAAGCCTGGAGGAGTCCATGCAGAAGGCCATCCGCTCCCTGGATATAGACAAGGAGCTGGGATACTCCGGCAAGTATTCCCAGTGGACCGATGAGGAGCTGCGCGGCCTTTTAGCCGAGCCCACGGATGAGAGGATATTCGCCATTTACATCGCCCTGAAGAGGGGCTGGAAGGCGGAGGAGATATCCCGGATCACAGGCATAGAGCCCTACTTCCTCTACCGCATGGAAAACATCCTGGCCATGGAAAATGATATCAAGGCGGCTCTCAATCCTGAGGTCCTTAGAAAGGCCAAGCGCGGCGGCTTCACCGATGAGCAGATAGCCCGGCTGACGGGGAAGAGCCGGGAGGAGATCACGGACATGCGCATCTCTTCCGGCATCATTCCCACCTATAAGATGGTGGATACCTGCGCCGCCGAGTTTGCGGCCAAGACACCCTACTATTATTCCACGTATGACATGCAGTGTGAGTTGGTCCCCTCCAGCCGCAAGAAGGTTCTTATCCTGGGCTCCGGGCCCATTCGCATCGGCCAGGGGATAGAGTTCGACTACTGCACAGTTCATGCCGTGATGGCCTTGCGAGAGCAGGGCATAGAGGCCCACATAGTCAACAACAATCCGGAGACGGTATCCACAGACTACGACACCTCGGACAAGCTCTTTTTTGAGCCGGTGACTCTGGAGGATGTGATGAACATCATCGAGAAGGAGCAGCCCTACGGGGTGCTGGTTCAGTTCGGAGGCCAGACGGCCATCAACCTGGCCATACCCCTGGAGAAAGAGATCGCCCGGCGGGGCCTGCAAACTCGGATCCTGGGCACCAGCCCGGACAGCATCGACCTGGCCGAGGACAGGGAGAGATTCAATGCCCTCATGAATGAGCTGAACATCCCCCAGCCCCAGGCGGGCATCGCCTACTCACCCGATGAAGCAAAGGCGGTGGCGGCAAAGATAGGCTATCCGGTCCTGGTTCGGCCCTCCTATGTCCTGGGAGGGCGAGCCATGGAGATCGTCTACGACGAGGCGGGGCTGGAGGTCTACATGAGAGAAGCGGTGCGGGTCTCCCGGGAGCATCCGGTGCTTATCGACGACTTCCTCCAGGATGCAGTGGAGATCGATGTGGATGCGGTGTGCGACGGCAAGGATGTGCTGATCGGGGCAATCATGGAGCATATCGAGGAGGCGGGCATCCATTCGGGCGACAGCGCCTGCATGATCCCGCCCCAGACCCTGCCCGGCGTGGTTCTGGAAGTCGTAAGGGACTATGTGCGAAAGATCGCCCTGGGCCTCCATGTGGTGGGTATAGTCAACCTGCAGATGGCCTACAAGGATGGGACGATCTATGTGCTGGAGGCCAATCCCCGCTCCAGCCGGACCATACCCTTCGTCTCCAAGGCGGTGGGCCTGCCCCTGGCCAAGATTGCGGCCAATGTCATGATCGGCAAATCCTTAGTCGAGCAGGGCTATACCCAGGAGCCCAAGGTGCCCTATGTCTCGGTCAAGGAGGTGCTCCTGCCCTTTGACAAGCTGCCCGGCGCGGATGTATTGCTGGGGCCGGAGATGAGATCTACAGGAGAGGTCATGGGCATAGACTACAACTTGGGACTGGCCTTCTTCAAGGCGGAGCTCTCGGCGGACAACTCCCTGCCGGTGGAGGGCATGGTCTTCATCTCGGTCAAGGATGAGGACAAGGCGGCGGCGACGGTGGCGGCCAGGAAGCTCTATGATGCCGGTCTCTCCATAATCGCCACGGACAGCACGGCGGAGTATCTGCGCCGGTCTGGGCTGCCGGTGGTGCGGGTGAACAAGATCTTCAACGGCAGCCCCAATGTGCTGGACTATATCAAGATCGGAGAGGTCCGGCTGATCATCAACACCCCGACGACGAAGCAGTCGGTCAAGGACGGCTACCAGATCCGGCGCAGCGCTGTGGACTATCATGTGCCCTACATCACCACCATCCAGGCGGCCCAGGCGGCGGCGGATGCCATACTCAAGGCCAAGAAGGACCAGATAACCATCAAGGCCCTGGATGAGTATCATAAAGAGGTTTACTACAGCTGAAGGCAAGTGGTGCCCAGAAGGCGGGCTTCCTATAAGCGAGCGGCGGGCAGGAGCCTCCGGTGGGAGGCCTCCGATCTTTTTTCCGCCACTCTAGCCAAGCCGAAGGTTTTATATTGCAGGATGGGATAGGAAAGGTGCTTGCGGGCCCGTGGTCTAGCTGGTTATGACGTCGCCTTGACATGGCGGAGGTCATGCGTTCGAATCGCGTCGGGCCCACTTGAGCCCAAGTAGCTCAGTTGGGAGAGCGTCAGACTGAAGATCTGAATGTCCCCGGTTCGAGTCCGGGTTTGGGCATAAAATTACTAAGTAACTATGTCGCTTGTATATTGTTTTTGTGCATTTAGTTTGGAGATTTCGTCATTTTTCACTTGAACTATCTCTCATGCCCGTGTTGAAACTTTAAAGATTTTATCCCGATCGGCGCATAGATTTACCTGTAAATTTGTTTTTGGCATGACAGCTATTCCATCAAAAACAAATGCAAGAGATTCCTAGCAGATTAGTCTTCATCTCTCTGACCTTTTATTTGGCTGCTTCAGAATAATTTCCTGCATCTGCCAAGACCCAAATTTCGCAGTTGATCTAATATAGAACGCAGCCTTATTTAATAAATAGGTCATCAGAAATGAAGACAGGAACTGCTAATCTCCCCTTGCATGGTGGCTTTGCCCCGCCGTGGCTATTCAAACGCATGCATGTCCTAGCTGGCGAGATAGTGGAGGTTTTGGTCTATGAGCACGGCCAGGAGGAGTTCCTCCGCCGAATATCCGATCCCTATTGGTTTCAAGCCTTCTCCTGCGTTCTGGGATTCGACTGGCACTCATCAGGAACAACCACGATCACAACTTGCGCCCTGAAAATGGCTCTATCGCCTGAAAGACACGGTATTGCGGTCGCTGGCGGCAAAGGAAAGACCTCCACTAAGGCATCTACTGACATTAAGAGGCTGGGTGAGAGCTTTTCCCTTACGTCAGAAAAAGTGGATGAACTGGTTCGGGCAAGCAGGATGAGCGCCAAGGTGGATAATGCCCTTGTGCAAGACGGATACCAGCTCTATAATCATGCCTTCTTCTTCACGGAGAATGGAGAATAGGCGGTGGTCCAGCAAGGAATGAACGATTCTTATGCCCGGCGTTATCATTGGCTTTCCGACCGCCTAGAAAGCTTCGTAGAGGAGCCTCACAATGACATCTGCTTTCAACGCCAAGAACAAACCGTCCTAGATCTAACTGCTTCGGAGAGCCGTGAAAACCGAAAGGTCACTTTGGACATCGTAAGAGATGGGCCATCGCATTTGGGCATACGCAAAGCTCAGCGCAGCCTTCTGGACTTCGGGGATATTAAGCCAGCCCCTATTCCAGAGCTATCCATGCCTAAACGGCACGAATTGATAGCCCTCCTCGATATAGGTGAAGCAGGCAGAAAAGCTCTTGAGTTGGCCTATGAGATTCAACCATCCAGCTACGAAGAATTGATCGCGCTAAAAGGGCTGACCAAGAAGAATAAGGGCTTTGGCTCTGATATCCGAACTTGTATATGGTGCAAGCCCAAGCTGGAAAGACCCAGCCAAGTTCAGCCTTGCCCATGGTGGAAAGGACGGAACGCCATTCCCAGTAGACAGAACGACCTATGATAGCACCATCCAGACGCTCCATGAGGCAATCGAGGAAGCCAAACTCGAGAAGAAAGATAAGTACAATGCCATCAGGCGACTTGAGCAGTATTCAAAATCTAGTCATATATAACTAAGGCATGGTCTGCGATTCTATCTTTGCCTAGCTCTAATGATAGGTCAAAAGGAGATCTGAACCAGCATGCTTACTAATTTTACTAATTCTACAGAGCAGAACTAATTTTAAAACCGATATGCTACGCCGCCAAATTAGTAAATTAGTAAAATTAGTTCATTTTGCAGCATACCCAGTAGATATTTGAAGGCGTGTTCCTTTCAAGTCTTCCTAGATACAGACAAAATTTTCTCTATAATAACAATCAACTACTAATTTTACTAATTTACTAATTTCAAGTCTATTGCTAGCGATTTCTTGAATTAGTATAGGTCTCAAAAATTAGTAAAATTAGCATTGCGTTCGTGGCATCACTCGGCAGGTCTGACTACGATCCCTCCGGTTTCGGCATCACAAGTGAGCCGAAACCTCCGGGTTCTCCGTCCTCCTCCCCGAATTTGCGCGAAGAATATGTAAGGGCGCATTTGAAAGCCGAATCAAGGCGGTATTCTCTTTTGTACTACCCGCGGGTAGTCTAGTCGATGCTACCCGTTTTAGGGTAGTTGCGGGTATTGTGGGCAGTTCCGGACATCTCCCTTCAAGATAACAGCCCATGTTTCTTTGGTTCAGTTCTGACGGAGTATTCTTTTACCTGCACTGCTAAGATCAAGTAAGTCATCGAGTGGAAGCATAGTCAATTGTTGCTTTCCGAATGCGGATGTCTTCCTACACATCTCCTTTTCTAGTGATTCATACAGAAATTTAAATAGAATAGGCCAAGAACATTGGTATTGAAACCATTTGACAGAAGGACTGAATATGAGGCGAATCGAGATTTTGACAGCCGCCTGTATAGTTGCTCTTCTGGCAACATCTTCAATAGGCTGGGCGGCAGCGGCAGATGAAAATGAAAGCTATGTATATGTATTAGAACCAGAATCAAGAGAAGACCTGATTAACTTTGTGAATGAAGCCAGTGATTTCGTTTTGGATCAAGGAAAAGATAAGGCCATCGAAGTCTTCAATGATCCCAATGGAGAGTTTGTGCGAGGAGAACTCTACATAATAGCCTATGACTTCAACGGAACCCGCTTGGCGCACCCGTACCTACCTAACGGGATAGGTGAGTATGCTCTCAATGTTACCGATTCCAATGGAGTTGCTGATGTTAGGAACATGCGCGAAGTGGCAAGAAGGGGAGGCGGATTCACTTACTATATTTGGCCTAATCCTGCGCATTCAAATGCAGAAGAGCTTAAGCTAACCTATGTTCTCAAGGTAGACGAAGGATTGTGGTTAGCAGCCGGAACTTATCTGAGAGTGCATACCCCCATCTTCAACAACGAGTCTAGAGAGGATCTTGTGGCCTTTGTGGTGAGTGCAAGAGACTTAGCGCTAGGTACTTCTAAAGAGGACGCTCTCAATGCCTTCAATGATCTTAATGGAAGTTATGTCGAGGGAGACCGCTATATCTTCGCCTACGACTTTGATGGTAACGCTCTAGCACTTCCCTTTCAGCCGGAATTATTAGGCGATAACAGGATCAATATTACCGATTCCAATGGCGTTGAATACATAAGAGATATGATTGCTCTTGCCCAAAGTGAAGACGGCTTCGTTTACTACATAAAACCTGATCCTGCTGAGAACATGACACAAGGGTTCAAGTTAAGCTATATCACGAAAGTGGATGATACGTGGTGGTTAGGAGCAGGTATCTACGCCTAAAGAGCCATGCTTAAGGCTTATGGGTCATATGAGCTATGTGGATTAATTCTCCCCATATTTTATTATATCTATTTTTCTTATTACAGTTAATAGCTGGACTGAACCATATAACCCATATCATTTTGAGCATCAATTCCTGTTTCGCTGCCACCGGGGCTACATATCCAATTTCCATGCCAAGAAACCTACTGCAATCAGTCCATATTTGAGCAGATCATTCTGCTCACTCTTTGCGAATATTCTATTCTGCTTATCTTATAATGTTCTTTGTAGAGCAGAGTTCATATTTTCCTTCTTAATTATATATCTATCTGTCGAACATCTGCTTTAAACCAAAAGATTTATATCCTTTTAAAGTAATTGTTATTTGCTTACCATTACATATGAAACAGGATGGACAGTTATTAGGAGGGAGTAGCATAAGAGGGCGGCCAAAGAAGAACAAAGAACTACTGATTGGCAGAGCAGGGCGCAATGCAATCGAGCACGAAGACATTGCCAGAGACTCTCGCCGATGGGAACGCAGGAAACTTACTATAGAGCGATTAAGGGAGTAGCAGGAAGCAGAAACAAAATAAGAGGGGGTAAACGGCTCAGTGGTGGCTTATATGCGCATGAGGGTAGTTTCCGAGCCGTTTATTACTCTAAAAATATCTTAATTAGTATTTAAGATTTACCTTTAATCATCACGTTTATCCAAACACCGAAGGATAAGTATAGGCAGTGGAAAGGCGGAAGTCTCCTCTCGTCATAGGTCACCCCCCCATACATCTACACGGGAGGAGATAGAAGCCCATTAATTTTATCTGATCATGGAAAGGGAGCAGGCGGCTCAGGAAAAAGGGATAGCTGAAGGGATAGCTCCTGAGCCGTCGTTAGGTAGCCAACTACCTGATAATAATAACAGAGTATTCGTAATAGTATATAACTCTTTCTGCATTCAACTAATGACATGGGTTATATGGGCTGTTTTCACTACTCTTCTACTAACTCAGTCTTCTCTCTATAGCGCAACAGTAATGATAATGACCCATATAACCCATATTGTTCCATGAAAGCATGGCCATCCTTGCCATCCATTAATTAGGAGCGTTCTGGTATATTCTCATCCTTGCGCGTCTCTTCAATCTCCTATGCTTCGACATGTTGCTGGTTTGGCTACTAGCGGATTTCGTGGCATTGCGCTGCATGTCGGGCTTGACCTCCTGTTTCAGCATCATCAAGTGAGCTGAAACCTCCAGTCTTCGCCCTCCTCCTCCTGAACGTTGCTGACGAATATGTTACCGGTTCTGGTGCACGATAATCGATGCGATCAAGTTGTCCCTGCTGCTGCAGCCAAAACTGAAGCGGAGACTCTTGATTCAGATGGGCGACTAAATGCCTCCGAATCGCTTGGAGCGCGCTAGAAGCCCGTTTGCTGCCCTTAAGTGTCAATAGGTCCCACCACGCATTAACCGCATTTTCTATGCATGTCATAATATAATATAATTGTGCTATGCGGGCATCATTCTGGTGTTGAAAAGAACAGCCATGCTATGAGTGTGCAGACTCCTATAACTGCCAAGATAGTTAAAATCGCGTCCATTCGTTGAGTTAGGTCGATCATTTCACCATCCCATATCTGCGATTCCATCGATCTGCGTGGCTATCAAGACAACAAGAAGGACGCAACTCAAATTCTCGGATAGCCGTTGTCTAAGAAGCTCACCAGGCTGGAGTCATTGAAGTCTGCGCTCATCGCGGTCTCAGGTTAAAGAATATGGGCTATATGGGTCATTTCTTCCACTCCTTTATTAACTTTATATTTCTCTGTAGAGCTGAGAGTAGTAAAAATGGCCCATATAACCCATATCTCTTTCAGTTACGCGCGTCATTTTAACTCTTTATGGACGAGCATGTATCAATATATTATATTTCAAGGTAAATGATATCTCCTGTAAAGCGGATAGGTTGAAATTATTAAATCGTATTTATGATCAGTAGCTATCGTTCTATACAGTTGAGATTAATTAGGATATCTATTAATAATAGAAGTGCCATTAATAATGTAATTGGTGAATTATATGAGACTGAGGGTAGTTAGCGCGAGAAGTGAGATTCCGAATCTCAACCCAAATGAGAAGATGATACACATGGCTTTCCGAGCCAGCAACGTAGACTTTCTCAATCTAATGCAGAGATGCCCCCGGTTGAGAATGATCCAGGTTCCTCCATCCTATATGAGAACAATGTCGGATGCCATCCAAGTCTTCATGGATATGCAAGGCATTGAACTTCTGCAAGGTGATGTTTGGGGTCATAGGAAGGATCTTGATGAGTACTTCACAGTCGAAGACGAAACTCTAAGCGAGATCCGATCTATGGCGGCAACCGGAGCGAGCATAGATGATGTTACCACCGAGATGCAAAAGAAGGCAAGACTGGGATCTGATCTCATCAAGTACATCGCCAAGACCAAGGTAACTGCCTGAGCGCTGTTATGGGAAAATGGCATGTACGGGGGCCGTTGTTCTCATTAATTTTTATGTATATTTTTTAATGAATTGCTTCAGTAATCGTCTGTAAGACTTTTGGTTGAGGTGCCATAAGCATGGAGATGTCTTGCATAAGTATTCGCTTCCGGACTAGACTGTGATTCTCGCAGAAATATCGAACGTGCCCGCAACAATCATATGCGTTGCAGTTCAATACTCAGTCGGCTCGGAGAACTCCATTGCACCTACCCAAGTTGCATGTGTTTCTTTCCGAGCCACATCTCATCGATGCATAGCGTTTTTATCA
>Ga0116143_10005699_pt1 | contig 11135 bp, 9 predicted proteins | sample AD_UKC034_MetaG_FD_89745 | JGI IMG/M metagenome (GOLD analysis project Ga0116143, IMG submission 89745) | Active sludge microbial communities of municipal wastewater-treating anaerobic digesters from USA - AD_UKC034_MetaG | ecosystem: Engineered > Bioreactor > Anaerobic > Digestate | place: USA...
AAGGAGCACCATAGTCAGGCAGATTAAGGCAGCACCTATGGGGACGTTGATGTAGAAAACATAGCGCCAGGAGTACTGACTCACAATCCAACCACCGAGATTTGGTCCAACAACAAAGCCAACCCCAAATATGCTTGACAGAAGACCGATTGCAGTTTCACGGCTCTCAGGAAAAAAATCGCTGGCTATGCCGGATGCTGTGGGAAGAAAACAAGCACCCCCAATTCCTTGAAAGAATCTGAAGGCTATCAGAGCATAGATAGAGCTCGCAAAGCCACAGGCAAGAGAGCTTCCTGTGAAGACAAGAAGGGAAAAAAGAAACACCTTCTTACGGCCGAAGCTGTCGCTCAGATTCCCTGCAAGGGGCATTGTCATGGTGACAGCAATAAAGTAAATCGAAATTGTCCATGCTGACAGAAGAACGCTTGCATGGAGTTCCTTGGTGAAGTTAGGGAAGGCCACGGAGATTACAGTGGCATCTATGGCGTACATTAGGATGCTGACGCCGGCAATAAAGAAAACCAGGTACTTGCGCATCAGGACGACACTTTCTGTTACAAGATGACGGGAGTCTACTAAATTGCCTGATAACCGTCAACAGAAATCAGGATCATAAAAGGGTAACCAGAAGTATAGCCTTTATCATAAATGATGCTTAAGATACATGCATCTTATATTAGAAGGACACTTCATGAGACAGTGTCCATTCACGGAAAAATGAAGGAGATAGGACGGTGAAACGAGTAGGAATGGCTGTTTTGGCTATGGCAATTTTTTTTGGTTTCTCCGGAATAGTGTGTGCCCAGGAAAAGAGCCCTGATGTGATCCGCAGATCATATAGCGTTTACAGTACAAACCTTTTCCAGGGAAAGCAGTTACTAAAACAGGGTGATTTTCTGTGGGCTCGAGCGCATTTTGCGAAAGCCCTGGAGAGTCAAAAGTGGCCTGAAGCCGTCGCATTTGCAGCAACGGCAAGCTACAAGATGAATGACATGAGGGCTGCGGAACACTATATAGCAGATGCGGAGAAAATGACTGGCAAGGGTGTCTTTGAGCTGCGGATTGCCGGCTACAAAGCATTAATTTATCTCAAGGAAGGCAGGCAGGATGAAGGATTAAAAGCCTTGCGGGAGTACGTAGCCCTGTATAACTACCTCGATCCGCTGATGAGTATCAGGGAGGTTGAAGCCATGGCAATAAAAGGAATGGTAAATCTAAGTATGCTGGAAGCGTTGTTGGATGAACAGATTATCTGGCGTGAGGATGAGATAGAGCAGTACGAGAAAACAGGGACAGGGTTTTATGGAAGATACGGTGGGCCATAAGAATCACAAAACAGGTATGGACACGATCAAGAATTGGAACATCCTCCAAACCCATCCTCCGAAAACATCATAGGGATATACGAAAGACGAGGAGCGATCATATTCTGATGTTCTTCTGTCACACTGGAATATGGCTGACAGCGAACAAGGGCTGAAGCTTGCTGGTTTTTACAACAACTCTCTGTGTGGAATAACAGGGCATGCTTCATCGCGAAACATTGTATCTTTGGAGGGTTTACGTGACACACAGTCTCACTTGTACCGATGCAAACGGTGGAGGCGATGTTCAAGCGATTCACGTTCAGTGTCGCTCAAGTTCCTGGCTTCGTTCAAGAGCTTACGAACCATTTCCAGAGCTTTTCCGAAATTGCGGGTATGATGCTCGTAGAATTTGGCCAGTTCTTCTACCGCAAAAACATCGTGGGGATTTATTGCCACAATTTCCTGCCAGAGTGCTATGGCATCTTTCCATCGGCGGGCTTTCTTGTACATAAGAGAGAGTGATCGCCGTGCGCCTATTGCCACGTCTATACGATTGGACCCGAGTAAGGATTCGAGCATCTTCTGTGCCTTTTCAGGGTTACCCCGTTCGTAGAGGAGTGTGGCCATTTTGAGGAAATCGATGTGTTGTCCCTGTCCTGTCTCCTGACAGGTCTCTGTAAGGTCTGCGAGGTGTTTCAGGAGTGATGCCATAGATATGATGTCCATTCTGTTGTGTGTGAAAACATCCTCAAGTAATTTTCCATCGCGCACTCGGAGCCAGTCAAAATAGCGCTGGGGTATCTCGAAGCCGGGCACATCTCCATTTCGCCACACCCCGAGTATATTCGTTTCTATGGTTGAAAGACGGACGTTTTCTAGGCGGTGGGCAAAGACTCTCCTGCTTGGATGGAGAAGATCAATGTGAGGTTTCACTGTCAGTGTGTCTTGAAAACGATTCAGGATGAACCGTGTTGCCAGCAGGTTCAGATCATAAGCTCTGCCGTTAAAGGTGACAAGGAATTGCTTGTCCGATGCAATGTCGCTCAGATAGCGCAGCATGGCCTTCTCCTCAGAGAAATCCCGTGCAAAGAGCTGGCAGGTGATAAACGAACCTGCATCGAACCACCCGAGCCCGATGAGGAAGGGAAAGGTGCCGGTGCCTCCTGCGAGGCCCGTGGTCTCAGTATCGAGGAACAAGCCGTCTTCTAATGCCAGGTCTATGGTCATGGGCGGGTAGGAGAGAAAGGATGTTGCCTCCATATTCAGGCATGCAAAGTCAGAGATATGTACATGCCCGTGACTATCATTTCCTTTCAGGCTGTTGCGGGATACGAAAAGATTACCATGTTGAGTCCGGATCTCCTCGCCGGCAACAACATGCTCCAGCGGTATTGCCTTTTGCCATGCCTCCGCAAAACGTGGCCGGGCAATGCGCTCTCGCCGGCTCATGATCTCGTCTATTTTTCTGCGAAGTTCGCCGATTGCCTTTTGCGGGGAGTCAGCCTGGTTGGGTATGGCAGGTTCGCCGGTTAATCGGCCCAGGCGGTCTCTGAGGCTCATGGCGTATCCATAAGATCGAGAATCTTAAGTGCTGCACTCTTGGCTGAAGGCCCAACCTCCATCAGGGGCCCCACGCACATGGGGCAGCCATGTTCGCACGGGCACGAGGTAATGACAGACCGTACCGCCCGTACAAGCTCGTTGTGCCTTTCGAACAAATTTTCTGAGAATCCGATCCCGCCAGGATAGGCATCAAAGATAAAGACAGTAGGGTCATAGGCGTTTTCCATGACATTCACAGGTTTGCTGGGGCTCGTAGTTATCATCCTCCGGTTATCACCGCGACGGACATACCATTCACCGCTCTTGTCACCAATACACCAATCGACATCACGTATATCCGACATGACGAGCATGGCGGCAATGTGGTGGAGGCAGTAAGTAAGACCGGCAAGGCCATCAAGGATGTCCAGGCGGCTGAGTTGCAACGAATAAAGGAGGTCCCAGGGGATGGTGAACCAGTAGCTGGTTGTGTGCATCTCTCGTTCAGGCAGATCTACATCGCCGTAGCCCACGTTCTCGGAAGTGTAGAACTTGATCTTCTTGTAGCCCACAACCTTGCGCGTTACCTGGACCTCGCCGTGCTGGACAATGAGCCTGCCTTTCATCTTTGTGTCGAAGTCGTCCATAACGCGGACACCGGTATAGGTCATGGCATCGGTGTAGTAATCGACGTCCACCTTCTTAACATACGCCTTCTTGCGCTCCAGATCGAGTTTGTCCACATGGTACTGTTGCGACTCTACCATGTAGATCGCACTGTCGTGGACTGCTGTGAAAGCGCTGTCCCAGTCCACTTCTGCTATGACTTTGTGGTTTCCTGTATCGGTGGTGTCAATCACCACAATGTTTTCAGGATTGACCGTTCGCAGGCTCACCTCGTCAGCAGGGTAGCTCTCTGCAGACCAGTGCCAGCGCTGGTCTACCCGGTGGATCACTCCTTTTTCCTCCAAATAGGTGAGCAACTCCACAAGATCTTCCTTGCCAAATTTTTCACCTTCTTCAAAGGGAAGCTCAAATGCCGCACTCTTGATGTGGTGGAGTAGAATCAGCAGATTATCGGGGTTCACCCGGCAGTGCTCAGGAGAGCGGGAAAAGAAATAGTCAGGGTTTTCCACAATGAACTGATCCATGGGATTGCTCTTAGCGATCAGGATGGCAAGGCTGCTGCCTGTTCTGCGTCCTGCCCTGCCTGCCTGCTGCCAGGCACTGGCAATGGTTCCCGGATAACCCACCATGATGCATGCCTCCAGGTCGCCGATGTCGATGCCCAGTTCGAGGGCATTCGTACTTACCACCCCCATGATGCTGCGTTCACGGAGACCCTTTTCGATCTGCCGCCTGAGGTTGGGAAGGTAGCCACCGCGGTAACCGGTCACATAGTGGTCATCTTTGGGGATTTTGCTTTTGAACGTATCCTTGAGGTACTTGGTGAGCACCTCCACATTAAGCCTGCTTGTGGTGAAGGCAATGGTCTGTATCCTGTTATCTATGAGGTTGCTCGCTATGGTACGTGCAGGGGTTAGAGCTGACTGGCGTATGCCCAGTTCCCTGTTCACGATAGGCGGGTTATAGAGGATAAAGGTCTTGGCAGATCTAGGGGCGCCGCTTTGATCGATGAGAACAACTTCTTTCTCCAGGAGGTCTTCCGCATGTTCCCTCGGGTTTGCCACGGTTGCGGAACAGCAGATGAAAACGGGGTCCTGTCCGTAGAAGCGGCAGATTCTTTTGAGACGCCGAAACACATTGGTCACGTGACTGCCAAAAACACCCCGGTAGATGTGGAGTTCGTCCACGACCACATACTTTAGATTGGAAAAGAGTTTCTGCCACTTGGTGTGATGAGGGAGAATGCCGGCATGCAGCATGTCCGGGTTGGTGACCACCACGTTGCCCTGTTTGCGAATGGCCTGCCTCGCATCGTCTGGTGTGTCGCCGTCGTAAGTAAAGGTTTTGATGTTTGCTTTGAGTTCTCTGATGAGGCCGTGAATCTCTGTCATCTGGTCATTAGCCAGTGCCTTTGTGGGGAAGAGGTATATGGCTCTGGTCTCAGGCTCTTCAAGGATCTTTTGGAGTACAGGGATGTTGTAACACAGGGTCTTTCCGCTGGCTGTAGGGGTGACGAGGACAACGTCCCTGCCCTGATGAACAAGCTCAATGGCCTGTGCCTGGTGGCTGTACAGTTTACCGATGCCCTGCCCGGTGAGTATCTTTTGCAACAGAGGGTTCACCCAGTGGGGGTATGGGGCATAACTGCCCTGCAATGCGGGGATATGCCTGATGGCTGTTGCATTTTCCCGGAAACGCCTGTCCTTTTCAGCGCGGGTCAGCCACTCTGTTAAGCTTATGTGGGGCATGTCCCTGCCTCGTCGCCTTGTAAGGTGAGTTGCTCCTTCTGCTCAGGGGTCAGGCGAAGACTGTCTATCGCGTGCTCGGTTATGAAGTCTATCAGTTTTTCTTCAGTGTCCAGATTTTGATTGAGACTCACTGTCCTCAGAATGCTATCGCACGGGGGAATGTCCCTGGTTTTTTGTCTTACACCCGGATCGTCACTCCGGGAGAGGGCTTGCCGTATTGTTTCTCGAACTGACTCACATATGGCAACCTGCCTCACGTAGCTAATCATTGCAAAACACCTCCCCATAAAAAACTATGACCATTCATGCAGATGTGCTAATGGTTCTGTTGTGCCAATATGGATATGCCACATTGATACATACTATACTCCAACTGGCGAGTGAATGGCAATCTACACACTCACTCGCATTCTTTTGGCTGTTTTTGAAACAGGTCCGGTATGAAAGCCCAACAGAGCAGAGAGGTTCCAGGGAAAGAGTTTTATTGACTTCTTTCTCATTTCGTGTGATAAGGTGTCATACAGAAAGCTTTTGAGCTTCAATTCAACAGGAGGGGTGCTTACGCATGGCAAAAGGAAAAGTGAAGTGGTTCAACGAGTCGAAGGGGTTTGGGTTCATTGCCCAGGAGGATGGAAAAGATGTGTTTGTTCATTTTACAGCGATTCAAGGGGAGGGGTTCAAGACTTTGTCAGAGGGCGACGAGGTTGAATTTGATGTTGAAAAGGGTCAGAAGGGACCAAACGCGGTAAATGTAAAGAAAGTGAAAGCCTAAAAAGGCAGGGCAGGGAAGGGCAGGGACATCGGTTAGTCCCTTTTTATGATGAATGCCAGCAGAAAGCTGATCACACCTCCTGTGACAAACAATGGGTAGTGACAGGTTTTGCCCTTACTTCTGATGGGCTTTGTACACCCTGCATGCAATGCCCCTCAAGTTCGGTGACCCCATCTCAGCGCCCCACAGTTGAGAATCGTCTGTCAGGATATTCACGTTTGCCTCCTCCCAACCGTACATAACTTCAGGGCCCCTTTCGGGAAACCACCATCCATAGTCCACACCCACTACCCGTGAGTCTATATCTTCTGTTATCCTGGCCTTTTGTGTTATCCTGCCCTGTTTCGTTTCGATATAGACTGTATCCCCCTGCGTGATGCCAAGTGCAGTAGCTGTGTCAGGGTGGATCCAGACTTCTGGCTCATGATGGCGTTTTCTGAGTGATTCAATCTGTCTTTGACTGGAGTGTCTGAATTCTTCGACTTTCCATGAGGTTAAAACGAGAGGATATTCCCTGGCAATTTCAGGTGAACTCAAGGGTGTATCCGGAATTTCCCGGTATATAGGTATGGGATCAAACCCCCAGTCTTTCAAGCGCCGGGAATAAAGCTCCACTTTTCCTGAAGGTGTGGGAAAACCGTCCTTCTCGTGCCTGCGGTATTCTTTTTTTCCCACCAGTGTACCAATCTTTTTGAATTCGTCAAATGTTATACCTGCAGGTTTTAAAATGAAATCAAGGCATTCTTTTTCGGTTTCCCAGAAATATTCACCAATACCTAATTTCCGGGCAAGAGCTGTTATAATCTCAGAATCAGAGCGGCACTCACCGACCTGCGCTACTTTTTGTTGTACCTGGGCGAGAGGGTAGTAGGGTGGCGCTATAATGTTGTTTATTTCGAGAAAACTGCCCACAGGAAGAACGATATCAGACATGGCGGCTGTAGGCGTCATGAACATGTCGATTGTTGCAGAGAAGCCAATCTTCTGTAAGGCCTTATAGACATGACGAGCATTTGAATAGGTCTGAAGCATATTGCATTCAAAAATCAATGCGCTATGCAGCGGATATGGTTCCCCTTTGAGGATAGCCTTTACTATACTCTGAGGGAGTGCATAAAAAACCGATGGAAGAAATCCATCAGAAGCATTGAGTCGCCTGCTGCGAACATCCGGCAAAAGCTTGTCTCTTAAGTCGAATTCAGGTGATCCCATGGGTACAATTGCCGGTTGGGAGCACGCAAGTTCTCCGCCCGGAACACCAATGTTACCGGTAATTGCGCGAAGAATTGCCAGAGCACGTGCAGTCTGAAAATTGTTGCTTGTATGGTCGATTGCATTCCCTGCCTGTATAATTGCTGGTCTGGCTGTTGCGTAGAGTCGGGCAGCTTCTCTGATGAGGTTCGCTGGTATCCATGTTACTTTTTCCACTATCTCCGGAGTATACTGGGCGATATGCTCTTTAAGTTGGTCGAAGCCAACCGTCCATTTGCCAACGAAAACCCGGTCGTAAAGGCCCTCCGTAATAATCACATGGATTAAGCCAAGCGCCAGAGCCAGATCCGAACCTGGGCGAACTTGCAGCCAGATATCTGCTTTCCGTGAGAGGTCGAACTTACGGGGATCGACAACAATCAACTTTGACCCGCGCTGCAGGGCTTTCAATGTGTCCATTCCCTCTCCAAGGCGGGTTTCAGAAAGATTTGCTCCCCATACCATCATGCAGGAAGGCGGATAACCATAATCGGGCACTGGATTGAAGCCATTTGTCAGCAAGCTTCCGTTGACTCTGGGTATGAAGCAGACAGGTGCCATCGAGGCAATATTCGGTGTCCCGAAGACATTGGCAAAACGACCAATATACCCGCCCTCATAGCCTCCTCGGAATGATCCTCTGATGAAAACCACACTTTCAGGGCCATATGTTTCCTTTGTCTTCTTCAGCGCTTCTGCGATCTCATTAAGGGCTTCATCCCACGAAATACGATCCCATCTTCCATTGCCGCGTTCTCCAGAACGGCGCAGTGGATATTTGAGCCGGGCAGGGTGATAAAGGTGCTCAAGAGCGGTCTGTCCCTTCAGGCAAAGCCTACCATGATTGAAGGGGCTTTCAGGATCACCCTCTACCCTAACAATTTCACCATTCTGTATATGGACGAGAATTCCACACCCAGCCTGGCATAAAACGCAAGCACTTTTTAGAATTTCTACATCGTTCATGTTACCTCTTTGTATGTCCTGTCGGGCACAGGTATGATTCTGCTCGATTCATATCATGAGGGCTTCCTTGGCTTTTCTGGATTCAATGTTGAACAGCACTGCATGAAGCGGGTTCTCATGCTTTTCATTCATCGTCAGGAGTCATTTTTTGTCCTTCGTATACTAATATTATTATAGTGGTAGTCTAATATTTTAAAGAGAAATAATAAAGTATTCCGCCAGCACAACGCCAGAAATTGTGAGGTTGAGAGAATATTAGAGTCTGGAGAACAAAATATTAGGATTGACATTCACGGTCTATCACTATTTTGGTATAATGTTTATTATGAAAAAAACAACCCTTCTTTTTGCAGCAATTATACTGTTTTCTACTGTGTTAAAATTACACGGGGCGGAATGGGTATCTATAGGCAAGGACAGGTTGGGTAATGAATTATTCTATGACCATGAAGTTATAATTGAGCGCTCAAAAGATATAATGGAAGTACAGATGAAGGGGATATATTCTGATGCAGGGAGAAGGGAGAGAATACAAGACAGAAACAGGGCAAAATCAACTGTTGAAAGGTATGAAACATTGAGCTACTCCCTGGAATTGCAGCAAATAAATTGCGTGAAGAGAGAGTTTCGGGTAATGGCTTATACTGACTACTCCTCTGATGGTGGGGTACTTTACAAATTTATCGCAGAACAACAAGCAATGAAAGGATGGGAGCCCATAGCCCCAGACTCAATGGGGGAAAGGATGTACAAAGCTGTCTGCCGGCCATCATCAGGGAAAAAGAACTGAATAGGAAAATCACATAAGCCTCTTTTCAAAAACCATATAGATAGAATAGGCAGACAGCCCATTGACATACCCTGGTGCGTGCCATGCTGCGGTTAAGATTATTTTTTCACAAATTCTGCTGAAATCCTATGGTTCTTCGTCACATTGTCAAAACGATAATAGGTAACAGCACCCTTTGATACACCATTAACCAAAACTCTTGATACCCTATAGCCGGTATTCGGACGAATCGAAAAGTACTTCCCGTACCCATAGGGCACAGAAACGGATCCTGATGGAGAGATTGTCCCACCTTTCCCTGCTGATGCAGTGATGGTAAATGTTTTGAGGGTAAATTTTGCATTAATGGTATGATTTGCAGAAATGCCGGTAAATGTGTAGGAGCTTATTGGACCTTTCCAGCTTCCATCTACGTAAACAGTGTATATATCATAGTTTTGGCTGGGTGAGATGGTAAAAGACTTGCTTGCACCACGAGATACTGCAACTGCGCCGGATGGTGAGATTGTACCACCGGTTTCTGCTGAAGCAGTAATGGTATAGGTTGAAGATGATACTGGCACGCTGCTTACAAAGCTTGCTGCAATTGTATGATTTGCTGCTATATTGTGAAACGTGTAGGAGGTAATTGCACCTACCGGTGTGCCGTCAACCACAACACTCGATATTGCATATCCGGGGCCGGGGGTAATGAAGAAGGTCTGGCTTGTTCCTGCTGACTTATTCACAGTGCCTGGCGGTGAGATAGTACCTCCTGTTCCCGCCGATGCTGTGATGTTATAGTAGGTTGAACCTGTGCCAGCTTGATTTATTGTGAATAGCTTGCCTGCAATAGTAGATGTAGCAGTTCTTGCAGTGGCACCGGTATTGGCAGATACAGAATAGGATGCTGTACCATTACCGGTACCCTGGTTTCCCGATGTGATGGTAACCCAAGGCGCTCCGCTGCTAGCTACCCAGGGGCAACCGGCCTGGGTGGTGACCTGGACTGTCCCTGTTGCCCCTTGCTGTGTAACAGATGCTGAAGGTGGTGAGATGGAATAAGAGCAGGTCCTATGGTTTACCTCCACCGAATATGCGCTTTCAACGTTTGACGTGCTGTATGCTGTTGCAGCAAAATAATATATGTTTCCATCTGTGAGTCCAGTTACCGTATACGTATTGACCTTCCCCACGTCAATAAACATGGTATAATTTCTGGAGGCGTTTCCATAATAGATTCTGTATCCTGCAAGGTCACTCTCAGTGTTGGAATCCCAGGCGAGAGTGACCTGGGCCGCCATTATCGGCACTGCAAAAAGAAGAACAACTAATCCTGCTGTGAAAAACAGAAAAGAAAATCTAACACATATCTGAAAGACTGCATTGGCTCTATACCGTTTTTCTGAAATACCTGTTCGCCGCAAACTGATCATATCTGGTCTTGCCATTGAATAAAATCCTTTCTCGTATCGTTTGTTTTAAATTAGCAAGTACCATACCTGGGAGGAAATCTGTTGTAATTAATTGATATTAAAGATATATATTGTCATTACTGTCATTTGTGGTGATGATAAACGAATTGCCAAACATTCGTTCTTAATGGCAGGAATGAAGTTTTTTTCATACAGTTTTTAACGCACCTCTCCTTTTCTGTTGCTCCCGGTATCGCAAGATCCTGTGTAGAGAATGGTTCTGCCATCTTTACTGTACTGAACATCGAGCACAAAGGGGCTCTCCATCAAGGGCTCATATATGCTATTTGAAAATGGCTGCTCCATCCAAAATGTAACGCCAGCCCGATTTTCATTACAAACTCTGGCCAAAAGAGGCTGACCAAGGAAGTGTAACCCAAATAAGCAATAAGGGAACAGTGTCTGGTTTTCTGTACACAAACCATTGAAAAGAAGGGAAACCTGGCCTTGTTAATAAAGCCCCGAAACTACCACGCACATTGGGTGAAAGAAGGAGACCCCGACAGCTTTACTGACAGATGGGAGATGTGAATCCAAGGAATATGTTCCCCGGCTAAATTAAGTGAATGCAGTGACCGGGACAGCATGAGCGTCTTTTCGGTGAATACCCGACCCATATGCCCATCCTGTATGGAGTTAAGATTCAGAATCTGATCTTGTTGATACTCTTCGTTGCCT
>Ga0116143_10005701_pt1 | contig 11134 bp, 22 predicted proteins | sample AD_UKC034_MetaG_FD_89745 | JGI IMG/M metagenome (GOLD analysis project Ga0116143, IMG submission 89745) | Active sludge microbial communities of municipal wastewater-treating anaerobic digesters from USA - AD_UKC034_MetaG | ecosystem: Engineered > Bioreactor > Anaerobic > Digestate | place: USA...
GCAATGTCATAAGGATGTCTGGAAATTATTATGGTATAGTTTTCTATCTCAGTGTCTTTACTTGCTCTTGCTGTGTCCTTGTCAAATTTTAATTTTAATTCTGGGTCAACAGTCTGAAGAATTTTAGATATGCTGGTTACATTTTTAGATGTAATGCCCTTTCTTCTTGCATGTCCTAATCTATAATCTACAATATCATATCCAGCATCCTCAACCGCTTTTTTAATTTCAGGAGGTATTTTAATTTCTGATTCTATAGGAATCTCAATTCTATATTTATCTCCAAACCATTCTTTATATCTCTCTTTATCCCACTCTACTTTCATGTATTCTTTAGCCAGAGACAAGGGCAAGGCTTCATCTAATAGTTTTTTTACATAGTCTGTCATTGAATCTTTCCCTGTTCTTTCCATTTTACATAGATGTCATGTATTCTTTTAACATATCTTGCCCACTCATTCCCAAGAGCCTGTTTTAACGTTGATAAAGAGTAGGGGGCAAAAGAGTGTTGTCTGTTTGTTCCTACTACTACATGCCCCTGCAAAGACATAAAAATTTTAGATATGTAATTTAAAAAATCTGGAAAATGTTTAAATGTTGTCCGTTTTCTGGATTGTTTATCATATCTCAAAACCCCTGTTCTAATCCAGGCATTCATTTCTGTCGGAGTTTGGAAATAGCCCTGACTTTTAACTTGCTCTCCTCTACTAATTTGTGATGGATATGGTTCCCATAGACTAAAATCTGTTGTATGGAATACCTCATGATATATAGAATGTCTATTTTTTAATAAAGTTCTTTTAGACCGAGCAAAGTCAAAGCCAAAAAGATTGGTAGATGAAGGTAGAAGAGGGAACCAAAGTATAGGTAGAAAAATGGCATTTTGTACCATCCTTACACTATATGTTCCTACAAGAGTGGATAATGCTCCTTTTGTCTGGGCAGAAAAATAACTTCCACCCTCTACATCAAACCAAACTTTTATATCTCCATCGGGGGAGGCTATTAGGAAAGATATGTAACCTTTATGTCGGTTCCATATATTATACAGGTTATAATCCTGTGCTCCATTAGGATAAGTTGCTTTGAACCACCTATTGAAACTTTTTAAATGGTCTATACATTTAGGTATTAACTCATCATCAACAAACTTCTTAACCCTGTCTCTAAGAACTTTTTCTCTGTACTCATCCATTTCTAAAAGATATTTAATATAATCAGTCATCATCTTTTGTCTCCTCCCGTACATTAAAATAATCTTCCAAGTCATCATGTCCAATAGGAGAATACTCATCACCATCCCCTAAAGGATTTCGGTCATAGTCCCAGGGCTTGTCCACATCATCATAATCATCCCAAGAAAGAGGCTGACCTATTAAAGAATATGTACCTTTAGGAAATTTCCCTTGTTTTGAATCTAACCATGCTCTTACCTGTTTTTTAAATCCAATATAGTTTTGACCATAAACCGCATCAGGAAGATAATACCATTTCCCTGAATCTTGATGTTCATAGGGTTTTATGGCTATCATTGCTTTAGGATTTTTAATGTTTTTATCATTTTCATCAATAATATAAGCCACCAGACAATTAGCCCTTATTCTGTTTCCTAAATAATCATTACAATGTTGTGCTTCATAGTCTTTTTCCCAGGTAAGAGTCCCATCTGGATGTCTTACATATCCTCCTAATCTAACACAAGATTTCCAACCCCTGTCAGAACTCATACCTGCAATATCATAAGGATGTCTGGAGATAACAATAAGTTTATTTGTTGTTTTTGTTCTATGAGGGTCTGTATCCACCATATAAGCCAAATCCGGTCTATTTACCTTTTGAAGAACCTTACCTAATGAAATCACATTCTTAGAATCTTTGTATTTTGCCAACCCCTTTGCATAGTCAACTATGATATATCCATAATAGTCTAAGGCTCCTACCAATCTTTCTGGAGGTTTAGCCTCACCCTCTGGAGGAATATAAGGAATATATGTTCTGTATTTACCATTAAACCATTCCTTGTGTTTTTCCTTGTTCCAGGTTTTTGAATAACTTTTAGCCAGCCATAAAGGGATTGCTTCTTTCAACAGTTTAGAAACAAAGAACTCTAACCGTTTATTTTGGTTTTTCATAGATTTTTCCTAAATACAGTAAAGCCTCTGGTTTATTATACAAAACCAAAGGCTTTATCTGCCTAACCTTCAACCCAAAAAAGGAAGGATTACTTTTTATAGTAAAACTTCATATACAGAATATACATCCAAAGGGCTATTTTTACTATGTCCCTTTCTCTTCTTTGATTCCTAAGCCTGATAATTCGCTTACTAACATCAAATAAAACCCCATCCCAGAACCCATCTATCCCGAAAATGTCAGGGAAAATGTCAATGTTTTCTTTAACATCCTTTTGAGCCCCTTTATATTTATCTGTACCCTGTAAAGTAAGGGTTAAAAGTTGTCTTATAAACTCTGGAAGGGCTTGGAGTTTATTTGGAATTTCGTCAGTAGTTGTGTCAGCATCCCTTTTAACACCTAAAATCCTGATAATTTCTTTTATAATCTCACTATCAGGTTTAGGTGAACAGGTTTCAGACACTTCTACCGGATTGGGATGTTTAAGTTTGTCGTTCAATTCAGACATTATTCCTCCTTCTCAAATAAGTTTTTCAGTAATTGCTCCTTATACCACTCAGGAAAACCGTATGTCAAGGCTCTTCTTATTTTAGGCCAATATGCTTTGTAGAGTCTTTCTTTTACATAGTCAGATTCCTCTGTTTCTATATCTTCTGCAATAGCCTTTATCAGAATCCCAATATCTTTAGGAGTGTTTGTTAAAAGTCCCAACTCTTTTAGGTGTTGGACAGATTTTTGCCACCTTGCCTCAGTCCTTAATTCCTGTATCAATAAATCTTCAACTGATTTTGCTGGGTCTTTTAGGTTCCATTCTTTTTTATGAGATTCTTTAAATTCCTCAGAAACATACTTAGCCATCAGAGTTTTTTTATCAGGGGTAAATCTATTGTAGTTTTTAATAACTACTCCCTCTATCTTTGTACCGCCCAGAATGCTCTCCCTGGCTAAGAAATCCTTAAATTCCTCTACACCCCCTATCTTACCCTTAAAGAGTACCGGAACGACCTCCAGACCAATCCTGGACGCCTCTACAGCCTTTTCTTCGGGGGATAGATAACATTGGTTTCCTCTATCAATATCAAAAACTATCAAATGGTTTTTTGGAACCCTGCTATAGTTTAAAACATTGTGTTTAGGTTTTGATAGATACTCACATCTGTATATCAAACCCTCACGAAGATTGGAGCCAATAGTTTTTACTGTTTCTACCGCCTTTTCAAACATTTTCTCAGGATTATCTAAAAAGACATCAGCCCCTTTAGACCTGCATTCTATCCCACCAAGCAAACTCTTACCAAAAGAAAATTGGCTTCCATCTATTTTCTCTTCAACTAAAACCTCATCATCCAACATACCCTCAGTAACCCTGTGCCCTAAAGCATAAACTGAGGAATAACTGTTAATTTCTGACTGTACCATCTTATTTCTCCTTATAGTTATTAGTCCTGGTATGGCCGAGGAAAGGGAAGGAGTTATCTTTGAACAAACAAAAAACCCCGACCATACCGTATTATTCCTTACTGGAGATGGGATTTGAACCCATACTGAGTTTTGCTCAAAGGGATTTTAAGTCCCTTGTGTCTGCCAATTCCACCACTCCAGTCTATTTCAAAAAAGTTATTAAATTATTTTCCGGCAACATATTCTCAGCCTTCAAACCAAAGAAATAATCTGAGGCTGTTTTGGTAGCGTGTTCCAAATCTTTTGCCCACAGCCTGAAAGTATATGTCAACAAATGTTTATCCCTTTGAACAGAGGGTTTGAACAGGTTATTGGAAAAAAATCCTAAATTTCTTTCCACCCCCCCATCCATAAACTCTCCATTATAAGTCAACCTAACATTCCAAAACTGACAATCTTTAGGATAATCCTGACCAATTATGTCTAAATAAAAGGTTTCTACCCTCACATCATGCTCATTTTGGTTCTCAAGAAACTTCAAGGCTTTTCTGGCTCTGTATCTGGAACTACACAAACCTACTATCCTATAAGATGAATAGTCTCCAGTAGTCAAGACAAAAATTGTTTTAGGTTTTTTAGCCATCTTTTTCTTCCTCTGGACTTGGCTGTATCTTCCAGTCATCACTATTTGCTCTGACTGTGTTTAGTAATGTATGATAAACCAGACCCAATTCACCATCATCATTAGGAACCGAGCACCCATACAAGTTACTCAGAGCCAGGGAATTTTCAAAAGCCAAAACTTGTAAATCATACATGGCTTTCAGATAAGCCTCAATCCTGTTTAACTGTTTCTCTAAATTTTTCTCACACATTCTTACTCTCCTTTTTTAATTCTTCCCACACTTCTAAATACTGACTATAAGCATCTTCTGGAGAAAGAAACCATTTATTACTATGATTTAAATTTTTTCTTATCTCCCAAAGACTATCATCAAACAAATACTTCTCTTCTATATCCCTTACCATTACATCTGCATCATGGACAAATCTTTTTTCATCCTCAGATAAAAGCCTGTGTAGATGAATTCCTTCTATAAAAACCTGGACATAATTTTCAATGTTCTGATAAGCCTCTCCTATATAGGAACTTAAAGGACTGATAATATCTCCTGTATAAGCCTCGTGTGCGTCGTGGAGAAGAGCATATTGAAGTATAACAGGACTATCATCAATTAGTTTTTTGACTATTCTATAGACTTTTAAACTATGTTCTGCCACAGAATAAAACCTATGGCATTGTCCATTGTATCTACAGGTCTTGGACAAAGCATTAGCAATTATTTTAATGTCAACATCCTCCGGCTTTAAATCAGAAAGATTGATTAACTTGTTCCCGTAAATTTTAATTATCACTTTCAAACTCCTTCCATGCTTTCTTTATTTTTTTAGTGTAGAAGACTACAGCGTGTTTGCAATCAGTTTCAGAGAAAATAGCCCTTATGTTCTTGTCTGTAGCATCAAAATAAACTTTAGTCCCTACAGGAAGACCATAATAGGAAAAGTAATCAATTTCTTTTTCTGAAGTTAATTCTCCTTCTGAATCCCATAAAGCACCAACATAGTCTAATGCTATATGGACTACTAAAGGTTCTACTTGGCTTAGGCTCCAAAAAGCAGTTGATAGGTCTTTCAAGTTTGAATTCCAAAACTTTACCTCTTCCACATCTTCATCCCTTGTCAAAGCACATAGTTGTAAAACCTCACCATATTTTTTATAGATGAATTGGTGTAGGGCTAAAGCAAATACTCCACAATCACCTCCATCTACAATGATAGGATGAAGATTAAACCACTTTAGAAATTGATATACAGACTTCATTTTTTCTTCCCTTTCTGTAAAGTTTCAAATTGTTTTTTAATTGTCTCAATCAAAGCCAGTCTTTTGGGGTCGCATATAATACAATACTTGACCCCTTTCCTAACTACATCTGCTATTTTACCACATTTACATTTAAACTGCAACCCTGTTTTATAGAGTGTAATTGTATCCATGTCTCCTCCTTAATATACTATTGGTAATACCCTGGTTGTAGGAGTTAGTTCCTGTTTGTTTTTAATCCGTGTCAAACAGGCTCCAACATATTTTTTAGAAACTCCCTCTATTCTATACCCTCTATGCTCAACCACTTTTTGCAAGTGAATCCTGAGTTTTTGTATAAGAGTTACAGAATAAGTTTTAATCTTGTATAAAGAGGCTGATTTCTTAAATACAGAAACAGGGAGATTATAGTACCATGAGAGAAGTTCTATATAAACTCCTACCCACTCCTTACCATGTCCGGCTATTTCATGCCTGCCAAAGAGGACATCTGTAATTGCATGGGCTGACTCATGGAGTATCACTAAAGGTGTTTTACCCCAATCTGCTATATGGAGCCGAGCAATACCTCCATAACAGGCTTTTCTGTTGCCTGTAAAAACTATGGCAGGAGGTTTTATACCATATCTTGCACATGCTTTCTCTACCAAAGCCACAACCCCTTCATCAGATTTAGGTTTATTGGAGATGTTTTTTGAAAGGAAACCCCACTCCCAACTATAACACTTGCTTCTTTGATTGTCTCTCGCTCTAACTCTCATGTTTAACTCCTTCTTTTTTGTTGTTCTACTATACTATACAACAAACCCCCAAAAAAACCTAAAAATATTTTTTATTATTTTTATCTTCCCATGCCCAGGTGTTTAGAAATTGAGAATGTGAATTAGTTATCATATACTTTTTTATTGTATCTTCAAACTCCTTTGCAAGTTTTTTTTCTTTTTTTGATTCCTTTTTACACTCCTTACACCAGGATGAACAGCCTCTTTTAGCCCTTTTATCCTTGTCAAAATCAAGAAAAGTGTGTTTATAGGTTTCACATTTACTACATCTTGACATACACCAGGCATTCCATTTTATTTTTGATTCTATTAAAAACCTGGTAGTTTCCTCTAAAATCATCCTGTCTCTGTTCTTGGAATACCACCTTCTCACTTCCTCATATTTATCACCTTTAAAGCCCTGAGCCCTACCAGCCCCTATCCAATCACAAACCATTTCAGTCATGGCTTTTTTACTCATGGGAAATACTTTAATTGAGTTGCCTTCCTCTGGACAACACCACCATTGCCAGTGATGGTCATTGCGTTTTTGATGTAAAAGCCAGGCAAAATCAAAGTCAGGGTCTCCGGTATTTGTTGGTTTATAATACCCTGTACTATCCCTTTGAGTATAGAGATGAGCCTTTTTCCCATAGAAGTGTTTGGCATAAGGAACAAACTCAGACCACCTTAATTTGCTGAGGTCATGAGTCAAACCCCTCCACCAAAGACCCTGTTTAAAACACTCTAACATCACATACCACTTGTGTTTTATCACATACCATAAATATTTAAAGTAAATTTTAGGATTTTCCATTTTGGTTTCCTTTTGTTTCTCTGTTAATCATTTCATTAAGAGATTCCATGATGTCTTTACCATCAATATCAAAACCCATTGCATCCCATCCTTCTATTTTTTCCCTGGCAAAGAGTTCTATACGAGGTAAATTACCAAATAACTCTGTGATTTTTCTCCTCACAATATCCGGTTTTTGACTATGTTTGTTTCTAACAGCAACAACTTTTTGTTGTATGTTGTTTTTTTGTTTATATTTGAGCATACCTCCTTTTGTCCCAAATAAACACAATTCGTAATTTTTCATAGTCCAAGCCCCCAGATTAGCAACAGTATTTCCTTTTTTACTTATTTTTTCCCAAACAAACGCAATGGTGATATACTTGAACCCCCATGCTTCGATAATTGTTATTGCCTCTTTCAAGTGTGCATCGGTTGACCACAAAAATAAAGCACAATCATCATCAATTATTTCTTTTACAGGCAGATTAGCAATCCAATCATTTTTTTGTGTAATGTAATGTTTTTCTAATGATGTAAATCGCACGTCTTTATATTTTTGTAACTCCTTACTTCCAAATTGCCAGGGAGGGTCTGCATATATTATTTGATACTTTTTCATACTTTTTTCCTTTTGCTCCTATGTAAGTTATATCTTCTGATTAGTTTTTTTACTTCCTCTTTTAAACCTGGAAGTTTGGCTATATGCTGATTATAAAACTCAATCAGTTTTTTGGTTTTGTTTCTTGGCATCCTGTTCCTCTTTTAGGAAATATCCCCTATGGATGATATAGGTTATGACAAACCACACTACATCGTTTATTTTTGTAGTGTAAAACCTGTTGATGTCCATAGAAGATAAAACTATTATAGAAGGTTGAGCCAGGTATATCCAGCCATCTACTATCTCAAAAGCCATTCTAAACCTGTATCCTTTTATTACACAAAGACCATCTTCAAAACCAACTTCAAAATCATCTTTAAATACTTCCAAACCTTTTTTTAGTTCAGAAATAAGTTTAGAGATGGTTTTAGTGTCTTTAATAGAGTGTGATGGTCTTTTCTTTGTTTCCCATATCACCTCTTCCCTGTCTCCTATGACTTTTAAAACTTTTTTGTAAGCCTCAGAATACTGTTTAGCCTTTTCAAAATATTGTTTGTTCATTTTCTACTCCTTTTGTTGTTGGATTGTTATTGCATTAGAATAGTTAGGTTTTACTACCAAATCTCCTTTTTCTGTTCTAATGTAAAGACCATTTTTAGCAGTCCTTACATAAAAAGTTCCCACCTTGTCCCCTTTATCATCTATTACATCCAGATGAATAGAGTTGGTTATTGTAAGAGTAGGAACCCAGTCCTGGACTTGTGTATCAAATTCTTTAAGTTCTATTATCATCTCTCACTCCTTTTTTAATATGTTCTACTATACTATACAACATCACATCCAAAAAGACAAAAAAAACAGGAGGGGAAGTTGAAGCCCCTCCTGCTAAAAACCAATGACTTAGTTTTTATGGATGGCATTATACACATCAACCTGCTGACCCAAAGTGAACAGGTCAATAAGCAAGCCGATTCCAGCAAATCCACCTGTAATAAGATAAAGTATTCCCATACCAACCTTATCCAGATAGAATTTGTGAAGCCCAAAGAACCCTAAAAATATCAATAGGGCATAAGCAACACCTTTACTCTTCATTTCACACACTCCTTATTTTAGTGTTATGTTTAGTTTCTGTCTGTTTAAACTTTCTATGAACTCTACTATCTTCTTTACCTCAGAGATTTTTACCCCATCACTAAGTTCATGACCTGGACTCATCATTCACCTCCTGTTTTAATCTGACCAACAATTCCTGATGTGCGTGGTTCTATAATAGGTTTCCAAAAAGTTCTATAATAGGTTTCCAAAAAACCCACCCACCTTTTTTAACTACCACCCTATCACCATTAGGAGTTTTTACTATCTTAGCATAGTAACCTCCTCGGTAGCCAAGATTCTCAACTACTGTATATTTTACCCCTTCAACTTCAATTTTCATATTTACTCCTTATACATCTTCCAACAATTTCTGGCATGTATGAGAGTGAAAACAATAACTCCAGGAAACAAACCCCATTGTGCTGTTTTAGTTACATACCATATCCATAGCACCTGACCTGCCAACCCGACAATGGTTCCTCTTTTGTCTTTGTTTCCTAACAACCATAACATAACCATTGTTTGTATTGATATTGCCCATTGAAGTATTGTGTCCATCAATAACCCCATTTACCATCATCAAAATCTTCTTTATACTCTTCCAGTTTATCTACATACTCCTGGAGGCTTATAATCAGTTCCTTTATCTCTCTGAATTTTTGATTAGTATAAGCATCTTTTGTTTCCCTGATAACCTCATCCAGGAACCCGATTTTTTCCCTAATCTCTTTTATGTCATAGTTACAACCACAACAACGATTATTGGGATTAACCCTGCTATAGTTTTTACCACACAACTCACATTTCATTTTATACTCCTTTTTTTTAATCTTGTAATAACTTCAATCCTGACCTTGTTAAATCCTTCTGGAGTTGATTCCTCTACTTTCAAGTTCTTTAGACTATCTCCAAAAACTCTCAGGTAGCATTTCTCACATAAATCAACTACCGCACTTGACTTTTTTGAACCAGTATCTAACAGGTATCTTGTAGCCATTCTTTCAGGCTTTCTACATATCTCACACTTTAACCCATCCATCTCATTCTCTCCCTATAGTTGTAATATGCTTTTCAGATATTTGATTTTGTTAGTTGACCTGAACACCTGTTGTTGCAATCCAACTAACATTTGTTGTAGTCTGCAAGTCTCTTCCTCAGGGACAGGTACTATTTCCGGCTCCACCTGTTCAAGACTACACACATCTTTAAGCCGTTCTGTAAGCAGTCCAATCTCCTCGTCTAATTGAACTATGTTGGCTCTTATACTTTCTATTGCTCTAAAAATAGAAGATTCCACATCAGCATAATTTGGTTCTAAATTATCCATTTTCTTTGTCTCCTGTTTTTGTGATAGTTTTTCTAATAACATTTCATACAAACCTTTTTTGTCTATACATCCTTTACCACCTTTTCCAACACACTGATACCCACATGTCGGGCATATTATTTGGTCAACTTCCTGAACAGTTAGTTTGTCTTTATCCATCTCATTCTCCTCTTGTTTTTGGATAAGGGTAAATCTTATTTAGTTTTAAGAACTCCCTTTTCAACCTCTCCGTTTCCTTTTTACTCCTACCAAGTACTAAAGCATATTTATGTTTGCTTGGCACCTCTATTTTAATGCTCTCAGCCTGTTTTCTCTTGCTACAATCTCTTAGTATTTTTTCTATACCCTCAGGCATATTCTCCCAGTTCATACCAGTTTTATGGTTCCAATCCTTGCCCCACTCTATACCAAGTTCTTTAGCATACTTCTTATAAGCGGTTTTCTGCCTAAAGAACCTGTCTGATACATACTTCCCTGTATATGGATTTATATACTTGTATTCTTTTACCTTCCTTTGACCCAGGTAATAGAAATTGCAAGCCTGGTAGATGGTGCCAAGTTCTTTAGCCATAGGGTCTGAGTAGGAAACAAAGAGCCTGTATTTAGTGTTTTTTACCATCCATTTAATACACCACATAAGGAAAGATGATGCCAGGTTCTTAGGGCTCCAGGAAATACAAGCCCCCCTACTAATAAGCCTTTCAACTTCATCTGTACCTTCTCCAAGTAGTTTAGAAAAGGAATTAGGTACAGAAAACAAAATACATCCTGCCAATATGTCCTTGTGATAACACCCGAACCAATGAGTAGTATATTGTCCTATAGTTCCTAACCATTCCTGGGATTTAATGAACTCTTTTAGGTTTTTCTTTTCCTTAGGACTATCCACATACTTAAAGTCAAAATCCTTTACCTCCAACCCTTTAGTATATGCCAGGGTCAGATTATTGGCTTTAAGGTCTTTCTCCAGGTTATTGGTTCTAATATCATACTGCCAACAATGTTCCTGGTTGTATATTCTGTCCTTAATCATTTTTAAACAATCCTATTATAGAGTCAATTATCACCCAACCTACTGCCACAACATTCACTATGACAATAAAGGCTATAACTATTACTACTATACTATACA
>Ga0116143_10005706_pt1 | contig 11129 bp, 7 predicted proteins | sample AD_UKC034_MetaG_FD_89745 | JGI IMG/M metagenome (GOLD analysis project Ga0116143, IMG submission 89745) | Active sludge microbial communities of municipal wastewater-treating anaerobic digesters from USA - AD_UKC034_MetaG | ecosystem: Engineered > Bioreactor > Anaerobic > Digestate | place: USA...
CTTCAACACCCCCACCACATACCCAATATTCCTCACCGGATTATCCGCCTGCAGCTTCGCCACCTCACCCACCGCCTCCCGCACATTCTCATGCCCATACTCCCGCACAATCCTCACAAAATCCTTCGCCGCCTGAACACTATTCCCCTCATCGATCATCTTCGCAAACTCCCGCGCCTGCCTCACCGCCTCCACACCCTCCCGCCGCTCCAGATCCCGCCACATCGCCGCCTTCTCCGCCGGCACCACCAGCTCCTTCAGCCTGTACTCATTCGGCTCCCGGTCCTCATACTTCTCTCCCCCCGCCACATTAACCCGCGAATGCCTCACCTCGATCAGATCCAACTTCTTCAACTCCCGCAAGCCCCACGCAAACGTCGATTCATCTATATCATACTTGATCGACAGCCCCTTCAACCCCTTCTGCCACCACAACCTCGGCGCCGCGATCTCCTGCTCATATATCGCCACCAAATACGCAAACTTCTCCCGCAACATCAACTCCCTATCCAGATCATACACCCAAAACGCCAGCGGCACATTAAAATACCCCTGCTTCGGCGTCACATACTCCTTGCCCGCATCATCATAATCCAACAACCGCACATCCAGATTCCCCTTCTCATCAATACAATAATCAACCAGCCCGTATTTCTCCTTCAAAGTCTGAACAAACCGCCTGATATCGCTTCTATATGAAGAATGCACCGTCTCCACCACAATCCCCAAATCCCCGGCAGCAGCAACATAATCGATCCTGATATTCGCCTTCCTGCCCCGCTTAAACTCCCTTAATAAATATAAATACATATCAAAACTATGCCCGTCGCCATCAGTGACCATCCGCGGCCCAAACCTCTTATCCTCCAGAAAAACATTCCTGATCCTGACCTTTTCTAAAAGCTCCCTCTTCCTGGGCTTTGGCGCAGGCGCAACACACTTCTCCAGCTCACCCATCAAATCCAGCTTCACCCGCGCAAAATCGACTCCCTTCAAAACCTGCGCGCTCTCCACATTCTCCCAAAGCGCCTTCTGCGTCCAATTCGTGCTCCCGTCAACAACCGTCACCCCGTCTATCACCACCAGCTTCGAATGCATCCTCAGCGCCCGCTTGATAAAATACACCTCCGCGCCCGCTTCCCTAAGCATCCTGTACGCCGCATCATTGCCCTTGTCAAAATTAAGGTAAACCCGCACATACACGCCCCGCTCCCGCGCCTTCACCAACGCATCCACCAACTCATACGCCGGATTATCCGCCTCCCCGTACCGCACATACATAGCGAACATCGCCGCATAAATCTCCTGCCTCGCCCCATTGATCTCCTGTAACACCGCCTGCCCATAACTTCTCCCGCTGATATCCGTTGCATCAACCCCCACCGCCCGCGCCTCAGCGCAAAACAAAAAAGCGGCCACAAGAGCCGCCGCAAGCCTGACAAAAACCAATATCCTATTTAACCTAATCATAGCCAAATTTTAACACAAATATTCCATATATGCTATAATCATATCCATGAAATCTAAACTCCTCATTTTCCTATTAATTGCCTGTCTACTCCCAATTTCCGCTATATCTCAACAAACCGACCCAAACGATGATGGCGAATGGTATCCTTTTGTAATCCCCGAAAAACTCGATACCAACTCGCCAATGAACATAGGAAAGCTCGTTTTAGACCCTCCAGCCGGCAAGCATGGCTTCTGCAAAGTCAAAGACGGCCACTTCTACTTCGAAGACGGCACCCGGGCTAAATTCTGGGGGACAAATCTCTGCATGGGCGCCTGCTTTCCAACTCATGAAGAAGCTGAGATGCTTGCTAATCGCATCGCATTCTTCGGATTTAATGCAGTCCGCCTCCACCATATGGATTTTTATTTCGAGCCTCGCGGGATATTCAAGGATGTTGCCCCTGACCAAAAAGATCCTCAAAAGAAGAAAACCGGGGTCCTCAGTGAAAAACAACTTGAGAAACTCGACTATTTAATATACCAACTTAAACTTCGGGGTATTTACATTGACATGAATTTGCTCGTTTCACGCCACTTTACTGAAGCAGATGGCGTCAAAGATGCCCAAGAACTGGGCATGGCAGCAAAACCAGTCTCAATGTTTGATCCGATTCTTATAGACCTCCAAAAAAAGTACGCCGCAGATCTGCTCACTCATTATAACCCATACACTAAGTTACGTTACAGCGATGACCCGGTCCTCGCTTTAGTGGAAATTACTAATGAAAATTCTATTCTTGCTTCTTGGCACAATAATGAGTTAAATGGCAAGTTTTTGGGTATCAAAAGAAACGCTATCCCGAATTTTTATATTGAGCGTTTGGACAAACTCTGGAATGTTTGGCTACAGAACAAATATGGTTCCTTGGAAAAACTGAAAAAAGCCTGGGCGCGACCTGATATAATAAAAAATGTCACCGATGTACCCCTCGTAACTGATCAAACTGACTGGCATTTAGAGCAACATAAAGGGGCTACAGCTTCACTAACAAAAACCAGCGAAGGGTATGCCCTCGTGTCACAAAATATCACACATACCCCATGGCATCTTCAATTTCGAACATCTAATATTCACCTTGTAAAAAATCAAAGCTACACGCTTGAATTCACAGCTAAAGCCGACAAAGATACTCAACTAACGACAGTATGCCAAGCAAGTTTTAATCCATATACAAATCTTGGTTTGTCAGAAACCGTTGGACTAAAACCTCAATTACAGCATTATAAGATATCATTCACTGCGTTAGATGACTGCGATAAAACAAAACTGGCATTTATTTTTGGTTATGACTTGAATAAAATTATCGTGAATGATATTTCTCTAAAACAAGCTGTTAACCTTGAATTAGTCGAACTAACAACAAGCTCGAGTTTTAAATTCGACCGCCCGCTATTTAAACTCCTTTCTCTTTATTCAGCACAAAAAAAGCAGGATTGTATTGATTTTTATATTGAAACAGAGCGCGGTTTCTTTAAAGAAATGCTAGCAACATTGCGGGAAGCAATTGGGATAAAAGTACCAATAACCGGGATTGGTGGTTTCTGGGTACCTGAAGAAATAGATGCTCTCAATGTGTGCGATTTCATGGATAAACACGCCTACTGGGACCATCCTCAATTTCCTAACAAACCTTGGGACATTAATGATTTCACTATACATAATAAGTCAATTTTTCAGTCATCGGGACTAGGTATCGCAGGTCCACTTTCGGAATACGGTAAAGAAATTATGAAGCTTGGATTCCCTTATACAGTTTCAGAATGGAATCATTGCTACCCAAACCAATACGCCTATGAAACACCTTTAATTCTAGCTGCGACTGCTTCGAAAAAAAACTGGGACGCTGTATTCCAATTTGCATTTAGCCACGGATCGAATAATCCGCCCTCTTTTGATGAAATCAACGATTTTTTAAATATAATGCCCAATCCTCAGCAATTAATTCTATGCAGCTATGGAGGACTTTTCTTTCTGCGGAATCAAGATATTGATTTATCAATTACCGATTCAACATACTTAATCTCTACTAAAGAATTAGTTGTAACTGTCAGCTCAAAGCCCAGATTTGCAGGAGTAAAAATCATCTTTAATGGGCAAGAAATATTTATAGGAGAGATTAAAAATCAAAACAGCGGCTGGATTAATAACAGATATAACTGGGGTAGAAATCCAATTTTAATGAAAAAAGTTAAATTTTGACAATCTTCCTGGACAATTTTTGCTTTAAGACCAACCCAAAAAACTTCATATCGTTAATCAAATATCTTTTCCAAAGACGCTTTGGCTCCATTAACAAACGCCAAAACCATTCTAACCCCACCCCCTGCATCCAGACGGGAGCACGTTTTACCATGCCAGAAACGAATTCAAATGATACCCCTATACCAATTGAAACTGGTACTTGATACTGATCTTTATGTTTGTAAATCCACTTTTCTTGCTTAGGAGACCCTAGACCTACAAATAGAATATCTGGCTTTGCTAACTTAATCATACAAACAATCTTCTCATTTTCAGCAATATTATGCTCAAAACCATAAGATGGGGCATAAATCCCTACTATTTGTAATCCTGGATAGTTACTACTCAAAACCTTTGCTGCTTTATCCGCCGCCCCCTCTCTCCCACCTAAAAAAAACACTTTATATCCTTTCTGAGCAGCAACTTGACACAATCGTGGAAACAAATCTGAACCAGAAATCTTTTCCTTTAATGGAGTGCCTAAAAATTTTGCAGCCCATAGAATAGGAATACCATCTGCCAGAACCAAAGCAGCATTATCATAGACATCTTTAAAGTCTAGATCGTGTTCTAAGCGAACCAAATGATCCACATTAGGGGTAACGATAACATTGTATTCGTTTGCTTTTATTAGACACTCAATCTGCTTAAGAGCCTCATCAAAATATAAATTATTTATGGTCGCTTGTAATAAAAAGAACCTGTTATATTGTGATGCAATTGATTCATAAACACTAATCATTCTATTTGTTACTCTTTGCCAGGAATAGCTTTCACTCTTTTCAAATCCTTTCTGTATCATATTACTTCTCAATTGCTTATTCTCTAACAAATTCTTTAGTGCCTCTGCCATATTTTCAGGACTATGAGCATCAACATAAAAAGCTGCCTCTCCTAAAATTTCTTTTAGGGCTGGAATATCAGACGCAATAACAGGGACACCAGAAGCCATGGCTTCCAAAGGTGGCAACCCAAATCCTTCATATAGTGATGAGTAAAAAAAAATATCAGCTAACTGATAAACCGCAGGCAAAGAATCTGGTTCTATGTAACCAGTAATAATAACGTCTCTATCAAGTTTTAACCGAGTAATCTCAGAAAAAACAGAATCCTTTCCCCATGCTTTACGACCAACCAAAACCAATTTGTGCTGGAATGACGGTTTACATTCTTTCAGTAGTCTAAATGCCAACAATAAATTGGGTATATTTTTTCTGGGCTCCAAAGAATTAACGCTCAATATAAATTTGTCCGGCAATTGCTTTTCTTTTTTTATTTCAACAAGTGTCTCATGCTTAAACCTTCTATTGAAAATACTATCAATCGACTCACCACAGTTCTGTATATTTAATATGCTCTTTTTGATGAAAAATCCAATTTCTTTCTTAGAAAATTCAGAAACAGTTATAATTCTTGATGCTTTCAATGCCGCGAGGTTGCTTAAGGGCAAAAAATAATACCTCCCTTTCCATGATAATTTCTTAGGGAAACGCCACATTGCAGCATCATGAATAGTAAACACCAGGGGTTTACAGATAAGAGGACTAGGAGGGAATGCCGGAAAATGCACTAAATTTAGTTTCTCCTGTGCAATTACATATGGCAGCCAAATTTGTTCGCAAAAAACTTGGTTCACGACTGGACAGATTCTAAAACTAACTCTTTTTTTGTCTATTAAAAACTCAGGGTGAACTTGCTTACGGAGAAAAATGACATACTCATTCTCACAATCATACTCAAGTAGCGCCTTGATGAGATTTAGAGTATAACTCTCAATGCCTGTAATCTTTCTATATAATGATGTTGCATCTATCCCGATTTTCACTTTAATTTGGAATGTGCTTGCGTTTACTTGATATAAAATACCCTACCAAGAGACCCCGAAATGAATCGAAACAAATTTGAATCCTTTGTGTTGTTGACTGCTTAAATGTTTTGACCACTATTGTCATCATTTGGCATAACAAAAGTATTGGCAAGATGAGAACATTTTTATGCTTAGCAAAAAATAATCCAAGATTATGCATTCTATAATACTGGCGAATCGAAAAATCTGCTCTACATCCTCCCGTGCGCGAAATTAAATGCTTAACTTTTGCGTTGGGATTAAAAAAAATTTTAAATCCATGTTCAACCATTCTATAGCAATAATCAGTTTCTTCTAATTCACTAGTACCGAAAAACCGCTCGTCAAAGAATCCAACTTTAGGAATAATTTCTTTTTTTATCGACATATTCCCGCCTGGAGCTGCTTTTATATAACCGCTCTGTCTGGAAGAAAAATTTCTCAAACATCTGCCCGTGAAAGTTACGATAGCCCCAGCGCTTTTCATGTTAGTAAAAATATCGGGTTCCTCTATCAATTGTCCAGCCACACACCCTATTGCATCCAATACTTGATGACTCTTTATGTGCTCATTAAATAAATTGGGATAAAGAATCATGTCATCATCTAAAAATAATAGAATTGTTCCTTTTGATACATTAATGCCATAATTACGAGCTTTAGGGAGATTTTTGAACATCACGGCGCAATATTTCAAAATGCTTTTGTCATTGATAATTTTTTTTATCCTTTCTTCTTCCTCAAAAACATTATACGAATCACTTTGATCAACAATAACGATCTCATAATTATTGCTGTGTTGGGTTTCAACTATTGATTCTACGGCTTGTTCTAGCATAGCTCTTCGATTTAAAGTAGGAATTATAACAGATAATATAATTGCGCTCATATCTGATGCCTATCTTGAAGATATATGAATTTAAAACCAACCGCAAATATAATCCAATAAAGAGCTCCAATATCGTAATATTCTAGGATATTATCCGATATCATAATAATTAAATATGATAATACAACTACACAGCATATTGCCATGTAGCTCATATGTTCTTGACTTAATGCATTTATTCGTTGCCTTTTTATCCAAGTCACGCAGGCTTTAATCAGCGTTGCTAAAAAAACAGCAAAAAAGAAAAATCCAATACAACCCATGTCATACAGTATCTCAAGATAACTATTATGGATTGATGTCTTAATACCATAAAGACTGTGTAATAGGTTAAAATGAGATCTTAGTCCATACCCAAATAAAGGTCTCTTAATAAACTCATCTATGGTTAAATCCCACGCCTTAAATCGCCAACCAATGCTATTTGCAGTATCAAAAAAATCACCTTTTTGGATGAACCCAGTGAGTTCGACAAGCCTTTCAGACACATGCAGGATATTAAATGATACAAGAATAATACATGATAATAATCCCAAGAAGATATAGCTCTTTTTTTTGAACATTAATGGAATTACTGTTAAATTGATAAATAAAGCAATCCAGGATATTCTACAATACGTCAAAATTATCAAACAAATTACAATGATTACAACAATTAAATCAAAAATCTTTCTAAAATATGATTTCTCAGTAATCGTTCTAGTAAAAATAATTGCTAGGATTAAAAGAAGATAAAAAGAAAAGGGATTCGGATGACCAAAAATGCTCGAGATCCTATATTGACTTTGTAGATTTAAAAAAGACTCAACTATCCCCCAAACAATAGGCACGACAGCTGCAAGTAATATTAAATTACTTATCCTTTTAGCGTCATTAAGAGTTGTAATCTCATGAAAACAAATTATTGATACCCAAAAAGGGGTCAACATACGGAAAAAAAATCGGAAGCTCAATAAAATATCTCGTGAAAAGAAACACGACATTAATGAAATCAACAAAAAAACAGAGTAAACTGCGGCTAATTTATAAGTAAAAATATTTTTTTTATTTATCACAATATACAATAATCCCATGATTGTAATAAAGATATTAATTACACCACCCGCGTCAGACATATAGCTCCCAAGTAAAAACCCTTGCCCAACAAGTAATCCACGCCATGACAAAATAAAAACAAGTATATATAAACCAATTTTAGGTTTCAAAACAACGAATATGGCAAGGGAAATAATAACAGATCCGGCAAGAAAATAGGTAATAGGAAAAAAAAGAAATAAAATTGCAAACATACAACAAAATATAACTAGAAATGTATAATTCATAATATTCATAAAGTATAGTGATTTAATCATAATTTTAGATAGCTTATTAATACATAATAAATTTGCGAAAAATAATTTTAATAAAGAAAACAAAACCTCGGATCAGAAAAAAAGGATTGCGACCTAATATGCTGGCTTTTCGAATATGATTGAATCCAACCTTGAATGCCCCACCAGATAACATAATGCGGCCAACATAATTAAGGCGCGCAGCCTGCAAAGTTATATCTAAATTATCAATGTCCTTCTTATATTTATTGGAAATAATATTCTGGCCTGAAATTACACTTTCGGGCTTGGATGAAATCCTAGAGAAAGTATGCCCCTCTGTATATCGAGTTAGGCTTTCATTTACAAAACAAAATTTGCATATTCTGCTCAATCTTAGATACAGATCCCAATCCTGACAACTTTTCAAGCTTTCATCAAAACCAGAGATATTCATAAGATATTTTTTTTTCAGTAAAACAGTTGACAGTGTACCGACGCAATTTGAAACTAACAATTGACTATAAATAGACCCTTCCTCAACAGGGAGAGATTTTCTGACGAGCCGACCACAACTATTTATACAATCAAACCCAGAGTATACAAGTCCAAAATCAGATGATAAATTATTCAGTAGTGCCATCTGCTTCTCTAGTTTTTGAGCAAACCATTCATCATCAGCATCAAGAAAAGCCACGCAATCTCCCTTTGAATACGTGATTCCAATATTTCTCGCTACAGGCGCTCCCTTGTTAACCTTCATCTTAATATAAATTAACTTGTCATCCCAATGTTTTCTTAATATTTCCTCTGTTTCATCCGTTGAGCCATCATCGATAACGATTATCTCCAAATTTGCATATGTTTGATGTATAACGCTGCTTATGGCACGCTCAATTGTTGATATTCTATTGTATGTTGGTATAATAACGGAAACTAGTTCATTCATATTGGGTTATTGTTTGTGAACCGTTAAGACTCTAAACAAAGAATAATACGAAAAAAGAAATGTACAGAATATGCTAATAAGTACACTATACGCGACTCCCGCCATTCCACATTTTGTGCCAACGAACAATATTACAAGACAAAGCGTTACTATCCGAATCACTTGGGCAAATGTATCAATCTGCGGTTTTCCTATTGCTTGGAAAATTGGGCCTGGGATTGCCTGTATTGATCTTATAAAACCAGCAAGTACTAGAATTTGAGTTATTGATACAATTGGAAACCATTTGTCACCGAGAAAGGTTCTCGTGAAAAAACCAATGAATGATAAAATAGCAATTGTTAATGAAGCTGATAACGTAAAGGTAACAAAAAAAGATCTGTCAAAAGCCTTTTTTATCCGTTTTGTATCTTCTTGAAACCTCACATACGCAGGGAAGGTAACCTGAGAAATAACGTGAGTAATCTCCGTAGAAGGTAAATTTGAAATTGTGCTAGCTAATTTGTAAAACCCGAGTGAAATTGGTCCAAATAGTCTCCCCACGATAATACTATCCCCTTGCGTCACTAGAAAAGCCATGATATTTACACCAGAAATCCATCGTCCAAAATCATGCAATTCTTTAATTTGCTTCCAGCAAAGCTCCATTTTGGGCCGATATTTATCCAGAATATAGCTTGCGATTAAACGCGCTAATTCTCCGGCCAGTTTTCCTGCAACCAAAGCCCAGACATTCCTGACAACAAAAACAAGAATAATCGAAACCAGGAAATCTGCGATAACACCAGAGCATTCATACCAATATTGTTTCCTAAAGTCCAACTCTTTTTGAAAAAAAACAACCCCGATGTTTACAGCTCCCTGGATTAAAAATGATAAACCTACGATCTGTATTAATGACACTGCTTGTTGCGTATTAAAGAACCGTGCAATAGCAGGTGCCGAAAAAAGAACAATAAAACAAAGAAGTAAACCTCGTAAAAATAATATAGTCCAGGCATTGTTAAGATAATCCTTTATATCAGTTTTCTTCTGAACCAACGCAGCCTGAAACCCAGTTTGCGAAAATGCTTCTAATGTCTGTATCGTGAGTAATGCTATTCCCATTAGCCCGAAATCATTAGGTGCAAGAAACCTGGCTAAAATTACAGTGCGAATAAAGTCAAGGATTCGCCGGGACATGCGCAAACCAAAAATCCACGCTCCTCCTTTTACGACTTTTTGGGTCAAAGATCCTTCGCTTAAGCCGCCTTTATTAAGGCTCTTTAAAAGATCCCGGAGTATTCTCATTCTAAGCTTTCATTTTTTCAGAAATGTACCTATTGATTTCATCAAAAGCAATCCTATACCCACCGCGATTGCCCTCTTTATATGCAACTATCTTCTTTTCTCTAATAAGCAATCTTAAATATTCCTCGCTTATTCTTAAGATATTAGCGGCTTCTCTGGTTAAAAGCAGTTTTTTTTCTTCCATATTAGTATCCTTGTTATATATTTTAACATCATTTAATTGGTTTTAATACAATATTCAAGAGCGGATAAATGCGGGCTAAAAATGCAAGCCCGCACTTAACAATTATATCAAATATAGCATATTTATTGCTCTTTTGCCACCACTACATAATTCGTTGCCGCGCCTACAGCTCCGGTTGCCATATTCCCGCCTAAGGTTACCTGCCCTGCAGAATAAAACTTGGCATATACCTTAAGAGTAACATCTGTAGTTCCCAGGGTAAGGCCAGTATTTGTATATCCGCTCATCCACGCAGGCAGGCTCGATGCTCTAGAGTCATACGCTACATATACCATTGCGTTGCGGGTAAGCGTAAATTTGATAAATTCAGCAGACGTATTCGTTTTGTCGCTATTTCGCGTTTTAATCCAGCTTCCTGCGTTTAACTCCGCAGGAAGCGATGTCAGTGTGTATGTGCGGTCTCCGTAATATTCACTACCTATAGCAAGATTCTCCGCTACAGTGTAATTCGTAGGTGTAACATACTTGATCAATGCTAATGAATCGCCTTCTTTGGCAGCTACCAAGTAATTTGTTGCCGCTCCTACTGCTCCTGTAGCCATATTCCCGCCTAATATCACTGTGCCTGCTGGATACATCTTCGCATAGACTTTTAATGTCACATCTGTAGTCCCAAGGGTCAACCCCGTATTGGTAAACCCGCTCATCCATGTCGGCAGGCTGGTTGCCCTGGAATCATAGGCTACATACACCATACCATCCTGGGTAAGCGTGAATGTCAGAAAAGTAGCTAAGGTATTCGACTTGTCAGCATTGCGTGTCCTGATCCAGCTTGCTACGCTTAATTCTGACGGCACGGATGTTAATGTGTATGTACGGTCTCCATAATATTGGCTGCCTGCTGCTA
>Ga0116143_10005707_pt1 | contig 11128 bp, 6 predicted proteins | sample AD_UKC034_MetaG_FD_89745 | JGI IMG/M metagenome (GOLD analysis project Ga0116143, IMG submission 89745) | Active sludge microbial communities of municipal wastewater-treating anaerobic digesters from USA - AD_UKC034_MetaG | ecosystem: Engineered > Bioreactor > Anaerobic > Digestate | place: USA...
CAACCTTAATTATGAGTTCTGTAAAGGTTACTACGCCCGCGTTACCGATCGTCTCCATGGCCGCGTGACCCGGCTCTTCGTCACCCCTTTAATTCGTGCGCTTAAGAAGATGCTCGGATCCAACCATTTCCTTGAATACCTCGATTCTTTTCGCTACATCCTGGCGGGCGAGTTTTCGATGCAGGCCGACTTGGCCCGCGTCAACAGAATCCCCGGCGATTGGGGACTAGAAGTCGGCGTCTTAGCTGAAGTGTATCGCAACTGTTCACCACGGCGAATCTGCCAGGTAGAGATAACCGATTTCTACGAACACAAACATCAGCCCCTTTCTCAAGACAAGACAAGCACCGGCCTCAACAAAATGAGCATTGACATCGCGAAGACCATCTTTCGCACCATGGCAGGCATGGGTGTGGTTTTTCCCAACGGATGGATAAAAACCCTCAAGGCAACATATCTGCGCACGGCCCAGGACTTTATCGCCAAGTACCATCATGACTGTGAAATAGACGGCCTTTTCTTCGACCGCCACCAGGAAGCGGTGGCGGTGGAAACCTTCACCCATGCGATTGACATCGCGAGCGAAGAATTTGAACAAGATCCCTTCGGAGCGCCTCAGATCCCGAATTGGAGTCGTGTCTCGTCAGCGATTCCCTCCTTCTTTACCATGCTACGGGAAGCGGTCGACCTTGATAATGCCTAGCAGAGTGGCGAAAGAGGCTTCATTGATTCAAAGTTCAAGATTGATGGACTCGTAAAAAGCGCCAGTAAGCCGCGTGGCGGCAACCTATGAGCAACGAAGTGATGCCCACTTCGTTGGAAGTATCAGCTTACGTCTTTTTGACATCCCCGCGAAGCCTATCCCCGCGGAGGCGGGGAGCGGGAGTCCAGGAGAAGCTTGAATTTACCGGATTCCCGCTTTCGCGGGAATGACGATCATGTCTAAAGGACGGCTTTCTACGATTTCATCAAGGTTGTCGAAACATGGTGATCCCATTCTTGTCCATCATGCAGCCTGTGCGATGAGCCTTCATTCCCGCGCCACGCGGGATCGAAGCATGTGACGTATTGAACACCTTGCTAGAGATACGGATAGAAAAGCCATGCCAGTGCGTCGCGAATGCGAATGAGAAAAGGACGCGAATCCACCTGGTCCAGAGTTATCTCACAGGAATCCTGTATCCGTTCATATACGTGCTGCGCGAGTTCCTCTATAAAAGGCTTATCAAACACTTCAACGGCAAGTTCGAAATTGAGCCTCAGACTTCGGGAATCAATGTTTGCCGATCCTACCTGGGCATAGTAATCATCGACGATAAAGAGCTTGGTGTGCACGAAGGGCGGTGGCTGATAATAGATGCGAACACCCCGCAGGAGGAGTTCCCAGAGCATATTGCTCGTTGCCCATTTAACAAACAAAAGATTATTCTTCTCCGGCAGCACCACGACAACGTGCACGCCTCGCAGTGAGGCACTTTGCAGAGCCCCGATCAATTCACGGGATGGAAGAAAGTACGGAGTCATAATCAGAATGCGCTGACGCGCAGCCGAGACCGCACCGGCAAGAATGATGGCAATCTTATCGTGCTCTTCCGTAGGGCCGTCAGCAATGGCGCGGCACAGCGCACTGCCGCCCGGCATTGAGACCAAGCAGCCAGCATCGACTTTTTCTCCGGTACAGAAATACCAGTCATCACGAAACACCTGTTCAATCTGCTGGACCACTGGTCCGCAGAGACGGAAATGTGCGTCAACAACTCGGCGCGGATTATGTGGAACAGAAGCGAGGTGTCGGTCTCCGATATTCATTCCGCCGACAAAAGCTATATGGCTGTCGACCGACAGGATTTTTCGATGATTACGCAAATTAACGTTGAGAGTTGGGGGAATGAGGCTCGGCGGAATGAATCGCGCGGTATCGATCCCGAAGCGCCTCAGAACGGTGCTCGCCCGGGGAGAGTAATAAAATTCGCCGAATCCATCCAGGAGCACCTTCACGGTCACGCCTCGTTCCAGAGCACGGCTGAGCGCCTCAATGAAGTGCATGCCTGTTTGGTTCGTTTCAAAGATGTAGGTACACAGAAAAACAGATCGCTCCGCTTCTTCGATTGCTTTCAGCATCGCCGGGTACGCGGATTCACCATTGTGCAGAATTTCAACGCTGTTTCCTCCCACGATCGGCCGTAGCGTTACCGCATCAGAGATGCGCGCTATATCGCGGTATTGGACAGAGAGGTCTTCCGGTGAGCAGAGGGCAACTCCGATGGGCAATGTAGGAACATGCCTCCGGGGAACGGAAAGATTTTCTTCAAGCTGTCGTGCCCGAATCTTAACCCGATTGATTCCAAAAAAAAAGTAAAGCAGCGGCCCGAAAATGGGGAAAATAACGCATACGGCGATCCAACCCCACGCAGCCTTTGGATCCCGCTTGTAAAGAAGAGCATGCCCGGCAGCGCTCCCAATAAGAATAACACCAATACTTACAAGAAGCCATTCTGTGATCGCCATATATCCTAATTCACCTAATTCAGTATGTTCCACTCCCCTCATTACCGGCGGCTCCCGATCCAGCCAGATTCGCTCCGGGGAACTGCTGGCAATAATACGTTACCTTTGCTGGTTTTTCAATTTTAATTCCTGGGCATGGTAGTCACACAATCTATACGCCGGGACGAGAGGAGGGGACGAGGTTGAACAAAGTGTTGGTCTCTGAACGACGCCACGATGAGTTGTCGCCGAAAGACCCGTTCGCGGAAATGCTTCGGAATTCAGGGCATGCGTGCCTGAGGAGAGGATCGATGCTCTTCCCAGAAAGTAACGGCTCATGGTTCCCGAAGGTGCAGACGCTGAACCGCAATGATCTCGCTATCGTCAGAACACAAAAAAAGGAAGGATCTGAAGACTTCTGTTTTTTTCGAGTGATATCATACCCTAATCTGCGCATGCAAGAGAGGGATTTCTCTTTACAAACATCGGGTAGTATGATAAAGTGCATAATTAAAAAAACCTTACACTCGCTCGATATAGGCACTACTGGAGACTTATGCCAGTGGCCTCAAAAAATATTTTTTGACCACTATTAGCCGCTCCAGATCGTCCGCCTTCGCTCCTCACAGCGCCGCCTTAGCGGCCAGAGTCATCACCGGAGATCCCGCCTCTCCTGGTGCGTGAAGGCTCAATTGAGTGTAAGGTGTTTTTTTTTGTGACTATGTACTATCTTCTCAGCCCACCCCCGCCAGGGCAAATCGACCTTGCCACCGATGTCTAAGAACCATGCTGAGAAAATAATGCTCGGGATCGGAAAGTAAAGGGTCTCGTCGTACAAGGTCGAACGCTTCCTGCCGAGCCTCATCGAGCGTTGCAGCATCTCTAATAATATTCGCTATACGAAAATCGGGAATTCCAGACTGACGTACTCCCAAAAATTCACCGGGGCCTCTGATATTCAGATCTTCTTCAGCGATGCGGAAACCGTCGTTGGTTTCCTCCATTATTTTGAGACGCCGTCGTGCTTCATCTGATTTTTTGTACTGAGACAGAAGAACACAGCTCGACTGGCGGTGTCCTCGGCCAACTCTTCCCCGCAACTGATGAAGCTGAGACAATCCGAAACGCTCCGCATGCTCTATCACCATGAGCGTTGCTTCTGGCACATCGATGCCTACCTCGACTACCGTGGTTGCCACCAGGATCTGCACATCCCCTTGTTTGAAGCACTTCATGACTGCTTCTTTTTCCTCGCTCCGTAATCGGCCATGAAGGAGTCCGACACGGTACTGCGGAAAAATATCCTTCTGCAGGTGTTCAAACATAGTCGTCGCTGCGAGCAGATCCATTTTCTCCGATTCTTCAATGACCGGGTAGACAATATAGACGCGATTTCCCTTTACAACTTCATCGGCTACCAGTCTATATACCTTTTGTCGGTCCTTCTCATGAAATACTTTAGTATTGATAGGTATTCTTCCCGCAGGTATTTCATCGATTATTGAAATATCCAGATCGCCGTAAACCGTCAAAGCCAGAGTGCGCGGAATCGGTGTCGCAGTCATGACCAAAATGTCCGGGTTGCTGCCTTTCTGTTTTAAGGTAGCACGCTGCAGCACGCCGAAGCGATGCTGTTCATCAATGATCCCGAGGCCCAGTCGTTTAAAAGCTACCCCTTCCTGAATCACCGCATGAGTTCCGATAATGAGATCAATCTCCCCCTGCTCAATGTCTCGGTACAGCTGATCGCGATCCGATCTCTTTACGCCGCTGTGAAGGAAAGCGGTACGGATTCCTAATGCTTCGGTCCAGCGGTGCAGGCTTAGATAGTGCTGTTCTGCCAACAGCTCCGTAGGTGCCATAAGAACGACCTGGTGTTGATTGCCTATGGCTACCAGAGCAGCAGCAAAGGCCACCACCGTCTTCCCGCTTCCCACATCCCCTTGCAGCAGACGGTTCATCGGATAGGGACGACTCATATCAGATTTGATCTGAGCGATAACCCGTTTCTGAGCGGCAGTGAGTGAAAAAGGGAGAATGTCTTCCAGCCTTCGCGCCAGGAGTCCGTCCGTCGGGAAGGCAATACCTTTTTCGAGCACTGCGCCCCGGCGCCGCAATGCCAGGCCGAGTTCAAGAAAAAAGAACTCATCGAAAATAACCCGCCGATGGTATGGTGAACAGCTCGAAACGAGGGCTTCACAATCGGCTTCATGCCCGGGGAAATGGAGGCATCGAAACGCCTGTCCCAAGCCGGTCAGCGATCGTCTTCGCTGCATGGAAAGCGGAAGAGCATCAGCAGCCGAGCGGGCATAGGTGTCAACCACCTCTTTCATAATCCGTCGCAGTACCTTCTGATTGAGGCCCTCGGTTTCCGAGTAGGTAGGTACAATTCGGTTGAAATGAAGACACTCTTTCGTCTCTTCATCGTCATCGATCAGTTCAACATCCGGATGAGCGATTTCTTTCTGAGAGAAAAAGGACTCCACTTTTCCAGAGAAAATAAGTTCCTGGCCAGGCTTGAATTTTCTTTTCAGGTAGGCATACCCGGAGCGGCCGAGATTGAACCACTTGGCCACAATCGTGCCGCTCGCATCACCGATCACTACCTCTGCCACGCTTCGTCGCTGGTAAGGAACAATACCGCATCGGATTACGCGGCCTCGGAGCGTCTGTCGACACCCCGGTTCAGCCTCAGCGATCGGTTTGATCGTTCGGCGATCCTCATACGTCCGGGGGACGAAGTAGAGCGCATCTTCCACTGTCTCGACGCCTTTTTTCTTGAGCAGCTCTGCAATGCGTGGTCCCACGCCTTTCACCATTTGAATGGGAGTACCGAGCAACCGAATCCGCTCGGCAAAAGCACTGTCAGCTTCTCTCGTCCCGGTGGCGGGATGCTCTTCTTCCTCGAGTGTACTTATGAGCCGCAGTACGTTCTCGATCCGAAGCTGTTTCTCAGTTCGGTCGAGGGTATCGAAACCGCGGAAATCCGCTTTGATACTTTGAAGAGTACGTTGCATCTGCTCATTCGGTGCCAGCGCCAACGCTTGGTCGACCAGGTGCTCGACCGTGTGAGATAGGTTCCTAATTGAATCGATCTTCTGGAACTGAGTACGCTCGATGAAGTGAAGCGGTCTTTTCAGGGCGTCAATACGTGTGCGGAATGTATCCATGAACTTAATCCGGAGAAGTGATCGCTATGGTTGTCCGGTTCAGGGGATGCTGTTTGCGGATTCGTGCTCTTCAGAGGCGGAATGAAGATTTTAGATGTATGATTTCTGATTTCAGAAGTACGGCTTAAGATCACAAATCTCAAATCCTCATTCTCCACTCTACCCTAACGATGCCATCACGGTTTCACCAGCTTTAACACGATCGCCAACGCGGACACTGATGGTCGCATTTGGAGGGAGGAATATCTCGACTCGGGATCCAAATTTGATCAGGCTCATCCGCTCTCCTTGCTTGAGGGTCTGCCCCATATCTTTCCAAAGCACGATCCGTCGGGCAATCAAACCAGCAATCAGTTTGACCATGATCGGGGTTCTCTTCCCCCCGGTCTCTCCACAGATTCCGAGAGCCACCTGTTCGTTATCCAGTGACGCTTTTTCATTGAAGGCGGAAATGAACTTTCCCGGGTTATAGTGAAGATAGGTGATCTCTCCTGCCAGTGGAGCCCGGTTCACATGGACATCAAAGATATTCATGAAGATGCTGATCCGGATGCAGGTTCCCTTAATAACCTTTTCTTCTTCGACGGTACGGATATCAATAACCTTTCCGTCTGCCGGCGACACTACCAGCCCTGATCCCTGCGGCGGGTAACGCTCCGGATCACGAAAAAAGTAGGTGACTTCCAACGCAAGAAGCCAGGCCACGACGGCAATGATCACTAAAGCAGTATCAGCGAAGAAACGAGCGGACAGGGTGATCAACAGTGCCAGCAAAAACACCAGAGCGATGTACGGCACACCATCGGAAACAACGAATGCTACCTTCTTGTATCTTCCCATCCAACGAATCATTCAAGTAACTCCAGAGCCTGGTCGATGGAATCAACCCCAACTGCTCGGTCGGCTATGTCCGGCGACAGGCGGCTCAGGTTATTGGCCGGCATCAGGCAGCGCTCAAAACCCATCTTAAGAGCTTCCTTCATTCGCAGTTCAGCCTGGCTGATAGCCCGAACTTCACCAGCTAAACCCACTTCACCAAATACAACCATTTTCGGGTCGAGCGGTCGGTTACGAAAACTTGAGACCAGGGCCATCGCAGCTCCCAGACCGGCGGCCGGCTCTTCGATCCGGATTCCTCCAACTACATTTACAAAAATATCCTGGTTAAAGAAACTGAGGCCGGCCTTCTTTTCCAGAACTGCAATCAGCAGCGAAATCCGGTTCGGATCGATGCCAAGTGACGTGCGTCTCGGCATACCGAAGCTCGTGGTGCTTGCCAACACCTGCACCTCGACCAGCAGCGGGCGGGAACCCTCCATACAACCCACAACCACTGATCCGGCCACGTTCTGCGGCCGTTCAGCCAAAAACAGCGCCGAGGGGCTGCGCACTTCATCCAGACCATTTCCGGTCATTTCAAAAACACCGATCTCGTTGGTGGAGCCAAAACGGTTTTTCACGGCGCGCAGGATCCGGTACGGATGTCCACGGTCTCCCTCAAAATAAAGCACCGTGTCCACCATGTGTTCGAGCACCCGGGGCCCAGCAATGTTTCCTTCCTTGGTCATATGTCCAACCAGGAAAACCGGAACTCCTCTGCTTTTGGCAAAGAGAATAAGTTTCCCTGACGATTCCCGCACCTGACTTACCGTACCGGGAGCCGACTGGAGATCGCTCGTAAACACCGTCTGAATCGAGTCGATCACCACGGTAAACGGCTGCATGTTGGAAACGGTCTCGATGATCGTTTCGAGATGCGTTTCAGTCTGGATATACAGGTCAGCACTCACAATGCCCAACCGGTCAGCCCTCAGTTTAGTCTGCCGTATCGATTCTTCCCCGGACACGTAAAGTACCTTTTTGCCCTGGTCCGCCAAGCGGCTGAGTGATTGAAGAAGCAGCGTAGATTTTCCGATCCCGGGATCTCCGCCGATAAGAACAACCGATCCGGGCACCAGCCCCCCTCCCAGGACTCGATCAAATTCTCCGATGCCGCTTATGACCCGCTCATCTTCAGTGAGCGTTATGGCACTGAGAGGTTGGGGAGCAGCATACTCCGCTCCCGGCGCAACCATGGTACGTCTTCCGTCCGGCGAAGCGCTGATGACCTCCTCGACCATCGTGTCCCACTCACCGCAACCCGGACAGCGGCCGAGCCATTTGGGTGCCTGATACCCGCATGATTGACAGGAAAAAATAGTTTTTACTTTACTCATTCAGAGGATACCGGTTAGAGAGGGTCTCGAAAATTTTATGAAAATGTACCATCAATCGCTCCTGTCGTCAATCTGCCATCGAAACCGTCAAGGGTAAATATATTTTCTGTGGGCGTTCCATAGCGGCCTCCCTTTCATTTGATAAAAAAGCTATTAATCTGTATCTGCATATTGTTTCCTATACCATATTATATTTCCTTTTTAGTTTTTATTTGTGGCTTTTTTCTTGACGACTAACCGACCTCTGTATATGATGAAGTTTCAAGCATCGCACACTGATCTTAAAATGAACGTGTTCCCAATTGTCGAGAGGCCTGCGTATGATCAGTCGGATTCTGATCGTGCTTGTGGCTCTTGCTGTACTTCTTTTTCCACTGTCTACCGGTCTTGTCTTTGCAGAAGAATCAGCAATTGCCAAAATGCTTGCTCTGTTCGTGAAAAAGGGAGTCGTCACCCCTGAGGAAGCAGCTACGCTGAGTGCAGCGATCACCAAAGAACAGGAGGAATTGGCTGCTCTAAGAAAAAGCCTGGAGCTTCGAGAGCGACAAGTGGCGCAAAGGGAGCAGGAGATCACTGCACGGGAACAGGCGCTCAAGAGCACAGCTCCCGCCCCTCCGCAAACGGTATTATCCGCTCCAAGTCCCGCCGCAGGCGCACATCAGCCCTTGCCCTTGCGAGCCGTGTACGATAATGGTTTCCTCTTAACGACTGAGGACGATACCTTTTCGCTGCGACTCGGAGGCCTGGTCCAAGCCGACTACCGGCTCTTCGACTACGAGGGTGAAGACCCGGGAAAGGATGAATTTGATCTTCGCCGGGTACGGCTGAGGCTTTCCGGTAATCTCACCCAACATCTTGATTACAAATTTGAATATGAGTTTGAAGGCACCGGCAGCCGAAATCTTCTGGATGCCTATGCAGATCTCCACATCATGCCGGCACTATCAGTTCGTGTGGGCCAGTTTAAAGAACCATTCAGCTTTGAACAGCTCACGAAGGATGAGAACTGGCCTTTTGCCGAACGTTCCATGGGGTACTATCTGACTCCCCAGCGCGATGTCGGGATCATGGCGCATGCATCCCTCTGGAGTGATCGGGTTAATTATGGAGCCGGTATTTTTAATGGAGATGGTCGTGATGACAGTACCAGCGGCGAGGAAGACAATCCCGAGTTTGTCGCTCGGGCGGTGCTCGCTCCCTTCAAAGGCCAGGGACTTGACTGGGTTGACAGTCTCCAGTTTGGCGGTTCCTTCAGCTACGCCGACATCGACCCCACCAATGTGGAAATACATGCCAAAACTGCCGGCTTGACTACTTTCTTCGACGTCTCGTCCAACGCCAAGTTCAACATCATTCGCGATGTTGATGACCGGCATCGGTATGGCGCTGAGGCGGCTTGGGCCTATGGGCCGGTTGCCCTTGCCGCGGAGTATTTTAATCTACAGTATGACAATATCGAGACCAGTTCGACTCAGTTCGATACCGAACTCGAAGACTATTATGTTGCTCTGCTCTGGATGGTGACGGGTGAACATTTTGAGATCCGGAAAGGAATCCTGCAGCCCATCAAACCCCGGAGAGCACTCTGGTCAGGAGGATGGGGTGCAGTAGGCCTTGCGCTCCGCTTCGACTCTTTTGACGCCGGAGAAGAATCGTATGACTACCTGGTTATCGAAGGCAACTCCGTCCGTGAAGCTGAAGCGTATAGCGTTTGTATTCGATGGTATCTGACTGACTTTGCTCTGGTAGCGCTTGACGCCACGCGGACCCGCTTCGATAGCGATCTGCTTATTGGACGCGATGCTTTAAGCGGCGATGCTCTTTACAGCGACGTTGAGGATGTCGTGACTGCACGATTCCAGCTCGGCTTTTAAGATCACCATCATTATACAAAAGGAGGATGTTATGTGCATAAAGACAACGTTCAAAAGGAAGAGGTCTCTTTCGACCTTAGTGATTCTGCTTCTAGTGTTCATGGCTTCAGCAGTGTACTCAGCATACCACCACGAGGGGGAAATAGACTCAGATCAGTTCCTGGCCGTTTATCCGGAAAAGGCAGGCACCAAACTTGATCACTGCTCTTTATGCCACACTGGCGGGCAGTACGAGAGCTCGGGTAAAATGGTTTCTCTAGGAAGTTGTCAGTGGTGTCACTATACGTATGGCTACGATGGCCATGGCAATATAGTCGATACCTTGAACAGCTATGGGATGGATTACCTTGTCAACGGCCGTGACGCTGCCGCAGTCACAGCTATCGCAGGCATGGACTCGGATGAAGATGGCTACTCGAACGCAGCAGAAATCGCTGCCACCCGATTTCCAGGGAATGCCAGTGACGATCCCACGAAAGTCACCGCTCCGTACCGGGTTTTCACGAGAGCCGAGCTTGAAGCAATGCCGCAGCACACACAGTTCATGCTGATGAATACTTCCCGTTCGGGTGACTTTTACGCGGAATATACCGGGGTACCAGTAAGCACACTGCTCGAACAGGCCGGCATCAGCGAGGCGGCTACCGGCATCACCGTGTTTTCTCCGGATGGATGGTCAGACTACCATCCGCTGAATGCCGATCCGGATCCGGAGCTCTACCACGTCAACGGCACCTATCCTGAGTCCGTCTACTATTATGACGCCCAAGCAGATGTTGCTCTTAATCCCACGGACGGCTGGTGCGATTACAGCGCCCCCTCCTGTGCGGCTCGCACTCACCTAAGCCCCATCGTCAATCCTGATGGCCTTAAAATGATCCTTGCCTCAAAGCGTGAAGCGACAAATCTGGATCCGGGCATCCTCAATGAGGACAACAAACTGGACGGCGAAGGGCCATACCGCATCGTTCCCCCGCAGAAGACTCCCAGTCCTCCTGACCAGTCCAGTAAAGCAGCCAACCAGGAGGTAGTCTGGCCCTACACCAATGAATGGGACCACAACGCCGGTTCTGCAACCCGGACGGTGACGCTCATACGAGTTGAACCACTCCCCGAAGGGACTACCGACTTTGATATCATGGAAGCCGGATGGAACTACGTGGATGAAGAGAAGATTGTTGTGTACGGTGCAATCGAGCAGTCCGGATACGGTGCTTACAATTATTATGTGCCATATTTCCGCGTTAATGAAACAAATTGGGCAGGCCTGGGGCTGCGCAACCTGAGTTCTTCGGCATCAAGTCACGTGCTGGTTGAAGCGTACGATTCCACTGGCACCCTCGCTTCCAGCCTCGACAACGTTCTCGCACCCAAAGGCCAG
>Ga0116143_10005709_pt1 | contig 11125 bp, 7 predicted proteins | sample AD_UKC034_MetaG_FD_89745 | JGI IMG/M metagenome (GOLD analysis project Ga0116143, IMG submission 89745) | Active sludge microbial communities of municipal wastewater-treating anaerobic digesters from USA - AD_UKC034_MetaG | ecosystem: Engineered > Bioreactor > Anaerobic > Digestate | place: USA...
CCACCTATGTTGAAAAATTTAATACTGGTGATGTAAAACAACTCCGTATTAAAGAAGATTGGTTTTTTGATAAGCAAAGGTCGGTGATGGATGTCAGGATTTTAGGTATTTGCCCTATTATTGATGATATTGATTTAACTACAGGTGTAGCACGTGGTAAGAAACCCCTGTTCTGGATATATTTTCCTGAAGCAAGACCATTATTTGCTACGGTTGAAGTGTTCAACAGACAAAATAATGCTGAACGCCGTACCCTCGACGACTTTTTCTTCAAACGAATGTTTGGTAGTTATATATATAAAGAAGAAAATGTTTATGACAGGTTTATAAATGAATACTCAAAAGGTTTGGATGCATTACTCGAATCGGAACGCATTAGAAACGAACTCTTCATTCTGGAACACGACCTTTGGGAATATTAAAACACCTTTTTTACAGTAAAAAAAGACTGCCAAAGCAGTCTTTTTTTATTTGTGTTAATATTTTTTGTAACTTTGAAAAAAAAATCAAACTGTGTCCGATAGCTTAATAATAATTCCCACTTATAAGGAAAAAGAAAATATCGAAAAAATGATAAGGAAAGTTTTTTCTTTAGAGAAAGCTTTTCATTTACTTATCATTGATGATAACTCGCCCGACGGCACAGCAGATATTGTTAAAAAGCTAATTCTTGAATATGAAGGGCGTTTATTTTTGGAACAAAGAGCTGGTAAGCTGGGTTTGGGTACTGCCTACATTTATGGCTTCAGGTGGGCTTTAAAAAGAGATTATCAGTATATTTTTGAGATGGATGCCGACTTTTCGCACAACCCTGAAGATTTAATACGATTATATAAAAAATGTGTTGAAGGGGCTGATGTGTCAATCGGTTCACGTTATATAAACGGTGTTAATGTTGTTAACTGGCCTATGGGAAGGGTATTATTATCATATTATGCCTCTGCTTATGTAAGGTTTATTACACGAATGAAAGTACGCGACACCACAGCCGGCTTTAAATGCTATAAAAGAAAGGTACTTGAATGTATCGATTTTGACAAAATTCGCTTTACCGGTTATGCTTTTCAGATAGAAATGAAGTTTACTGCATGGAAATTGGGATTTAATATACAGGAAGTATCAATAATATTCACCGACCGCACAGCAGGTCAGTCAAAAATGAGTAAAGGTATTTTTAAAGAAGCCGTATTTGGTGTAATAACCCTTAAATTTAAAAGCTTTTTTAAAAAATACAAATGCTGCAATTAAAATAGTTTCAAGTATTTATTCAAATGGCAGATAATATATTTATTATTAATGCAAGTATTGTAAATGAAGGTAAGATATACCAGGCAGATGTAAACATTAAAAATGGTATTATAAACAGCATTGTACCCCACTTGCCAAAAAAAAAAACGCCCTCAAACAACCTGTATATCACTTTTTCAAGAGTTATTGATGCCACAGGACTATATCTTATCCCAGGTGTTATAGATACGCATGTACATTTCAGAGAGCCCGGTCTTACACATAAAGCCGACATATACAACGAAAGTAAAGCCGCTGTAGCAGGAGGGGTTACCTCTTTTATTGATATGCCTAACACCTTACCCAACACATTAACTGTTGCACATCTGGCAGATAAAATTAACGAGTCCTCAAAAAAGTCGCTTGCCAATTATTCCTTTTACATGGGCGCCAGCAATTCAAATATTGATGAAATTTTGAAAATAAACCCCCGTCAGGTATGTGGATTGAAAGTTTTTATGGGCTCATCAACAGGCAATATGCTTGTTGATGACAATGACATTCTTAACAGGATTTTTAAAATTAAAAACCTGCTTATAGCTACCCATTGCGAAGATGAACAGATTATTAAAAACAATATGGCTTTTTTTCGCAATAAATATGGCGAAGATGTGCCCATAGAATACCACCCCAAGATAAGAAGCAGAGAAGCTTGTATAAAAGCAACACATAAAGCTGTTACACTTGCAAAGAAACATAAAACACGTTTACACATTTTACACATTTGAACAGCCGACGAGCTGGCTTTTCTCGATAATAAAAAACCCTTAAAAGAAAAACTTATAACAGCCGAAGCATGTGTGCCCCACTTAATTTTTAACAAGTCGGATTATAATAAGTACGGGCGGCTAATAAAATGCAACCCTGCCATAAAAAACAAGTCGGACCAAATAGCATTGTTGAAAGCTGTAAAAAAGAATTTTATTGATACTATTTCGACCGACCATGCACCGCATACCTATGAAGAAAAACAGCAAACCTATTTCAAATCGGCTTCGGGAAGTCCTATGATTCAACATTCGTTGCCAGCCATGCTCGAATTGTATCATAAAAAACAAATAAGCATACAAAAAATTGTAGAAAAAATGTGTCATGCCCCAGCAGCATGTTTTAAAATTGAAAAAAGAGGATATATACGAGAAGGTTATTATGCCGACCTTGTGCTTGTTGACATAAACAATCCATGGCGTGTATCATACGATAATATTTTATATAAATGCAAATGGTCGCCATTGATGGGAGATATGTTCAAGTCGAAAATAACACATACCTTTGTCAATGGCAATCTTGTATACGAAAACGGCAGTATTAATGAAGATAATAAAGGGCAACGATTGAGTTTTTCAGTTTTCTGATGCCCGTTTTTTATAATAAGTCGTTAGCCAGATTGGCTAGTTCAGAACGTTCTCCCTTTTCGAGTCGGATATGTGCATAAATAGCATGTTTTTTTATTCTGTCGATAAGATACGACAAACCATTACTCTGGGCATCGAGGTAGGGTGTGTCTATCTGAAAAATATCGCCAGTAAAAATAATTTTTGTATTTTCTCCTGCCCGTGTAATTATTGTTTTTACTTCGTGTGGAGTTAGGTTTTGTGCTTCATCAACGATAAAGATAATATTTGACAAACTGCGTCCCCTAATATATGCCAGAGGTGTTATCACAAGCTTCTCGTCCTCAAGGTCCTGGGTAATCACTTTAAATTCTCTGTCCTTTGAGCTGTACAAATTCTGTATCATCTTCAGGTTATCCCATAGTGCCTCCATATAAGGGCTTATTTTTGATTTGATATCTCCAGGTAAAAATCCAATATCTTTATTGCTAAGGGGAACAATAGGGCGGGCTAAATATATCTGATTGAAAGCATTTCGTTGTTCGAGTGTACCTGCAAGAGCCAGTAAGGTTTTTCCAGTGCCTGCAACACCCTGAAGTGTAACCAGTTTTACATTTGGGTTGAGGATGGCATGCAGGGCAAAAATCTGTTCAGCATTTCGGGGTGTTATTTTATGACAAATTCTTTTTTCTACCCTTTCGATAAGCTGAGTTAACGGATTATAGAAAGCCAGTATAGATTTATGTTCGTTTTTAAGAATAAAATAATGATTGGCAATGGGTTCATTTACACCTATATCTGAGGTGTTGCAAAAACCATTTTTATATAAATTATCAATGACTTCGGAATTGATATTTTCGAGCGTTGATTTGCCGGTATATAATTTAGTCAAATCTTTTATTTTTCCAGTTTCAAAGTCTTCGGCATTAATATTAAGCGACTTGGCTTTAATACGCAGGTTAATATCTTTAGAAACCAGTATAATTTTTCTTTTGGGATATTCTTCTATGAGTGAGAGTGTGGCATTGAGTATGCGGTGGTCGGGTTTATCCTGGCTAAAGACAAGGCATGCATCAATTTTACTGTTTTGATTCATAACCACTTTAAATTTACCTTGTTTGTTTTCATCACCTATGGGTATCCATTCGCGCAGGGTATAATCGTTTGAAAGCTGGTCGATAATACGCGAAAATTCGCGTGCTTCGTAATTAATGGTATCGTTTCCCTTTTTAAAATTGTCTAGTTCTTCGAGGACTGTAATTGGAATAGCAATAACATTATCTTCAAAACTGTTTATCGCATTATGATTGTGTAGAATAACTGAAGTATCGAGGACAAAAATTTTTTTATCGGAATTTTTTATTTTAGCCATAATAAAAATTATTAGTCAAATTTTAAATGTTTTATTGTAAGCCCATTATTAATTAGTTCGTGTAAAGCATCAATGCCTATTTGCAGGTGGTCAGCCACAAAAAATTGTGACACATGCTGGTCGCTTTTCTCTGTTTTCACCCCAGAGGAAATCATGGGCTGGTCGGACACAAGTAGCAATGCGCCCATAGGGATATGATTGGCAAAAGCGACACTGAAGAGTGTGGCTGTTTCCATATCAATACCCATACATCTGATATTACGTAGATATTTTTTAAAAACAGCATCGTGCTCCCATACGCGGCGGTTTGTAGTATAAATGGTGCCAGTCCAATAATCTCTGTTATGATTGCGTATAGTGGTAGAAATGGCTTTTTGCAGGTTGAACGAAGGCAGGGCAGGGACTTCGGGAGGGAAATAATCCGTAGAGGTGCCCTCTCCCCTTATGGCTGCAATAGGAAGAATAAGGTCGCCCAATTTATTTACCTTTTTTAAGCCCCCGCACTTGCCCAGAAACAAACAACCCTTGGGTTTTACTGCACTGAGCAAATCCATTATAGTAGCAGCATTGGCACTCCCTATACCAAAATTAATTATGGTTATTTTATCATACGTAGCACTGGGCATCGACTTGTCGGTACCTTGGGGCTCAATATTGTATTTTTCACAAAAGAGACGAATATATTGATTAAAATTAACCAATAGTATATAATCACCAAAATCCTCAAGCTTGGTACCCGTATAACGTGGCAGCCAGTTTTTTACAATTTCATCTTTTGTCTTCATAAATGCTTGTAACATTATTAATGACACAAAAGTAGAAAAATATGATTAAACTTTTTTTAAATTTGTATGTATTAATTAAAGTATTACTGTTTAATGTATAAACTAAACCTTCCCGAATATCAGTTCAAAATAATTAAAACAAACGACAAGCTAAAAATTTTCGATTTAGTACGAAAGAAATACGTGATGCTTACTCCCGAAGAATGGGTAAGACAAAATTTTATCATGTATATTATTAAAGAAAAAAAAGTTCCTGAATCTCATATAAAAATTGAAAGCAGTTTACAGATAAACAGTTTAATTAAAAGAACAGATGCTGTTGTTTACAACAAAAACATGGAGTTGTCGGCACTTATAGAGTTTAAAGCGCCTGACGTAAAAATTGACATGAAAGTCTTTGAACAGATTAACATATATAATAGCGGGTTAAAAACACAATTTTTAATTGTTACCAATGGTATAACACATTATTTTGCACAAATCAATTATGAAAAGGAAAAAATATTTTTTGTAAATGACTTTCCTTTGTATGAAGCATTATAATTTTTTGTAAATTTATATTCTCAAATTAATCAAAACATGTTTGTAAAAAAAATATTCATAATAATTATACTGCTGATTTATGTATCATTTCACATTAAATCGCAAGTGAACACACCTAAGGACAGGTTTAATTTAAAGATGCTTGTAAAGGATAAAGACTATATAAGCGACGTGGTGATAGTGAAATTGAAACCTCAACACAGAGATTTTTTTCAAAGCAAAAATTCAGCGCTTGATAAAATGTTTCAAAAGTCGTCATTAGTTGTTGAGCAGATGTTTCCAGATATCGAAAAACCTGCTGTGGCAAAAAACTCTTATGGGCAAACACTTGTTGATTTATCAGTAATATATACCCTAAAATTTGACCCATCAGAGCAACTTGAGCGAATAATAAACGTACTCACAGCTTCAGGTTTTTTTGAATATGTAGAGCCGTATTTTATTCCTGAGCTGCTCTATACACCTAACGACCCATTAATAAGCAATCAGTATCATTTAACCAAAATAGATGCCTTTAGTGCCTGGAATATTTCAAAAGGGGACACCAATATAGTTATTGGCATAATTGATTCGGGTACAGATTTATTGCATGCCGACCTCATTAACAACATTAAATTGAATTATCATGATCCTATTGACGGTATAGATAATGATAATGATGGTTTTACAGACAACTTTCATGGCTGGGACATAGGCGAAAATGACAACAATCCACAGTATAACATTGAGCCACATGGTGTACACATGAGTGGTATAGCATCGGCAGAAACCGACAATGGTACCGGCATTGCAGGAACCGGCTTTTATTGCAGGTTTTTACCTGTTAAAGCCACTGATGAAAATGGGTATCTTACAAAAGCATATCAGGGTGTGATATATGCTGCCGAAAAAAACTGTAAAGTAATAAACTGTTCATGGGGCAGTATGGGTGGTGATGGACAATTTGGTCAGGACATCGTTAATTATGTTACTTATAATAAAGGAGCGGTTGTTGTAGCAGCCGCAGGCAATTCGCACAACGAATTACTATACTACCCTGCCTCATACGAAAATGTGATTAGTGTAGCAGCCAGCGATGCCAACGACCTTAAATGGACCGATTTGGTAAATGGCACGGGTTCAAACTATAATTATCATGTTGATATTTGTGCTCCCGGGCATCAGATTTATTCGACATGGACTGGGGGTTCTTATTTGAGCAGCAATGGCAGCTCAATGTCGGCAGCTGTAGTTTCGGCATGCGCCGCAATAGTAGCAGCCCATAACCCCAATTTTACACCCAATCAAATTATACAACAACTAAAAGTAACAGCCGATGTTATTGACACTATTACCGCCAATACACCCTTTATGAATAAATTAGGCAGCGGAAGGGTCAACCTGTATAAAGCACTGGCTCAAACAAATATCCCCTCGATAAACATGATTGCTTTAAATCAATCTGACGAAGAGCTGGCATCATACTCCAATGGCGACACTGTAATAATATCAGGTACTTTTATTAATTATTTAGCCCCTGTTACCAGCTTAGGTTGCACGCTCACATCATTATCTCCCCATGTCAGCGTTGTAGATAATCAAATTACTTTCCCTTCGGGTTTAGGTACTCTGGATACTGTCAATAATGCTTCTTTCCCTTTTAATATAGTTATAAACCCTAGTATGCCTGCCAATACAAAAGTTTTCTTTAAACTGACTTTTAACGGGGATAATAATTATACCGAGAAACAATACTTCTCAATAATATTCAATACCGATTATTTTACCATAGACACCAACAGAATAGCTATAACCTTTACAAGCAGGAGCCGCTTTGGTTATAACGATAATTTAAAAGAGCAGGGCATAGGCATGATTTACGATAATGCCACCACATCGCAACTGGCACTGGGCGGTCTTATTGTTGCTGCTTCCCCGGTTTTGGTATCCGATAATATTTATGGCAGCACTGTGGGTTCTTACAATAATCATTTTTTGAGTGTGGAAAAAGCCCACAGGATATTACCATCTGTTTTTTCAGATTACGATGCCCGAGCCATTTTTAACGACAGTTTAGCAGGAATAAATAGCATGGGTTTAGAAATTATTAATAACATTTATGCATGGAATAAACCCGCAGACGAAAAATTTATTATTAGTGAATATTTAATCATAAACAAATCAAATACTGATTATTCCAATTTATATGCGGGCTTATTTATGGACTGGGAAATAGAAGAAGAGAAGTATCATATCACTGATTTTGACATCAATAACAAAATTGGATATTCCTATGACTCACATACAGGAAGCAATTATACAGCTATTAAATTGCTTAGTACCGGTAATTATCGTTTTTATGCTTTTGACAATAACAATGGCATTAAAATTAGCGATGGATTTACCAATTATGAAAAATACAATGCCTTGCGAACCAACAAATATCAGGCAGGTATTCTTGATAAGAACAATGAAATAATGAACTTGTTTAGCTGTGGTCCTTATTCGCCTAACCCTGGAGATACAATTAAATTTGCTTTTGCCATCATTGCTGGTGATTATCTGAATGATATCTTTCAGAGTGCTGCACAATCGCAATACAGGTACGACAATTTATGTGCACAGCTGAATACCACTGCAACAAACAATTCCCAAATAAACATCTTTCCCAATCCGTGTAAGCAGGAAGTTCATATATGGATTGAAAATCTGCAAAAAGGACAATGTTTAATAAATATAACCGACAATACAGGGAGGACAATAAAAAGCATACAAACGGATAACAATAGTCAGCCCACGCTACAAATAAGTATCCCTGTTAATGAAATTAAACAGGGCTTATATTTTATCAGCGTGCGAACGGCACAAAGCATTACCACAAAGCCATTTGTAATTTTTTAAAACATTATTTAAACAGCTCATATAAAATTGATTAATTTTGTTTTTTTAAACAATATGTCAAAACATGTTTCATAAAGAAGCATCATCATTCAGAGACCCCTCAGGATTTGTTTATTATAAAAATTCAAAAATATACAGGCAAATAAACTGGTGTTATAAGCACAACTACGATTATTTTTTAAATACGGGACTTAAAGATGAGTTAATTAATAAAAATTTAATTATTCGCTTTACTGAAACTACAGATGCCGAAAACAACAACAACTATTATAAAATAATAGAAGCTGAAAAGCTAAGTCATATTACTTACCCTTATGAATGGTGCTTTTCGCAACTAAAAGATGCGGCATTAACCACCCTAAATATTCAAAGAAAAGCCCTTGACTACAATATGGTATTAAAGGATGCTTCGGCTTACAACATACAGTTTTGGCAGGGTATACCCATTTTAATAGATATTCTTTCTTTCGAAAAATATGAGGAAGGTTCTCCCTGGCGGGCATACAAACAATTTTGCGAACATTTCCTCTGCCCGCTCTTGCTCATTAAATACAAATCGGCAGACCTCAACCACTTGTCGAAAATATTTATTGATGGTATCCCTTTAAAACTGACTTCTGAATTATTACCCTTAAAAACTCACTTTAATTTTAATATTTTAAGTCATATCCATTCCCATGCTCTTTATCAAAAAAAATATGAAAAAAAACACACCAAAAGAAAGAATCTTTTTATTTCAAAGAATAAACAAATAATTCTTATTGACAACCTGATTCATTTTGTTGAAAGCATAAATATTAAACAAAAAAATACTGAATGGGCTGACTATTATTCAAATAATAATTACACTTACAATGCACTAAATCATAAAAAAGAACTGATCCTTTTATTAACTGAACAATTAAACATTAAAAGTGTTATTGATTTTGGGGCTAATGATGGCACATTCAGTAGTATTTTTTCGCAACAACATATAGAAACATTGACTATTGATTCGGACCCGATGGCTGTTGAATTAAATTATAAGAAAGCAAAAGCTGCACATGATGTTTTTTTAACCCCTTTTATTGCCGATATAAGCAATCCCAGCCCTGCAATAGGATGGGAAAACAATGAACGAAAAAGCATGTTAAGCCGTTTAAATTGCGACCTTGCTTTGTCGCTGGCACTGATACATCATCTGGTAATCACACACAATTTATCTTTCAAACAAATAGCTGCGTTTTTTTCACAGCTTTGTTCATACCTTATCATTGAATTTATCCCATTTGACGATAGTCAGATACAAAAAATGACAATGCATAGAAATGATGACTATAATTTTTATACTGAAGATAATTTTACGATTTCTTTTCAACCATTTTTTACATTAATAAAAAAAGAAAACATAAACGAATCGAAAAGAAGCTTATATTTATTTAAAAATATAAATAAAAATGTTTAAAAAAATACAATTATACCCTTTTTTAATAGCACTTTATCCAATTCTTTTTCTTTATGCTCATAATATTGATGAGTTATTCCCTCATACTTTATTTGCACCTACCCTTATTTCATTGTTATTTTGTCTGATCCTTTATATCGCAAGTTATTCTTTAACAAAAAACCATATAAAATCATCCCTCATTTCATTTGTTTTAATTCTTTGTTTTTATATTTTTGGGACTGTACAAGATTTTTTTATTTCATTTATTCTTCCTTCAAAAATAATTTATTTACTCTTTATTGTTATTTCTTTTATATATCTTGTATGGCGTGTTATTCTTTACTATACTAAAGAAGCAAGCGAAGAGCGGGTTAAAAAGCTTGGGCTATATATTTATGCATTATCGGGCTTATTTTTTTTAAATATTATTGCTTCATTTTTCAAAACACAAGGTTTTAAAACCAGCAGTTTACTTATACTCCTCTTAACAGTTATTGCTTTATTTGGTGGTGGCTATTTAATACTAAAACTGTCGTTAAATAAAATTAAGCAAAAGCTACCGGGTATTCAATATTTTTTAGTTATGTTTTTTTTAAGCATTTTACTTTATATTGTTATATATCAGTCTGGTTTTATTAAAGGAATAACTCATCGGAAATTAATCCCTTTTATTTTTTCATATTTGATATTTATTTTGGTTTTCAATTATTATTATAGTAACAGAACTATAAAAAAATACAGTTTTATTATGCTTTCAATCGTTGTTTTAATATCTGTATTTTTTTTACTTTTCAAATATGCTGAAACCCTATTTTCAAATTTAATTCCTGAATTAGTTATTAGCTTAGCGGCAATAAGTATTGTTTTAAAAATAATTTTTTCTAATAATACTCTTACTAAAATTAATCAGATACTAAATATTAGTTTGTTGATACTCCTGTTTTTTCCCTTATTTGCTATAACAAAATACGAATCTTCATATTGGGCAAAAAGGCAAAAAATTTCAATTCCTTATATAGAAACAACTAATGATACTTTAAAAGAATTTTATCCCGTATATTATATTGTACTTGATGAGTATGCTTCAACACAAACAATAAAAGAGTTGTTCGGGTATGATAATACCCCTTTTGTGGACAGTTTAAGAGAAAAGGGTTTTTATGTAAACGACTGGCAAACGACATCAGATCTTACCCAGGAGGTTATTGCCGGTGTATTCAATCTGGGTAATTTTCCACATCATTTAAGTGGCAGAGATAATTTCAGAGGTATTCAAAAAAATTATACAGTAAGTTATTTTAGGAAAAATGGTTATAAAATAATACAGTATGGTGTTATCCGTTACGAAAATAATTTTTACTTTAATGATGCCGACAGTTTGATAAACTTTCCTCTTATAGGTATCAGGGCAAGGATAAGCGATTATACAGAAAAAATACTCTATTCGAGTATAATAAGAAGATATGTACCCCAGGAAAAAATGTTTTTCCGTGGTGTA
>Ga0116143_10005712_pt1 | contig 11122 bp, 13 predicted proteins | sample AD_UKC034_MetaG_FD_89745 | JGI IMG/M metagenome (GOLD analysis project Ga0116143, IMG submission 89745) | Active sludge microbial communities of municipal wastewater-treating anaerobic digesters from USA - AD_UKC034_MetaG | ecosystem: Engineered > Bioreactor > Anaerobic > Digestate | place: USA...
TATTTTAGGCATTTTTTTAAAGTTGTTCATTACAATGCTGATAAAATCAGGAGCTTGTGGATAAATCTGCGGAAACTCAAGTATTCCTGCAGGTTGCTTTTTTCACAAATTATGGTAAAATAAAGTATTATGGCAGTTAGTTTATTTGAGAACAGATATATTTTGACAAAAAAATTACACAAGCAGTATTGCAGCAAGACCTTTCGTTTAATGAAGAAAGGGCAGCAGATTTTAACACTGGTGGTCGCACTTATACTTTATGCAGGTGCAGCACTGGCTTATTTTCATTTCCAGGCATTAAAACCAGCCATTGTACTGGTTACATTTGGCATTTACTTTACCGCAATGATTTTCTACGGTTACAAATTCAGTGAGTGGATGCATTATCGACAACTGCAGGATGAACATGGTAAAGGAATTGTATCAATTCTAACCTGTTATCCTGATAAGATTCAGGTCAAGGTCAATAAGACTTCATTTTCTTTCAAATATTCCAGTATCACCAAGGCTTATGAGACGGAAGAACTTCTAATCCTGATCATTGGTGCCAATGGAATGCTCGAGCATGGGCAAATGATTTATAAGTCTGGTTTTACACAGGGCAAAACTGTGGAGGAATTCAAGACATTTATCAATAAAAAGACGAAGAAAGAGATTTTCTCATGAAGCTATTGAACGGCAGAACGATATTGATTGTGGAAGATGAGCAAATGAACAGGCAGATTGCAAGAAGTGTACTGGAGATGGCTGGTGCAGCAGTGGTGGAAGCAGTTGATGGTCAGGAAGCGGTGAGGCTTGTTTTGTCAGACCAATCCCAAACGATTGATTTGATTCTAATGGATATCAGCATGCCAAAGATGAATGGATATGATGCAAGTCTGGCAATTCGGCAATCAACTTATCCAAGGGCAAAGGAAATAAAGATTTATGCTATTACGGCTGATATTATGTGTTATGAGGAAGGCAAATGGCGAGAAGCCAGAATGAATGGAGTTTTGGAGAAACCATTGGATTATCGAGATGTTGTGAAGATTTTGGAGTAATTGACTTAAATACATCTGGGGGATGCAAGTATGTCGGATATGGATCAACAGTTGGATGAGATTTTCGGGGGAGATGATTTACTGGGTCTTCTGGAGGAAGTTCAACAACAGGAAAATAAAATAAAACAAAAAACCACGGTTTCCGGTTCCAAGGAGCAGGAGAAGCCGGTAGAAGTACAGGGTTCTTCTGCAACAGACACCAGAAAACTGGTGAAATCTGTTTTGGAAGGAATGGATCTTGATGCGGATGTTTTGAAAAGTCTGAATCTGATTCAGGATTCGGAAAAAGAAGAGAAAACAATCGAGAGTTATGATAAATCCATTTATTCTGCCGGACAGTTAGAAGAGATTCAAAAGGGACTGGAACAACATATTGATGTATCCTTATATGATAGTGAAGAAATGTCTTATCGACAGATGCAGGAGATTCGTCTTGGTTTAGAAAGGGGACTGGACGTTTCTTTTTATACCAATCAATTTTTTCGTGAACGCCAAATGCATGAAATTCGACTGGGATTGCAGGAGGGATTGGATGTTGAGGAGTATGCCAAGCTGGTATACAGTGGAACAGACATGAAAGAGAAGCGTCTGAAAATGTTTACGGAGAAGTATCTGGCGGAACCGGATGCATTTGACAAGACCTATACAGACATCGAGACAGGAATCAGTATCAGCTTAGAGAAGCAGCTGATGCAGGCGAAAATCTGTCTGACGAAGAAACTGCCGGAGTCCTACACGAAACGGGATTTAAAGAAACTTTTGGAAACCTTTGACATTACCTATGGAATTGTGCTGGATTCTCTGCCTGATCGATTAAGTGAGATTCCATTAAGGAAGAATATTGTGGTTGCCAAAGGAACTATTCCACAACAGGGTGAGAATGGTCATTATGAATTTGTGGTATCCAAAGTAGTGGAAGAGAAGCCGAAGATTCGCGAAGATGGTAGTGTGGATTACGCAGCCCCCAAAGAGTACATGGCGATTAAACGAGGACAACGGGTAGCGACATACTATCCGGCAACCAGGGGAAGAGATGGAAAGACTGTCACCGGCAATGAGATTCATGCTTCGTATGGAAAACAGGAACCGCCACTGGACTGCAATGATCTTAAGCAGCTGGAAGATAAGGTTACTTATGTTGCAAATAAGGATGGATATTTAAGCTATTTTGAAAATAGAATCAGAATTATGGAGTATCTGGTGATCGATCATGATATTGGCTATGGAAACGGAAATATTCGTTTTGACGGCAATATAAAGATTCAGGGTTCCATTCATGAAAGTGTTTACATAGATGCAACCGGAGATATTCTTATCGATGGATTCGTGGAAGGTGCCAAACTGGCGGCTGGTCGTGACATCATAATCCGTCGTGGTGTTAATGGTGATGGAAAAGGCATGATTGAGGCCAAGAGAAATGTTGTGGCAGCATTTTTTGAAAATGCAATTGTGACGGCTGGCGGTAATGTGGAAGCCGGATATATCCTGAACAGTAAGATAACCTGTGAGGATACCGTGAGAACGTCCGGTCGGAAATCCATTATCTGCGGTGGCAGTGTGAAGGCAGGAAGTGGCGTCATCACCGGAACTATTGGAAGTAAGACAAGAACCAGAACAAATATAGAGATTGGCAAGAAGACGGACCTGTCGAGGCAATATGCAGAATTATGTGATAAGAAAACAAAAATGGATGAGGAAATGAATCAGCTCAGAGTAGGGATGAACGCGGTACTTTCGAAATTAGGTGCGTTACAGGGCAGAAACAATGAGATTTATCTTAAGCTGAAGGGAATACTGGAGGAAAGAAAGGAACTATACCTGATTATACTAAAGGATATTGCCAAGGTGGAAAGTAATATTAAGAACAGTAAAAAAATCTATGTTCAGGCAACGATCGTAGCCTATGATAATACACGAATCTCTATCAATGGTAATGTCAAGCTGTTGTCTGAGGATGCAAAGAATGCAAGATTTATTAGCACGGGGCGAGAGATTGTGATTAAATAAGGGGAAAGAGGAAAGATATGGAACGTGACACAGTACTGGTTGTAGATGATGAAGAACAAAACAGAGACCTGCTGAATCTCATATTTGAAAAGGACTATAAGGTTGCAACATGCTGTAACGGAAAAGAAGCATTGGAGTATCTGACTAAGAAGCATCGTTCAGTTGCTATTATCCTTCTGGATTTATACATGCCGGTGATCGATGGAATGGCACTCCTGAAGCTTCTGAAGATGAAGGGAGTAACAAAATACATTCCGGTTATCATTATTACAGCAGAACAATCGCCGGAAAAAGCCATAGAATGTTATGATAAAGGAGCCGTTGATTTTATTCCCAAGCCATTTGTTGCTGTTGTTGTCAAAGGTCATGTGAAAAACATCATTGAACTGTATCGCAGCAAACATGAGCTGGAGATCATTGTGAATCAGCAGACGAAAGAGATTCAGGAGAAGAATACAGAACTTCATGGATATAATGACCGTATTCTCGAGGTAATGAGTTCCATTGTAGAATTTCGAAATCTGGAGTCCGGTAATCATATTAAAAAGATTAAGGGAATGACCAGAATCATGGCAGAGACGTGCAATAAGCTTTATCCCGATGTTTATCATCTGACACCGGAGACGATAGAGATTATGGAAAGTTCGTCCGCGCTGCATGATATCGGTAAGATTGCTATATCGGATACGATTCTTCTAAAGCCTGGACGTCTGACTGCAGATGAATTTGAAGTAATCAAATCGCATACAACCTTAGGTTGTGAGATTATTAAAGTGATTGAGGAACTTCAGAGTAAGAACTACCTGGAAATCAGCTATAATATTTGCAGGCACCATCATGAAAGATATGATGGCAAAGGATATCCGGATAATCTGGAAGGTGAGGATATCCCGATAGAAGCGCAGCTGGTATCTATAGTGGACGCCTATGAATCGTTGATTGGTGACAGAGTTTACCGAGATGCCTATGATAAGGACAAAGCCTTTGATATAATTATGACTGGAGAATGTGGGGTGTTTTCTGAGCGCATGCTGAACTGCTTTTCCAAAGCAAGACCGATTATTGATGCATTTTGCTCCAAATTTGATGATTGATTTGTAAAAGAAAAGTGAGGGAAAATTATGGAAGATCGTGATTATATTGAAGCTGGATTGGATATTTCATCTGCAGAAGAAAGGTTTATGAGAAACGAAACTATTTATCTGAAACATTTATATAAATTCCCATATAACCAGAATTATGAACGTGGGATGCAAATGATTCGTGAAGATAATGTGCTTGGTGCATTTGAAGAATTACATAGTCTGAAGGGAATTGCGTCCAACCTTTCGCTGGTAAGAGTTCAGTCAACCTGCAGCGATGTTGTTGAAATGTTACGGAAAGGGAAGCTGCCGGTGCAGGAACAGATTATAAACTTCCAGGATGCTTATGATGCTGCTGTTCAGTTTATTGGACGGATGGAAAAGGAACAGGTTCACGTATTTGACTGATTCGTTGAAAGAGGAGAAAAATGGCGAATACAACAGGATGGTGTGGAAGTCATATGAAAACACATTTTGTTCTGAATACGCTTGGGAATATTCAATTTCTGATTCGACACAATCCCGGGGAAGCAGAACGGCTGATGGAGATCTTCATCGATTATAGCAAGGCAACGCTGCGTTATGAGAATCAGGCTGCATGGAATTCTTTGACTAAGGAGCTAACCTATTTAGAGCAATATGAAAACCTGATGGTAATGCGCTTTGGTGAACATTTCTGTCTAAAGAAAGATATTGCGGTACAGATGGATTTGCCCCCAATGACGCTGCAGGGACTAATAGAAAATGCTTTCTATCATGGTGTACGTGATTTGCTGGAAGAAGGTAAAATGTCGATTCGTTCCTATACAGAAGGTGACGAGGATGTGCTGGAGGTAAGCGACAATGGAAAAGGAATTGCCGATGTCGGGGCGACTCTTAGGAATGCAATGGAAGAGTCTTCGTTTCTTGGAAAGCTAAATGCCGCTATTTCACAAGACGAAACAACGGCATTGCAGATAATCAGTACGATTCAGAAAGGAACGAAGGTTCAGATTCGTAGGAAACGATAACAGAATCAAAGATCAAAATCTTTAAAGTTAATATTATTTCTCTTCCGGGGCTGTTCTGAGCGTGAACTCTTAGAATGTGACTGGAAGAGATTTTTATTTACCATGGTTCTGTTTAGCGGCTTGGGTCGCTTGGTAAATTTCCGTGAGGTCCTGCTTTGATTTAAATACGGATTACCTCCGGAATGTGATGATTTGGAATAGTATGTCGAACGCGGTGCTGTCGGTCTTCTTCTGGGAATATTGGAGCGACGCTTTCGTATCTGAGCCAGACGTTTTCTGATAAAATGATGCTTTTTAAGTATTGAATTAAGAATCAGGAGAAGGATTACAACAAATGCAATAATTACTACAAGAAGAATTACCTGATAGATATTGATAAACACCGGATGTTCCTCAGCTGTATTAGCAGAGACACTCGCAGCAGCATCCTGACCCGGCTCGATCTCTGAGAAGACAAAGTTCGGACTGGCATCTTCAGACAGATTAACAGTTGCCTGACCAAGAAACATTCCCTGGTACGTATACTCTACTGTTGCCAGCGCATTTTCTGGTAAATCTTCATAGGAAATAGCAGAGGTAACATCAGCAAAATCAATTCCATTGGGCAGAATAATGGAAGCATTGCGGTCCATAGAAATAATCGGAGAAGTACTGCCGAATATGGAATTAGAGGAATCAAAGAAATCGGAATTCGCTATCTCATAACCATTTTCCAGAGAAGTCAGCTTGGTTGTCGAGAAGTTGGAGAATCCATAATCAAAGAGATTGACAGTATCTTCAAACTGATAGGGACTTTCTTCCATCAAAATGACACAGATGAGTTTCATCCCTCCCCGTTCAGCACAGGAAACCAGAGTCTGTCTGGAATGACTGGTAAAACCGGTTTTGGAACCCACCAGATATTCGTAGAAATAATCCTGTCCTTCGTACAGACGATTTTTGGAATGCAGATAGTATTCAGGATGTGAAGCTGTTTCTTCTATATGGTAAGTGGATGTGCATGCAATCTTACAAAGAATATCATGACTAAAGAAGGCTTGTCCAATTAGCGCCATATCATGTGCTGTAGTATAATGCTCCTCATTATGAAGTCCGTTGGTGGTTACAAAATGCGTATTCTCACAACCAAGTTCAGCTGCTTTCTCATTCATCATCACAACAAATTCATCCATAGAACCGGCAACATGCTCTGCTACGGCATTACAGCCTTCGTTGGCTGAGTTAATCAGGATACCGTAAAGGATTTCCTCCAGAGTAAGCTGATCACCGGCAGAAAGTCCCATATTGGAACCATCATAGTCATTGGCATCAATGGCAGATTGATTCACGGTAATCACATCAGTCAGAGGACAGTTCTCAACTGCAACCAGACAGGTCATCAGCTTGGTGATACTGGCAGGATATAATTCTTCATCAATATTCTTGGCATACAGGATGGCACCGGTATTAGCGTCCATCAGAATAGCACCTTCTGCACCAATGGCAGGTCCTTGTGGCCAGTTCTCAACCTGATTGCTCTGTACCGGCTCGTTTTTACGATTCTCGGCCTCCTCCAGGTAATCCTCAGAATCTGCCAATACAGGCAGACTGATCAATTGAAAACATAAGATAAAGGACAATATATAGGAACAAAGTTGTAATCTTCTATAAACTTTCATGAAAACCCTTTCCAGACAAAGAAAAATTATGACATTCCTAATCATACACTATTTTATGGAAAAACCAAACTCCATTTCACAAAAATAACATAAAATTAAGGAAAGCATTTCTCAAATACACATTATTAGTGTACAATGAATCTTTGAAATAAGGCGTTAATGCGTATTACAGAAATGAGGATATCAAATGAGACTTAGAAATGTTACAGGCTCTAGAGAAATGATAGCAGCCAATGAATTTGTTATTCAAAATCCAGGGGAATGGAAAGGAAAATGGAAAGACATTTTTCAAAATAAGAATCCGATTCGTCTGGAGATTGGCATGGGCAAGGGGCGTTTTCTGATAACACTTGCCAGGCAGAATCCATCTGTGAATTATCTTGGAATTGAGAAATATTCCACAGTTTTGCTTCGTGCTCTACAGAAAATGGAAGAGGAACCGCTTCCTAATATAAGATTTATCAGAATGGATGCAGAGGAAATAACAGAGGTCTTTGCACAGGGTGAAATAGACCGCATTTATCTGAATTTTTCAGATCCGTGGCCAAAGGATCGGCATGCCAAGAGAAGACTGCCAAGCAGACAGTTTCTGGAGCGATATGATCAGATTCTAAAGAGCGATGGAACATTGGAATTTAAGACAGACAATAAGGATTTATTCACCTTTGCAGAAGAAGAGGTTGCAGACACAAAATGGGCAATTAGGAGCATCAGTTATGATCTGCATGCAGATGCATCGATGATGGAAGGAAATGTAATGACAGAATATGAGGAGAAATTTTCAGCCATGGGAAATCCGATTTATAAATATGTCATTTATCGCAGGTAATTATTAATTGATGACCAATTAAGCATATTTCGTGCAAAAAGATTGACTATTTATACAGTTTCCTATAGTTTAGGATTATGAGAGCTAATGGAGTAATTCTTTAAAGTACGGGGGGTTTGTAACAGGAAGGAACAGGTATTATTATGAAAAAGATGGGGAACAAAGGTTTTTCCTTAGTTGAATTGATTATTGTAATTGCAATAATTATGATTGTTGCAGGAATTATGATTCCACAACTCGTTCGGTATCTGGAAAAGTCCAAGGTAGCAGCGGATCAGGAGACACTGGAGGCAATTTACAAAGCAGTAGTCTATTCGATGGCTGATACAGAGGTGCAGAATGATCCGGTATCTAAAGCGATGATCAATAATCTAAATACACCGGTAACTTTGGAGAGTCTGATGACACCGGCCAATAATAAATTTGCAAATGAGATTATCAATACGTTAGGCTGGTCCAGTCTGAGTCAGGCAACCTATGAGGAACTGCTGGAATCAGCACATGCCCCAAACTGTGAGATTTACCTTGTATATAAAGGTGGTGTTCATAACCCGATTGCAATGTGGATAACAACAACAGATAGTAGAGGAAAGCGGGATACCTCGCAGAATCCAACCACACAGAGTGCAATTGGTATATGTATAAATATTCAATAGGATAGGTGAACAGATGATAGGAATTATTGGAGCCATGGACGCAGAGGTGGCCGGTATCCGTCAGGAAATGACGCAGGTTTCGGTTACCAGAAAAGCGTCCATGGATTTTGTAAAAGGTTATGTTGGAACCAGGGAGATAGTTCTGGTAAAATGCGGTGTCGGTAAAGTGAACGCCGCTATTTGTACGCAGGTATTAATCGATGATTACAAGGTGGATCTGGTCGTTAATACCGGTGTGGCCGGGGCTTTGGATGCAAGACTTCATATTGGTGATATTGTTTTGGCAACAGACGCAATTCAGCATGATATGAGAGCTGAGCAGCTTGGATGTAAGCCGGGGGAGATTCCCTATTCGGAGACGTCCTGTTTTATTGCGGATCAGGAGATGAATACTTTGATTCGTGATTGTTGTGCGGCAGTACTGCCGGAGAAAATGGTTTATGAAGGAAGAATTGTGAGTGGCGATGAATTTGTTGCTACCAATGAACGTAAAAGTATGATTTTTGATGAATTTCATGCGATGTGCACGGAGATGGAGGGGGCAGCAATTGCACAGGCGGCAAGTCAGAATCATATTCGATTTGTGATAATGCGGGCTATTTCGGATCAGGCAGATGATTGTGCAGAGGTGGATTTTCCAACATTTGTTGAGGAGGCTTCCAAGCAGAGTGTGAAGCTGATTCTATCTTTGCTCAAAGCAATGAAACAGTGATAAGTTGAGGTACTTTATGAGTGTAAGAACAGATAAAAGAGAAAGCAATTTTGAATTACTGCGCATTATTGCCATGCTATTAATTATTGCAGGCCATTTTGTTACCCAGAGCGGTGCATTGGAGGCAACAACAGGGATTAATCACTGGTTTGCTGCATCTGTTGGAATGGGACACTGAATGGCAGTGAATCTGTTTGTGTTAATTGGAACCTGGTTCATGGTCGATCTGGATTTTAAACCATCGCGTATAATAAGGCTTTATGGTACCGTGTGGTTCTATTCTGTTCTCATAACCTTAATCTGCAAAGTCTGTAAGGTACCGGTAAGTATGGAGGAATTTGTCAGCGCGTTTTTCCCGGTGATCAGAAGGGCTGTGTGGTTTGCATCGGTTTATATTGGACTGATGCTGTTATCGCCGTTCTTACGAAAGTTCAGACTTCTTACTCTTGAAATTCAGAGAAAGGCAATTATCGTATTATTCCTGTTAGTCTGTGTGGAATGTACCTTATCCACATTTATGGATACTTACTTGTGTGCATTAACATGGTTTATCTTCCTGTACCTGTTCATGTGTTATCACAAGGAATGTGTTAAGCGAGACTGTTCTATCCTTAAATGGAATAAGATCTGGTATCTGTTGATTGGTGTTGCAGTCTATGCAGCAATGATAGCAGCGGAAGGAATCTGTTACACTTTTGCAGACAGAGTGCCAGTGCTTTCAATGGGAAGAAGTCTGGTGATACAGTATTTGAGTGATTACAAATCAATCCCTAATTTCCTGTCAGCCTTTTGTATCTTTTTGTTTTTTGAAAATTGGCGCATGCGTAAAATCCGGCTAATCAATGTATTTGCCGGTGCTACCTTTGGCGTATATGTGATTCATCAGATACCGGTATTTTATATGTTCTTATGGAAAAATCTTTGTGACTGTGATTCCTGGATCAATGACCGAATGTTTCCGCTCTATACACTTGCAGTCATCTTCTGTGTTTTTGTCGCAGGAGTGGTGATAGATCAGATCAGAACGGTTGTATTCGAACCGTTTTGGCTTCATTCACCGCTCTTTCGCTGGATCAATAGAAAAATGGATAGATTCTACCAGAGCGTGAATCAGGATAACAATAAGTAACAACAAATAAATATCGAAAAACGATAATATATTGTTGACAAACAAATAGACCTATGCTATTTTATAAACAGCATAGGTCTATTTTTATAACAATTATTTCAAGAGTAATATTAGAACAGTGGCAGTAGAGAAAGGGAATGCGATATGAAGGATAAATTTCTACTAATAACGAAATGTTTATTGAATGTTATGTTTTACTTAGGAATTCCAACGACAATTACAATTCCATGGACACTGAAGTGGTATAGCCAGATTAATCAGTATTATGATCGTTATTACTGGATTCAGACAGCGTTATTTTTGATATGTGGAACGCTGGCGTGTCTGATTGTATTTGAACTTAGAAGAATGATTAAGTCAGTAGAGGCGGAGGATTGTTTCGTGGAAGCCAATGTAAGGAGTCTTCGAAGCATGGGCAATTACAGCTTTATGGTATCCGCAGCAACCGTTGTCAGATTATTCCTGTACGGAACACCGGGTGTTTTCGTTGTCCTTCTGGTCTTTGCTATTGCAGGATTGTTCTCCAAAGTATTGGCCAAAGTGTTTGCGGAGGCAATCAGATATAAGCTGGATAATGACCTGACAATATAAGAAGGAGGAGCGACATGTCAATTATGATTAATCTGGATGTTATGATGGCGAAGCGAAAGATTGGACTAACCGAGCTTTCCAAGGAAGTTGATATTACCATGGCAAATCTGTCCATTCTAAAAAACAATAAAGCGAAGGCAATTCGATTCTCTACACTAAACGAGATCTGTAAGGTACTGAAGTGTCAACCGGGAGATATCATCGAATATGTGGAGGAAGCTGAGGATGTGGAAGTGATGTGAATGTCACCAGTCTGATGCTTACATGTCATTAAAACGCTATTAGATAGTGTCAAATAAGTTATGAAAAAAATGAGCAAAGAAAAAAGGCTCAGATGAACCTTGAAAACGGTAGATGTTTTAGGTTGTGGTAGCTGATCGCCACCCTTGATTGCACGAAAAAGAA
>Ga0116143_10005717_pt1 | contig 11117 bp, 6 predicted proteins | sample AD_UKC034_MetaG_FD_89745 | JGI IMG/M metagenome (GOLD analysis project Ga0116143, IMG submission 89745) | Active sludge microbial communities of municipal wastewater-treating anaerobic digesters from USA - AD_UKC034_MetaG | ecosystem: Engineered > Bioreactor > Anaerobic > Digestate | place: USA...
CGCCCAGGGCGCGGAGCGCCGCGGCGAGCTCACGCGCTCCGGCAACGGGTATCAGCCCCTTTTCCCGGGCTTTCGCGGCGTCCGGCGACCACGAGCGTCCGGTTCCGGATGTAACATAGAATATCCGGCGTGTCAATTGGTTTTGTATGAGCGCGAGCATCCCGTCGATGTCCTTGTCGGCCATGAAGTGGACCACGGCCGCGCGGCCGCCGGGAAAGTCCCGGATGACGGGCATGTCGAGCAGGGCCGTGAGCGCCGCGGGGTTGTGGGCGGGATCGAAGTAGACGGCGGGCTTCTCCAGCAGGAGCTCGAACCGGCCGGGTATGGAAGTGCCGCGCAGACCGTCGCGAATGGCCTGTTCTGGGAGCGCAGTGTCGTTCCGCATGAGGAGCGCCGCCGAGACCGCGAGCGCCGCGTTTGTCGCCTGCACCGGCGGCGCCTGCGGGATGAAAAGATTTTTCAGGATGATCTGGGGCCGTGCCGCGTCCCGGGCGTCGCTGAACGCGTAATCGAACCTCTGCCCGCCGGGCGCCGCTTCGCGCGCGCCCGCCGAAAATTCCCTGCCGGCGACCAGCAGTGGCGACGAGAGTGTCCCCGCGGTTTTTTCTATCACGTCGAGCGCCTCGCCGCCGCACGCGGTGACGACGGGGATTCCCGGCTTCACGATGCCCGCTTTCTCGTGTGCGATTTCCCGGACGGTGCCGCCGAGCAGGTGCGTGTGGTCCAGCCCCACCGAGGTGATGATTGATACCAGCGGCGTGACGACGTTCGTGGAATCGAGCCTTCCGCCCAGCCCCGTCTCGATCACCGCGAAGTCGACGCGGCGCTCGTGGAAATGGCGAAAGGCGATGAAGGTGAGGGCGTCGAACCAGGTGGGGGCGATGTCGGGATTGCCCTCAAGCATATCAAAGAGTCCCTCCGTGTGCCGCGCAAGGTCGTCGTCCGATATTTCACCGTTGCCGACGCGTATCCGCTCGTTGACGCGCACGAGGTGCGGCGAGGTGTAGAGCCCGGCGCGGAACCCCGCGGCGGAGAGTATCGCGTGGAGATAGTGCGCTGTGGAGCCCTTGCCGTTGGTCCCGGCGATGTGGGCGCAGGCGAGGGCGCGGTGCGGGTTGCCGGAGAGCTCCAGGAGGCGGGTGATATTCTCCGGGGTGTAGCCGGCGAAGCCGGTCCTCTGCTCGTTGTCGACCAGAGAATCGAGGGTCCTGGGCCGGGAACTCATCGCGGGATGCGCGCCGTGAGCGTACGGCGCATCTCGTCGACCGGGGCCTCCTTCCCCGTCCAGAGCTCGAACTGCCGCGCGCCCTGGAAGAGCAGCATGTCGATACCGTGGACCGCGCGGCAGCCCGCGGCGCTCGCTTCCTTAAGGAGCGCAGTCTCGTGGGGCGCGTACACGATGTCGAAGACGGTGTGGCGCTTCGTGATGAGCCCTGCCGGAAGGGGGGAGGTGCCGGTGTCCGGCGCCATGCCTACGGAGGTGGTGTTGATGATGATGTCGATATTCTCCAGCGAGGACGCGGTGAGCCCGCCTATGAGTGCGTGCTCCACCGCGGCGCTTTTCTTCTTGAGATCGTCCACCAGGGGCAGATAGCGCGCCGAATTCCGCCCCGCGACAGTGACGGCGCAGTCGTGCGAGATGAGCGTGAAGGAGATCGCCCGCGCCGAGCCGCCGTTGCCGAGTATGAGGGCCCGCTTCCCCTCCGGGGGAGCGCCGGCGCGGCGCAGCGCCTCGAGCGCGCCGAGGCCGTCGGTGTTGAAGCCGGTTATCGTCCCGGCGGCGTTGACGAGCGTGTTTACCGCGCCTATCTCGGTGGCGAGCGGGTCGACGCGGTCCAGGAGCGCCATGACGTCGGTCTTGTAGGGGATGGTGATGCTGGCTCCGAGGACGGGGAGGGCGCGCATCGCCCCGATGGCGGACGATATCGACGACGGGCGGAACGCCAGGTAGACGGCGTCCAGTCCCGCCGCGCGGAAGGCGGCGTTGTGCATGGCGGGCGAGAGCGAGTGCGCTACGGGATCGCCAAAGACGCAGTAGAGGCCCGTGGAGGCGTTGATATCGGACATTCCCTTCCCCGTAAAAATCGGTTGACCTGAAGCGCGCGCATCGGGTAGCGTTCACGCCAGTTCGATTATCAGCTCCCCGGGCGCGCGAAATGCAAGGAATTTTTGCCGGGGATCGGCCGAAAATTAAATGAGCTCCGGCCGGGGGCCGACAATCGGAAGGGCGGACTGCGATGGCTGTAAAAAAGGGAACCGGCTCAACCGGAAAAAAGAAAAAGAGCGCTTCGGCGAAAAAATCCCCGCCTAAGGCGCCGGCGCGCCGGGCAGCAGCGCCCCCGGCGCAAAGGGGAAGCCGGGCCCTTTACCTCCTGGTGATACTGGCGCTCCTGACGGTGATCGTCTACATGGCGAACATGGTCTTTTTCCAGGACAGGGCGCCGAAGCGGCTCGCGGACGACGGGCAACGCGACGCGAAGCGCGCGGAACAGGCGAAGCAGGACCAGAAGGGCGATGAGCGCGACGACCGGAAGAAGGATGACGGGAAGGCCCAGTCGGAGCAGATGGTGAAGATTTACCTTGTCCGCGTGGACGACAACACCGGAAAAAGTTCGATGATAGCCGTGTCCAGGTCCGTGAAGGGCCAGCCCACCGTGCAGCAGGCGCTGGCGGAGCTTGTCAGGGGAAGCACTGCGGCGGAAAAACGCAGAGGCCTCCTGACCGCGATACCGCCGAGCCTGCGCGTCCGGAGCGTGACCGTGAAGAACAGGAGCGCCGAGATTGATTTCAACGGCGCCATTGAGCAGCCCGTCGGGAAGGACATCATGATCAACAGGATCGACCAGATCGTCTACACGGCGACCGATATCCCCGGCGTGGACAGCGTGCTGATCAGGATAAACGGCAGACGGCAGCAGACACTGGGCGGCGAGGGGATTCCGATTGCCGGCCCGCTTCGGCGGAGGCAGTGATGCTGGAAATAGAGATCAAGTCGCGCTGTGCCGACCTGGCGCGCCTGGAGAAGCTGGTGGTGGAGAAAGGCGGCATCGCCCGTGAAAAACGGCGCGAGACCGATCTCTACTTCAACCATCCCTCGCGCGACTTCGCCTCGACCGACGAGGCGTTCCGCGTGCGCTCCGCGGGCGGATATCACGCCGTCACCTACAAGGGGCCCAAGATGCCCGGCCGCAGCAAGACGCGCTACGAGGCCGAGGTCGAGGTGGGCGATCCCGCGCTCATGAAGGAGGTCCTCCTGCGGCTCGGCTTCCGCGAGGTGAGCGCCGTGGTGAAGGAGCGCGCTCTCTACGACCTGGGCGATATCAGCGTCTGCCTGGACCGCGTGGAGGGCGTAGGCGATTTCGTTGAGCTGGAGAAGATGGGCGAGGACCGCGAGTCGATAGAGAAGGAGCTCTTCACCCTCGCGGCGGACCTGGGCCTGGCGGAGTTCGAGAGAAGGTCGTACCTGGAAATGCTGCTCGAAAACAGGAAGCGGGACGGCCGCTAGCCGGCCCCGCGGTATGAAAGAAAGAACGCATCGGAGGGGACATGGCACACCACAAGCTCTACATGGTCCACGGCATGGGGAACGATTCCATCGGCCTGGTGGAAAGGATCGCCGCGCCCATCGCGGCGGTCAACGGGAACATCGTTGACCTCCGGCAGGACGTGATGCACGGCATGTTCACCATCTACCTGGTGGTGGACCTGGGCGGGGCGACCCTCAAGCTCGCCGAGTTCACGAAGCTCGTGGAGAAGATCTCCGACGACACGGGGCTCACGCTGTTCGTGGACAAGTATCTGCCGGTGCCGCGCCAGCCGAAGAAATCGAACATTCTCATGGTGCTCCTGGGCCACGACCGGCCCGGCATCATCGCCGCGATCACCGACGGGCTCAAGCGCTACACCACCAACATCGAGTTCTCGCAGATGGTGGGGCGCGAGGGCGTCTTCCTTATGGAGCTCCTGGTGGACGTGAGCCGCTGCACGGTGCCCGTGGACAACCTGAAAAGCGCGCTCCGCGAGTCGATGATGAAGCTCAACATCTCGACGATGTTCCAGGTGAGGGACGTCTTCAACAAGAAGAAGCGCATCATCGTGTTCGATTATTCCCGCAGCATGATGCGGCGCGCCGACATGGAGGAGATCATGCGGCAGTGCGGGATATCCCGCGCCGAGATGGCTGCCGCCTACCCGGCGGGGGATCCGAACGCCGCGGTAAGGAAGGCGGCGACGCTGCTGGACGGCCTTCCCGAAGACCTGGCGGTTTCCGTGGTGAAGTCCGCCGAGGTGTCCCAGCAGACCATGGAGCTCATGCAGACGCTGAAGACCATGGGCTACCGGATAGTGCTGTCCACCAGCGCCTTCACGATCTTCGCCGACCACCTGAAGGAACTCCTGGACATCAGCTACGCATTCGGCTGTCCCCTGGAGGTGAACGACGACCGGAAGGTCCTCACCGCCGACATCGGCGAGGCGTACTTCACGCCGGGATACCGCGAGTCGCAGATACGGGGCGTCATGGAAGGCGAGTCTGTCGACGCGGAGGACGTGACGCGCATCACCGACGAGGGCGGCGGTTCCTTCGAGACGCCGGGAATAGGCGTGAGCGTGGGGATGAAGGCGATCCTCGATTGCTTCAACCAGCACATCATCTCGAAGGAGAACGTGATGGGCCTGCTGGGCTTCTTCGGCCCGCCGGCGCTGTGAGCACCCTCGCCCCCGTCCCCTCTCCCGCTGAAAGGAGCGGGCGAGGGGAGAAAAGGAAAGGCAACCACAGAGGCGCAGAGGCACAGAGGGATTTTGGTGAAGGGTGAGTAGTTAGAGAGAAGGATTACCGGCAAAGTGTCATCACGAGGAGGCCACGGGCCGACGTGGTGATCTCCGTGTAGAATGATTCCCGGGATGTATAAGATCGCCACGCTTCCTGCGGTCGCTCGCGATGACAGAGAGGAAAGATACAACCCGAGACACGAGGTCGAGGGAGGGCCGATGAGAATTGCATTTATTTATATCATCATTCTTTCTCTGTGCCTCCGTGTCTCTGTGGTTTCGTCGTTGTTGTGTAATACATCTTCTTTATGATAAATGGATGGAAGTCTAGTGAGATCCGACATTGATATAGCGCGCGAAGCGGTCATGCGGCCGGCGGTGGAGATTGCCGGGGAGCTGGGGCTCCTCGACGAGGAGATCATCCCCTACGGCAGGCACATCGCCAAGATTTCGCCCTCGGTGCTGGAGCGCCTCCGCGAGAGGCCCGACGGCAGGCTGATACTCGTCACCGCCATGACGCCCACCGCCATGGGCGAAGGGAAGACCACCACCACTATCGGCCTGGCGCAGGCGCTCGCGAAGACCGGCCGAAAGACCATGATCGCCGTCCGCGAGCCGTCGCTGGGGCCGTGCATGGGCGTCAAGGGCGGCGCGGCGGGCGGCGGCTACTCGCAGGTGCTCCCCATGGAGGACATCAACCTCCACCTGACCGGCGACATCCACGCCATCTCCATCGCGCACAACCTGCTCGCGGCGGTCATCGACAACCACATCCACCAGAAGAACGAGCCGGAACTGAACCCGCGCGACGTCGCCTGGCGGCGCGTCATCGACATGAACGACCGGACGCTCCGCAACATCATCGTGGGACTGGAAGGAAAGGGGGCCAACGGCGTAATGCGGGAGGACGGCTTCGACATCACCGCCTCCTCCGAGGTGATGGCGATACTCTGCCTCTCCAACTCGCTCGCCGAGCTGAAGGAGCGCCTGGGCCGCATCATCGCGGGATACACGTATCTCCGCCGGCCCGTTTCCGCCTCGGAGATAGGCGCGCAGGGCGCCATGGCCTCGCTCCTGAAGCACGCCATCAACCCGAACCTGGTGCAGTCGATCGAGGGAGTGCCGGCCTTTGTGCACGGCGGTCCCTTCGCGAACATCGCTCACGGCTGCAACACCATCATCGCCACGAAAATGTCTCTGAAGCTCGCCGACTACGTGGTGACCGAGGCCGGCTTCGGCGCCGACCTGGGCGCGGAGAAGTTCTTCGACATCAAGTGCCGTTACGGTTCCCTGAAGCCCTCGGCTGCGGTGCTCGTGGTGACGTCGCGCGCCTTCGCGCTCCACGGCATCGAGAACGTCGTTAAGCACGCGGAGAACGTGGCGCATTTCGGCGTGCCCTTCGCCGTGTCCATCAACCGATTCCTGGGCGACCGGGAGGAGGAGTTATTGAAGATACGCGAGGAGTGCCGCGCCCGCGGGATGGACGCGCATATCACCGACTACCGCGAATCGGGCGGGGCGGGGGGCCTGGAGCTGGCGGACGCCGTGGCGGCGCTCTGCGAAAAACCGTCGAACTTCACCACCCTCTACCCGCTGGAGATGCCCATCCGCGAAAAGCTCCACACAATCGCCACGAAAATCTACGGCGCCGACGGCGTCGAGTGCGCCCCCGAGGCTGAGAAACAGCTCCAGCAGCTTGAAACGCTGGGATACGGCGCGCTCCCCGTCTGCGTGGCAAAAACCCCGGCGTCGCTATCGGACAATCCGAAGCTGGCCGGGCGCCCCAGGGGCTTTACCATCAGCGTATCGAGCTTCCGGGTTTCCGCCGGAGCCGGTTTCGTGGTGGCCTATACCGGGAAAATCATGACCATGCCCGGCCTGCCCAAGCGTCCCTCCGCGCTGGCCATCGACATCGACGACCAGGGGAACATCGCGGGACTTTTTTGATAAAATCCGTCCAATTGGCCGAAAAAAATAGAATTTCACTCTCTTAATGCTATAGTATCATTATACTTGGTGCATAACTGACGTTTCATATTCGCAGTGAGTGCCTGTGGGGGATTGTAAGGGGGTTTGCCCCTTGACCCCGTTAAGACGCGCGGTGTGCGACAAGTGTAGTATGCTGTGTGCATGGTACTGGCGAGGCCAAGTTGGATACGATCTCATGCGCGAGAATTCGGTATTCGGTATGGGTGTGATACTCAGACGATATCTCACCGCCGTGTGCGTCCTGGCGGCAATGGCGGTTGCCGTTCCGGGGTCGCTGTTCGCCTTCATGTACGACCTCTCGAAGTCGGACATGTTCATGAAGACGGGCTTTTCGCAGGAGTGGATATCGTCCCTCCCACAGGGAGACGGTTGGCTGAAAGCGGCGAAGGGCCCGACCGGCGTCTTCCCGCTGAGGATCGCGGAACTGGGGCTGAGGGAAATGCCCGCCCACCGCTTCCTGTCGCTGACCAGGCAGGAGGAGAAGCACTTCACGTTCGTCACCAGCTTCGAGATTCCCGACGCCGCCATGATTCGCGATAAGCACCTGGGGCTCTTTCTCGCGCAGATCGGAATCAACTGGGAGGCGTATCTCAACGGCACGCTGATACAGAGCGAGATGCGCCTCCGGCCGGACGGCTCCATCGCCACGGGCCGCAACACCAGGCTCAAGCTGTTATATCTCAATCCCTATCTGTTAAAACCCGGCACCAACGTCCTCGGATTCAGGATAGTCGGCGATCCCACGCTGATTGACACTGGCTTTTACCGCAACGCGCCCTACCTGGTCGGTGAGTACGACGCCCTTGTTCCCCTGACGCGCGAGACGGGAACGCTCATCCTGTTGTTCATCTATCTGTCGTTCGGGCTCTATCACATCTTCCTGTTCCTCAACAGGAGGGATGACCGGTACAACCTCTACTACGGGCTTTTCTCCGTCGCGCTTTTCATCTACAACATCGTCCGCACCAGCGAGATCTACGCGCTTGTTCCCGACACCAACCTTCTCACCAGGGCCGAAATGCTTTCGCTGTACACCCTGCTTCCCCTCATGGGCGCGTTCCTGGAGATGATCCTCTTCAAGCGCTACAGCGTCTTTCTTAAAATTTATTCCGGCTTCAGCCTCCTCCTCATCGCCGGCACGCTGGCGACCCCGGCACCGTCAAATGTCGATATATTGCGGATCTGGCAGATTACCGCGGTGATACCGCTGCTGTACTACCTGGTCTGCGCGGTGGGTCGCTCCTACTACGGGAATGTCAGGGATCTCCACGCCCCCGGCGGGGTGAAGGCCGGCAGGATTTTCGGAGCGCTGGGGAGGGCCCTCTGGAGTACCGTGGCGGGGAATCTCCTCATCGGCTGCGTGGTAATGGTGGCCTGTACGGTCATCGACATCATTGACGCCATGTTCTATTCCTCGACGGTTGCCGTCGCGAAATACGGGTTCTTCTTCTTCATAATCGGCATCGCGCTGATACTGGCGAACAGGTTCATCTACATCCACGGAAAGGTGGCAAGTCTGAACACGGATCTGGAGAGCAACATACGCGATCTCCGGGAGGCCAACCGGATGATAGGGCTCTCGGAGGAAAAGTACAAGCACCTGGTGGAGGGCTCCAACGACATCATCTTTTCCCTGGACGAGAACCTTAACTTCGTCACGGTTAACCGGGCGGTGAACGCCCTGCTCCGGTACAATCCCGACGCCGTGCTGAAGATGAACCTGATGGACCTGATCTACGAATCCCCGACGCTCACGTCGTTCACCAAGCAGATAGTGCGCGAGAAACTGGACCAGTTCCTGAAGAACCGCGAACCGCTGGTGTTCAAGGTGCAGATGCAGACCGCCTACAGTTCCGAGCCGAAGGACATGCAGGTGAGGCTGGAAAACCTGAAAGTGGACGGGAAAAACGAAATCGTCGGCAAGGCGACGAGTATAGTGGAGGACTCGCTCCTGCACTCCTTCGTGTCGGAGAACCAGAAGTACGTCATCGGCAACTTCATCACCATCGCGGAGGAGATGAGCTACCGGATGACGCGGAACCTTTCCGCCTTCATCGATTCCCGGGACGCGGGCCTGCTCCGCATCGCCCTCTTCGAGATCCTCATCAACGCCATCGAACACGGGAACCTGGCGATCAGCTTCGACGAGAAGACGGAGGCGGTGCAGAAGGGAAACTACATAGAGTTCCTCTCGAAACGCCAGAACGATCCGAACTTCGCGGGCAAGGGCGTGAAGATAGAGTACTCCGTGAACGCCGAGCGGGTGGTGTACATCGTCACCGACGAGGGGAGTGGATTCGACCACTACAAGGCCGTGGAGGACGATTCGTCGAACGCTAACGCACAGTTCCTCGCGCACGGCAGGGGCATCACCATGACGAAGAACATCTTCGACCGCGTGAAGTACAACGAGCGCGGCAACCAGGTGATGCTGATAAAGTATTTCAGGCAGGATGCCGCCGGTGCATGAAGGCGCGGATATATATCCGCGCCTTCATGCACGTCACCGCAGCTGGTATCCCTTCTTCCCCAGCGCCGCGATGACGCCCTTCTGCAGCCTGTCGACGTCCGCCGGCTCAAGCGTCCTGTCCTTCGCCGCGAATACCAGCTTCACCGATACCGACTTCTTTCCCGCGGGGATGGGCGCGCCCTCGTAGGTGGACACCACTTCCGCTATCTTCACGAAGTCCGGCGCGCCCGAGCGCGCGACGGCGCAGACGTCCGCGGCGTAGCTCCTGGCGTCGGTTATCACAGACACTTCGAAGGGGACGTCCGGGTAGCGCGGGAGTTCCCTGAACGCGCCCCCGCGTTTTTTCGCCGCAAGGAGGAGGTCGGCGTCAACGTCGAAGAAGGCCGCGGCACCCTTTACGTCGAAGGCCGTCATGACCGACGGATGCACCTCGGACACCAGGCCCGCCTCCTTTCCGTCCACCAGGATGCGCGCGCTGCGCCCCGGGTGGGCATAGGCCGTCAGGCCCTCGCTCGCCGCCTTGAATGAAACGCTGTCGATCCCGAGCTTCGAAAGCAGAACGCTCACCATTTCACGCGCGTGATAGTATGGCGGCGCCGCGGGCTTTCGCCGGTAGACGATGCCCGCGACCCTGGTATTTTCCAGCGCGAGCTCCTTCACCGTCCGCTCCTTCTTGAAGTAGACCCGGCCGAATTCGAAAAAGCCGAACTCGTCGCCGTAGCGCTGGTTCAGCTCCATGTTCTTGAAGAGGTTCGGCAGCAGGCTCCTGCGCAGCCTGTCCTGTTCTACGGAGAGCGGGTTTTTCAGGCGCAGTTCCCTGTCGGAGCCCAGTCCCGATTTCGCCAGCAGGTCCTCTCCCACGAAGGAATAGTTGCTCACCTCGGTGAGCCTGTTGTCGCGGACCATGATCTCCTTGACGCGGCGCTCTAAGGCGCGCTTCGCGTTCCGCTCCGGCGGGAAGCACGGCACCATGGGCGCCACCGGCGTGATGTTGTCGTAGCCGTGGATGCGCCCCACTTCCTCGACGATGTCGTCGGGTATGGACACGTCCTTGGTGGCGCGGTACCCCGGCACCACGATGGACAGCGCGTCGCCCTCGCCGGAAATCCCGAAGCGCAGCGCCTCGAGTATCCGCCGTATTTCAGCGTCCGGCAGCTCCTTGCCAAGCTTGCGCCGGATGAACGGATAACCCGTGTTCACGGTGACCTTCTTCGCCCTGTTCGGATAGGCGTCCACGATGGGCGTGACGGCCTCGGCCCCGGGGATGAGCTGCTTGATGATCTGGTAGCAGCGGATGATCGCGCGCGCGCAGTTCTCCGGGTCCAGGGACTTCTCGAAGCGGATGGCAGCCTCCGTGCGCAGGTTGTAGCGCCCCGCCGTGCGCCGGATGTTCACCGGGTTGAAGTTCGCGGCCTCCAGGACTATCTCGGTGGTGGAGTCGTCTATCTCGCTATCGCCCCCGCCCATGACGCCCGCCAGGGCGATGGAGCCGCCCCCGTCGGCGATGACGATATCCTGCGCCGTGAGGGAGTGCTCCCCGCCGTCCAGGGTCAGCATCCGCTCGCCGTCCTTCGCCATGCGCACGAAGATGGTGTCGCCCCGGAGTTTCTTCCGGTCGAAGGCGTGCATCGGCTCGCCGAGCTCAGCCATGACGTAGTTGGTCACGTCGACGATGTTGCTGATGGGGCGCATGCCGATGGAAGTCACGTGCGCCTTCAGCCAGTCGGGCGATTCAGCGATCTTTATGTTCTTCACGTGGAGCCCGCAGTAGCGAGGCGCTGCCTCGCCGTTTTCTATGTCCACGTTAAGGACGCCGCTGTTGCCGAACGATTTCGGGAGCGACATGTCCACCGGGTCTTTCAGCTCCCTTCCGAAGAGCGCGGCGATC
>Ga0116143_10005718_pt1 | contig 11117 bp, 8 predicted proteins | sample AD_UKC034_MetaG_FD_89745 | JGI IMG/M metagenome (GOLD analysis project Ga0116143, IMG submission 89745) | Active sludge microbial communities of municipal wastewater-treating anaerobic digesters from USA - AD_UKC034_MetaG | ecosystem: Engineered > Bioreactor > Anaerobic > Digestate | place: USA...
AGGCATACCACCAAAATTGATTTCTTAAAAGGGATAATTCAGAGCCAGGTGGAGGTTTGATTTTTTTACCATTTGGCTAAGGGGGGTGTCGTAGGAACCATAAGGGATCCAGTAGTTTCCTTTTTCGTCAGGATAGGTGTTTCTTAATTTAAAGCCCCAATCCAGCCGGAATATGAAAAAAGACAAATCCATTCTGAGGCCGAGGCCCGCACCGAATCCAATCTGCTTGTAAAAATCACGGGTGAATTGGGATGCTGCTTTTGTTTCATCTGGCAAAAGCCATACGTTTCCTGCGTCTGCAAATAAGGCTCCTTTAAAAATCCACGCCAGGTCAAATCTCCATTCTATGTTGGCTTCCAGCTTGATGTCGCCGGCGGAATAAAAATTGCCTCTCTGGTCTATATCGCGTGATATAGTATCTTTCCCAGGGCCGGGCTCTCTGATTCCCCAGGCTCTCATGCTTTGAGGTCCACCCAGGAAGAATTGCTTGATATAGGGGATTCCCTTACTTTTGCCATAAGGTAATGCTATACCGGCTCCGGTTCTCATTGCAATCGTATTTTTAGCGCCAGGGTGATAATACCATCTGGTCTCTCCTTCTATTTTGATAAATTTGGAAAATTCAATATTCCTCAAACTATCAACGCTGAAATCAGAATTAAATAACCGACCGGTAGTATTTATCAATGCGGCTTCAGCCCCGCTTAGATCGAGAGTAAATATTGAAGTGTTTTCCCAAATTCTGGACTTCCTCGCCTGGTAGACATATTGTGCACTGCTGAATAGGAAGGAAGTGAATAAACGCTTTCCTGTAAAACTAGCCTTAAGAAAAGGGTTGCTTTCCAGAATTCTATTAAAATCTCCTGAAATGGTGAGCGGTGTATAGTAGTTTATTTCAAAGGTGTTTAGGGTTAATCTTTTCCTTTTATTTATCTGGAAATCGTACTTTATGGATGAACTTAAAGAAACGTAACTGAATATGGAATTAAGGTTAATATAGTCCACCAGAAAAACAAGAGAGGTATGAGTGTTTGGTTTTTTTGGAATAGGATAGAGGGGCGACAACAGTTTTCTGGCAAGAAAAACACTGCCTGTCAGGTCTCTGAATGAGGGAAGCGTGAGAGAATTTAAGTAACTGATTGTGATTGAATTGAGGCCAAACGTGTCCAGAAAATTCAATTCGGCTCCGGCCTCTATTTTGAAATCAAAGATCTCACCCCCCCCGAATGTATTTCTGTTTTTAAGGTAGTAAAATCCCGAAATGCCAAACAGGTTTCTACCGGTGGTCCGGACAGTGGTGTAATTTAAATCGGTACCGAAATCATATGACCATTTTTTATGAGGGGATAAAAATATCGAATGATTGATTCTATTGGAGCCTGAGCTGTCAATTCTCGAATCTATATTGATAAATTTATAAAAATTAAGTCCTGCCAGGTCCAGGTAAGTTTGGTCAATATCTGATTTATTGAACAAGTTGCCAGGACGCGGGTGAATTTTTTCAAGGAGTACTTTGTTTCGAATTGAGTTTTTTGAAGGGCTGTTGGCAAACAGTATGGAGTCCATACTGCTTCTGGCAAATAATCTCTTTTCCTGAGGATTATAATCTGGTATGATTTCAATATTTCCTGTGTAATATCGTGCGTGTTGGTTTTTGCCGGCAGGTGTGAAAATGGTGATGTGAATGGAGTTTTTATTATTAAAAGTATCCAGTTCCAGGTTGTCTATATAAATTGGATTGAATTCAGCATACCCGTTTTCCTGCATCAGGTCTGTGATTCTCGTTTTTTCACTCTGAAAAAGGAAGTTGTCAATAGGAGATCCTGGTTTTAAAAAAGAATTTTCACGTGAAGATTGTAAAAGTTTATAAACAGCCGTGTCGACGCAATGAAAAATAAGCGAATCCACCTGGGATCTCAACCCGGGACGAACCGAATAACTAATTTTTGCCTTCCTGGATTTATTGACTTTAATGGAATGGCTGATCTCCGACTTAAAGTAACCTTTATTGTAAAGGTAATTGATCATGTTCCTTTTAGATTCAGCTACCAGTAGAGTATCCAAAACGGCCGGAGGTTCTGCTTGCTTGCTCAGTGTATTCCTGAATAGTACCTTTTTGTTCTTTCTGCTCTCAAGAAAATCGTAGATCAGATTTCTTTTTATCGTCAGTAAGTAACGCGTATTGGGCCTTTGCCGCAACAAGGTGTTCAGTTCCTGACCTAAAAATATTCTCTCGCTGAATCCCACTCCATCAATTTTGATCTTATTTTGAGTCAAGAGAAGTTCTCCTTCTTTAAGCCTTCTCGTTCCGGAACAGGATGCAAATAGCAGTCCGGATAAGAATATACCGAAAATGATACCTTTGTGAAAATGGGCTCTTTTATAATTTTTATGCCGGAAGCACATGGTGATATTAAACAATGAATTGAAGTTGATCAAATCCCTGCGTGTTAGAACAAGCCGTTATGGGGAACGGCTGTTTGTAGCGGAGGGTTCCAGGCTGGTGCTTGATATATTGAAAACCAATCCTTCTTTGCTTCACCTGTTGGCAGGCACAGCAGATTGGATAAAAAGGAATGAGGCAAAATTAAGCGGATTTGTCAATATCCTGAGGGAAATTGCCCCCCGGCAGCTTTCTGATGTCGCGGGATTGAAAACTACAGAAGAGGTATTGGCAATAGTTAAGTTTCCAGAATTTGATCAGGATTCTTTTCTAGGTGAGGGTAATGGCATTTATCTGGAGGGTATCAGTGATCCCGGGAATCTGGGCACCATCATACGGACAGCTGATTGGTTTGGTATCAAAGAGGTTATGCTTTCACCGGGATGCGTAGATCCTTTTAATAATAAATGCGTTCAATCTTCTATGTCCAGTATTTGCAGAATTAAAATTAAGGTACTGAATGTCAATTATATAAGGGAGTATACCCAAATTGCCTGGCTTTGGGCAGCACATTTGGATGGAGTAGGACTTAATCAGGTGGAAAATAAAGAAAAAGTGGTCATTTGTTTTGGAAACGAAGCTCATGGCTTAAGTAAAGAAATGATCGATGAATGTAACGAGGTGGTCAGAATCCCTTCTTGGACTCTGGGGGCTGAATCGCTTAATTTGGCTGTAAGTGCAGGAATCTTTATGTCATACCGCAAAATGATCAGGTAAAATTATGCCTTTCCAAAAGTTTATAAATTAGGATATTTATATAAGTTACAATATATTACATTAGTTATAATTTAAAATATTAACAATGAGGGCAGCGGTTTTAAAAAAAACAGGAGAACCACTTCATGTCATAGATTGGCCGGCTCCAGCGGAGGAATTAGGCAGAAGCATTATTCAGGTAAAATATGCCGGATTGAACCACAGGGATTTATGGATTACAAAGGGACAATATGCCGGCATCCAAACGCCTATCATCCTTGGGTCAGATCTGGCAGGCACCTGCAGGGGAGTGGATGTCATTGCCAATCCGGCATTTAATTGGGGGGATGATCCTAGATTTCAATCAAAGTCTTTTGAAATCCTGGGACTGCCTTCAATGGGGACTCTGGCAGAGCAGGTGTTCGTGCCCGATTCGGCAGTATTTCCCGTTCCCGGTCATTTGAGTGCTGAGCAGGCAGCCTCCTTGCCTCTTGCCGGCTTGACTGCATACAGAGCTTTGATGAAGCGGGCTCAGGCATGGAAGGAGGATAAGGTTCTGATTACGGGTATAGGAGGCGGTGTAGCCCTTTTTGCCTTGCAATTTGCGTTGGCTTTGGGTATGGAGGTTTATGTAAGTTCCTCTTCTCAGAATAAAATAGAACGCGCTGTTAAAATGGGCGCCAGGGCTGGAGTAAATTACTTAAGTCCTGATTGGGAAAAGGAATTGTTGAATCAATCCAGTGGGATAGATGTTGTGATTGATGGTGCGAGCGGATCTGACTTTTCCAAATTGGTTAAGGTCTGTAATCCCGGTGCCAGAATAGTTATTTACGGTGGGACAAGAGGTGCCATACAAAATCTTTCACCTCAGCCCGTTTTTTGGAAACAACTCTCCATTCTTGGTTCTACCATGGGATCACCTTCTGACTTTGCTGAAATGGTGGACCTCGTCAACCAATACAAGATCATTCCGATTGTCGATTCAGTTTTTGAATTGGATAATGTGAATCATGCTTTTTCCAGAATGGAAAGCGGACTTCAGTTTGGCAAAATCATAGTCAAAGTGCATAACTGATGCGCATCGGTCTTTTGTCTGATACACATGGGTACATCGATGATAAGGCAGTTTCTTTCTTTCAGGATTGTGAAGAGATATGGCATGCCGGCGATATTGGATTAAATTCAGTGCTGGATGCTTTGTCACCGATTTGTCCTGTCAAAGCTGTCTTTGGAAACATCGATGATAAGCTCACCAGATTGAGCTGTCCCGAATATCTGGTTATGGAAAGGGAAGGGTTAAAAATTTTGATGATCCATATAGCCGGGCCATTCGCCAAATACTACGGGAACGTCAGAAAATTGATTTTGGAACATAAGCCCGGCATGCTGGTTTGCGGTCATTCCCATATACTTAAAATATCATACGACCAATCGTTTTCTCTTTTGTATGTGAACCCTGGTGCTTATGGAATACAGGGTTTTCATCAAGTCAGGACGGCACTCAGATTTGAAATTTTGAACTGTGCGGTGAAAAACATGGAAATCTATGAGATATCTCGATCCCTATAACTCTTTGCCCAATAGCAAACAACCCAATTGATTAAAAAACTGACTCAGGATTCCTATTCATTTGGCTTCAAATCAAACTAGGATTTGAATAAATCGTCGTACTGACTTCCGGATTGTTCGGATTTTGAAGAACTCAATCTTTCCGGAGCTGAATCAGATAATTTGAACTGTTCATTTTTGGACGGACCCATGAGCAAAAGTTTGCTCTTTTCTTCATAGGACTGAAGCATTTTTAATCCTTCTTCTTCAAAAACACCGTTTTGGAGATCCACAGAATTCATAAAATTCTCAGACAATTCCATAAATCTTTCCATCTCTCCCACCTTCATGGCTACATCATCTGCTATGTGTTCCAATGCTTGATCAAAAATCAACCTTTGGTCTGAATTACCGGTTATCACATTCATCGCGGATTTCATGGCACTATGGGAAGCTCTAATAGCTTTTCTTTCCTCCTCTTTTAACTTGACTTGATCCCGGGTATCAGTGAGTAAGATTTCAGAATTCTGATACATTTTTGTCAAAACTTTACTCAGGATATCCATCTTGCTCAGCAGGTGGTTGTATTTCTCATTGGTTTCCTGTAGTCTGGCCGCTTTTCTTGTTGCCAGTACCATCTGAGCTTCTTGTCCCTGGTTTTTTGCCACCTGGGCCATTCGCAGCTGGGTCTCTATTTCTTTGGAATTATCGGTTACGTTCCTTTGCAGTTTGCTGATCTGTCCTTTGAGTATGCCGATCTGTTTACTCATTTTGCCCAAATTGGACTCCAGATCATCTACATAGTTTTTTAAAATTCCAATCGGGTCAATCGTCACAAAAATACCGGTGATCCATCTCATGATGCTTTTATACATATAGCCGATCAGATTGCGCATCCTGGGATCGATGATCATATACAGGATTGCCCCGAGAACCAGGAGCATGCCGATCAGATACACCATATTTTGAGCCAGGGTGATTAGATAAGGCAGGAACTTATAAAGCAGGGCTCCAGCCCCAACGACAATACCAAGTAATACCAGGGTGCCGGTAACACCTTCCGGTCTGCTCCAAAATGATTTCGGTTTTTCAAAGCCGGGGCCAGGATTCATTGATGTAGACATAGAAATGATTTTTTTAATTTTCTGTTAGATCAAGATTGATTTTGAAGAATATCGAGATCGTGCTGGATAAAGGATTTGATCTTTCCCACGGTAACATGGAACTGATCATTTTTCTCGTTAATAAAATTCTCTCCATCCTGAATTTGCTGGTCAAATGTCAGGAGTTCGCTTTTTAGAATTTCGTTTTCTTTTTGTAATTCAATGATTTTCTGTTCATTAATTTTGATTTTGTCTTCCGTGAGGATTTTGTTGGCCTTTACGCTTTCGACTCTCCTTTTATATTGGACCTTTAAGGCAACATCGAATTTTTCTAATTCAGATTCGATCATTTCCATAAAATGATGAGCAGATTCCAGAATATCTTTGGAGCTGACTCCCATAGTGGCTGCGGTAGTAAGGGTGGATTTGACAGCGGTTTGCTCATCCATATTCATCGAGAGCAGACCTTGTATGGCTTGCCTGTATTTGACATAATCAAATCCTGAACTGGATTGTCGGAGAATTTCCTCTCCTAATATTCGGGCGCTGGCTTCGTGGATCTCTGCCTGGCCTAAAGGGAACATCTGCTCCAGCATATTGAACTTAATTTATATGCAAATATGCAAAAAACTAGACCATGGGATTCTATAAATTCTATAAACGGCTTGTTTCTACAGACCAATGTATTAAATAAAATCGACGTCGGGTTGATAAGGGTAGCGCATAAGGAACTGAATGGCCTTTTCCAGTTCAATGCCTTCAAACAATACGCTGTAAATCATTTGAATAATAGGTAATCGTATCTGGTAGAACTTGGCGAGTTGGTGTGCGATCCTGACCGTACGAAGCCCTTCTACCACTTCGTCCTGGGATTGGGTGATCGTCTCCAGAGATTCCCCTTTACTGTAACGGTAACCGAAATTAAAATTCCGGCTGCTTTCGCTTGTTGCAGTTGCGATGAGATCTCCGATACCCGCAGTTCCCAAAAAGGACCGATGTGTAGCCCCCATAGCCTTGCCCAGTTCAATCATTTCGCGCAATCCTCTGGTAATCAGCATGGCCTGAATGTTTTTGCCCATGCCCTTTCCAGAAAGCATACCTGAAGCCAGGGCTATTATATTTTTCAACGCTCCCGCCATTTCAGCTCCTACCAGATCATAAGATCCAAATACATAAAAATACTTGCTGGCCAAATACTCCGATCCAACCTTTATGACCTCATCGAACTCACTTGCTATGACACAAGCCGTGGGCTGACCCTGTAGGATTTCCTTATATAAATTTGGCCCTGCAAGGCAGCCGACCCTCGTTACGCAGGTTTCTTGTCTGATTACCTCGCTCATGGTGTGGATATCAGAACGCGAAATTCTTGTTTTGTTGAGATCTTTTAACTGGATTCCGGAAATGTCCAATCCTTTGGTTCCATGAATAAGAATGTGACCAGGGTTAAGATGAGGACTGAGAGACCTAAGGGTGTCTCTGAAGTTTTCAGACGGGACAATTGGAAAAATAAGACTGCATTCGCTTGTAAGTTCTTGAAAATCAGATGTTGCCTTAATTCTGCTCGAGAGTTTGATGCCGAGGTGGGTATTGGCAGCGTTGATCTGCTCGACTATATCTCGTCGCCGGGCATAGATCAAAACATCAGCATTGTGGGCAAGTAGTGTTGAAACAGTTGTTCCAAAACTTCCGGCACCAACTACTCCTGCTTTATGTAAAACCTGACCTGTCATCTTGTAATGGGTTGCGAAAGTAATTATTTTGGGCCATACTCATATCTACAGGTGGCTTTTCTTCTATAATTGCTGCACATTCCGATACAATTCTGAAATTCTTTATTTGGCCAAGAATTTTTTTTTGGGGTCCAACCAAATCATGCTAAATATTGATTTATTCGTATTCTGGTGAATTGAATACGTAATGGAGAATTTTTAAAAGATTTTAAATGGTTGTAAAACAGCAAAAACCGGTTTATTCATTTTTATCTACATTTTGCTAATTTTAACCCTTATAAAGAAGTATAAATGATTTGGGGACAAAAGTTTAGAAGGATAGTTTGGATAACTCAATATTACCTATGGCTCATGATGTTGAGTGTGCTTATTTTGAGTTCAGGATGTAGAAAGTCAAATTCAGAGTGGGATGTAAATTGGCGATTACCACTGATCAAAACCAGTCTGGGAATGTCTGATTTCCTAAAGGAGGGAGAATTGGAAAATGATTCGAGCGGACTCCTTACTTTGGTTCATCGACAGTCCATTTACAATATTGCAGTTGACTCTTTGTTTACGATTCCGGATACCATCCGGTCCAGGACTTTTGCAATCGATTCCCTTTCCTTATTTGATGCCAAAACGGTTTTCCCGATCACATTGGGAGCTATCTGCAGGCAAGCCGGTTTCATAGGCACTCTGATTATTGCACAGAATGGGTCCAGAGTGCCCATTCCCTCCATTCCTTCCTTTAGTACACCGGTTACCGATATTAATGCGGATACTCTATTCACTTCCATGAATCTTGAAAAAGGGAATATGGAAATAGGTTTCAGAAATGACCTCCCCGTCGATATCGTCGATGTAAAATTTGAACTCAGAAATGCATCAGATAAAACCCTTCTTGTAAATGGTACATTTCCTCTTATCGCTTCGGGTAAAGTGGAAAAGCAGGTTTTTTCATTGGATGGAAAGATTGTGGAGGGCAAACTACAAGCCCAGTTGGTTAGTTTTTCATCGCCCGGCAGCAATGGAGTTCCGGTATTGATTGATACTTCAAATTCCATCATAACGGAAATCCGAGTGTTTAATCTTCAACCGATCACGGCTACTGCGGTATGGCCAGCTCAAAATCTGGTAAACCAACAGCAGGATTTTAACATCAGAGGATTGGGTGTTTTTTTGAAAGAAGCACTCGTTAAAAGCGGTGTCATCAGATTTAAAATGCGTTCTACCATTCAGGATAGTGTCAGATTTCAATATACACTTCCAGCCGCTAGTAAGGATGGGAAAACTTTTGCGATACAGCGAGTTTTGCCACCTGCCCCTCCTGGAGGTTACTCAGAGTATAATCAGGATTACGATTTTAGCGGTTATTTGCTGGATATGAGTGGTCAAAATAAAGATACGTTTAATGCTGCGTTCAATACCTACCTGGTCAGAATTGATTCTACCGGAATCCAAAAAACCTTTTCTAAATCCGACCATTTTATTTTGGAATTGGGCTTTGTAGGAATTAAACCATCATACGCCCGAGGCTATCTGGCCACAGATACCTTAAAACTGGATAATCAGATTTTAGACTTAAGTATTTTCGAAGAATTGAATGGTCAATTAAACTTTGAAGACATCAATCTGGAGATCAGATCCGAAAATAATATCGGTGCAGACGCATCTTTGAAGCTCAGTGAAGTTTATTCCTCAAACCAGCAAACAGGAGAGAAGATATATTTATCAGGCGATCCTGTGACCAGAGAGCACAGGATTGGACGCGCTTCGGATCATCAGGGAAAGCCGCCTCTGATTCCATCTCAATATCAATATTCCATCAACAAAGGAAATTCAAATCTTACTGATTTTGTAAATATTTTACCTGACCAGATAGGGTATTCACTTGAGATTATTACCAATCCGGATGGCAATGTCAGTAATTACAATGATTTCATATATGATGGCAAGCTCCTTAATCTCGATATGGAACTTAGTGCTCCGTTAAATTTAAGTATTTCGGACATGAAGCTTGTCAAATCGCTCGATTTGGATTTAACAGGCGAGGAAATTGATGATATTAATAGTGGCAAATTGTTTTTTCAATTTATAAATGGCTTTCCCTTCGATTGTAATTTAAAAATGATATTGCTGGATGACCTGGGCAATGAACAGAAATACTTATTGGAAGGGAAAGATCCAATTATTGCGGCTTTGATAGGATCCACTGGCCGGGTGGTGTCTCCTGGATTGTCCGAATTCGAATTGGTATTGGATGCAGATCTTTTGGAAGATTTTAAGCGTCCAAGGAAAATAAAAGTAGAAGCTGTTTTTAATACCATGCCTAAAGATCGACCTGTTATGATTTTTCAGGATTATAATATTGGGTTGAATGTTACGGGGCAATTTAACTACCAGGTCAGATGAATATGAAATTTTGCTTCGTGCTTTCAGTCTTAATGAGTTTACAATTGAGTACTTGGGGACAGATCGGAAATTTGTTTTACGACAATGAAGATGGAAGTTCAGGCCTTAAAAGATCCATTCAACTTCAAAGTGCTTTCCTGTCAGGTTCTGATCGTTTTACTACTGGATTTTTGAAAGATTACTGGAATGGAGGGTACCTTTCCATGTCCAGTCGGGAAGCTCAATATGGTCGATTGGATCAAAAGAATGATCTTGGATTTTTATGGAATTCCTCATTGGTGTATATTCATCCGGAAACCAAACTGGGTGTATTCTCCGGTTTAAGGATTTCTTACAATCATTTTATGATGCAGGAAGCATCTTTGACCAGGGGCTTGTTCGGTTTGTATTTTTTGGGCAATGCCAATACAGACACAATCCCTGTAGAATTAGGTCCCTCTCGCGAAAAAAGAGAGGCGTTTCAAAGTATAAAGTTGGGAAGTGGATTCAGCAAAGGACCTTGGGATTTTAGGTTTAATTTGGGTTTCGCATTGGGCAATCACTATCTGGACAGAAAAATAAGAGCAGGATCGCTGTCCACCTCATCCAATGCCAGTGAGATCGGTGTGGATTTGGATTTTGTAGGCATTAATTCTGATTTTGGAAAGAATCCATTCTCGTATTTTACAGGAATTGGATTTGTTTCGGATCTGGGATTGGCTTATCAATTCAGTCAAACTATGTTTATTTCTGTGGAAGTGAACAGGCTTGGTTTTATGGTCTGGAATAGAGATTTGCAAAAGGTAATTATCGACACTTCCTATTTGTTCGATGGAGTGGAGGTGCAGGGTTTTTTGGATTCGCTGTATCTGGATATTGAATCCACCCAGGATCTGGAAGATCGCTTTTCAAATAGTACGCCCTTAAATTCTCTTGGGTCAGCCTTGCCCTGGGATATCACAGTAAAAGTCCACAAAACCTGGTACCAGAACCGGCTAGTCACCAATGCCTGGTTCAGGTGGATGCCGGAATCCTTTTATGAAAATGGTTTTGAATGCTCTTTGGGATGGAGAGCTTTGTCTTGGTTTAATGTGTCCTTACATGCAGGAGCAGGAAATTACAGCAGATTTAATAGTGGTCTGGGAATTGGTTTGCAGTTGCCATCAGGTGTTGAATTTGACTTCAGGATCAGCTCTTTGAGCAATATGCTCAACTCTTCAG
>Ga0116143_10005719_pt1 | contig 11116 bp, 10 predicted proteins | sample AD_UKC034_MetaG_FD_89745 | JGI IMG/M metagenome (GOLD analysis project Ga0116143, IMG submission 89745) | Active sludge microbial communities of municipal wastewater-treating anaerobic digesters from USA - AD_UKC034_MetaG | ecosystem: Engineered > Bioreactor > Anaerobic > Digestate | place: USA...
CCGGAGTGGATGGAAAGCCTCTCCCGGCATCGGTTAACAGCGAAAAATCTTTGTGTCGTTCACGGCAGAAAAGGCAAACCCGCCGAACTCGTTTTGGTGAAAGGGTTAAAAGAAGGAAATCCCGGTTTTCTGTCCATTGACGCGCCGGTCATCTTGAAGGAAGAATAAGGATGGCTGGGAGAGGAGGATTCGAACCTCCACTTACGGATCCAGAGTCCGTAGTCCTACCGTTAGACGATCTCCCAAAACACCCGCAATTATACACGAAAGCCCTTTCGATGTCAAACGCTCGCCGGATCAGGTCAGCGCTTCCGCCTCCATCTCTGAAACAGCTTTTCCATCTCTTGTTTTCTAAGAAACAGCAAAACTGAGAAATAAACCAGAACGCCGAATACAAGTTCAAAAACAAAAAACGGTTTCGAGTAGGAGAAACGATCTCCGATCAACCATAACGCCACGCTCATCAGAAGAGTCGCTACGATCGTTTTCAGGATTTCGCGGCATTGTTTCCTCGTTAGCGTGAACCCTTTCAACTTGACGAGATGTATGAGCAGGAAGGCGATCGGCGTCATTCCGGCGACGGAAGTCGCGAGGGCGACGCCGAAGGCGCCATAGACCGGCGCTAAGATGAAGTCAAGGCAAACGTTCGTGCCGACAGAAATACAGCTCGCGAAAAACGCGATATTCCCTTTTCCCATCGCGTACTCCGCTTTGGAAAGAAGGTAGTACACGCAATAGAAAGGAAGCCCGATAAGATACCCGAGCAGGATTTTTACGGTGAAAACAGTTTCATAGATTCCAAAAGCCCCCCTTTGGAAGAGAAAGACGACCAACTCTTCTCTCAGGAGGATCATACCCGCGGCGGCCGGCAAGATGAGTAGCAAGAGCTTTTCGAGATTGTCGGAAACCATTTCCCGAAAGGATTCAAGAGAGCGTTTGGAAAGCTGGGACAAGGCGACCGTCGAAACGGAGACGCCGATGACGCCTAAGGGTAACTGGTACAAACGGTTGGCGTACTGAAGCAGAGAAATATTCCCCTGCCCGAGTTGGGAAACAACGATTGTATCGATCAGGGAGTTAATTTGGGTGATCGAAACCGCGGCCAGCGAACTTAAAAACAGACGCGAGAACTCTTTCATATCCTCTCTCACAAAATCGATCTCAAAACGGTACCCGGTTTTCTTCCTTCCGATAAAGAGAACGCTGATGAATTGAAAAACCCCTCCAATCATGAAAAAGACCGTCGGTCCCAGGATCCGGGGGGTGAAGTATGGGGAGAGCGCTATGCCCGCAATCGTAAAAATGTTGTGAATCGCGGGTGAAAAAGCCGGAACAAAGTAGATGTCGTGGCTGTTGAGAATCCCCGTTTTTACGGCCCATAAGCTGATAAAGATAATAAAGGGAAAGACAACACGTCCGCACATCACCGCCAATTCCCGTATCGACGGGTCCATACCCGGCGCGAACAAGAAGACAAGAGAAGGCATGAAATAATACCCGATAATGGTACAGAGGATCAGAACCGGAACGAAGACCGTGAAAACGCTGTTCGCGAACCGGATTCCGGAACGGGTATCGATCAAGGCCCGTTTATTGTAGATTGGAACGAAGGCGCTTTGGAGAGCGCCTTCTCCAAAAATCCGCCGCAAAAAAAACGGGAGCAAAATAGCCACGAGATAGGCGTCATACTCCGGAGAGCTACCGAATTCGTTGGCGAACATGGCGTCCCTAACAAGCCCAAGCACCCGGCTCATCAAGGTGGCAATGGCCATATAGAGCGAAAATCTGATTGTTTTTGACACGATGTGTTCCGTTTACCCTCGGGGTTTCATCCGGTTAACGATAAAACGAGGGAAAAGCGCAGTAAAATGCCGCGGCTTTGACCAGGTGCTCGGAAGGGCACTGGTCTTGATTGCTATGGGCGTAAATTTCATTTGCCGGACCGAATCCGAAGGTCGGGATGCCAAAGATCCCGGCGGTCGCGATCCCGTTCGTGCTGAACGTCCATTTGTCGATCAAGGGTTTTTGGTTGAAAAGGCTTCGATAGGTTGCTGCGGCCTGCTGTATGACAGGGTGCTCTTCCGGGAAAACCCAAGTCGGAAAATACTTTTCGACAGGGTATTCCACACCCTTGTAGGTGGGCGTTTTATACTGTAATACCTCGATCTTTCCAGCGATGCCGTGTTTATCCATCAGGCGCTGGAGTTCTTCCACACTGCTCTCTTTCGTTTCGCCCGCTGTTAGCCGGCGATCGAGGCTAATGGTGCAACGGTCGGCGACCGCGTTGAAAGAAGGTGACACAGAGGCAATTTCAGTTACCGCGACTGTTCCTTTTCCAAGGAAGGGATCATTTCGCAAGCGTTCATTCAGCGCTTCGATCCCGGATACGATGGGCATCATCTTGTAGATCGCGTTATCCCCGCGTTCCGGAGCGCTTGCATGGCAGGATTTTCCGTCGACGGTGAGTTGGATCTCCATGCGTCCCCGGTGACCCCGATAGATGTTAAGATTCGTCGGTTCCGTGATGATCACCACTTCCGGCTGTAATACCCGTTCTCGCAGGATATACTGCCAGCATAATCCGTCACAATCTTCTTCCATAATCGATCCGACAAAATAACAGGAACAATCGTTGGTCATACCGAGCTCTTTCATCATCTTCCCGGCATAGACCATCGCGGCCATCCCGGCTTCCTGGTCGCTGGCCCCTCTTCCGTAGACGATCCCGTTTTCATACTTGCCTTCAAAGGGATCGAAGTCCCAGGTGTCCGGATTGCCTATGCCGACGGTGTCGATATGCGCATCGAAGGCAATCGCCCTTTCCCCCTTTCCGACTCTGCCGATAACATTTCCGAAGGGGTCGATTTTTACTTCGTCAAACCCTGCTGTTTTCATCTCTTCGGCGATACGTTCGATCACGCGTTTTTCCTGAGTCGATGTGCTGGGAATCCGAATCATATCCCGCAAAAAACGGACCATATCCATCTCATAACGTTTCGAAAGGTCGAGGATCTTTTTGCATTCGTTCATCGTATCACTCCTTCCCTAATGTTTCGGGTAGATATTTTTAATATTAGGTAACTGAGAGAGAGGATCCAAGGTTTGGTTTTTCTGATTCCGGACTTCGAAATGCAAGTGTGGACCGGTACTATCGCCAGTGCTTCCGATCCGCCCGATCACGTCACCTCTTTTCACCCGCTGGCCGACCATGACACATAAGGCGGACAGGTGCCCGTAACGATACTTCTGGGTGGCGCTCTCAATTTCGATCATAATGCCGTACCCTCCATTTTCCCCTGCCATCGTCACCGTACCGGATGCGCTCGCAAAGATCGGCGTTCCTTCCGGCGCGGCGATGTCCAAACCGGCGTGGAAAGATTTCAAACCTGTAATGGGATGTATTCTATTCCCGTAAAGAGAGCTGATCTCACCGTAAACAGGCCATAACAATTTATCGGGTTCATTGAAGAACTTTCTTCCGACTTCGGCATACGGAACGAATATCTCCTGCCCGATTCGCAAAGTGTATGGGAACTTAAGGCCATTTGCGGAAGCAATTGTATTCAAATCACTAAAAAAGGCGCAGGAGATCCAACTTAAACTGTTTCCTTCAGAGACCCGGTAAACGAATCCGCTCGGAAAGGGGATGGTGACCACCATGCCGGGAGTCAGTCTGATAGAGGAATCGGATTGATTCCAATCTAGAAAGACCGACTGAGGCAGTTGGTAGATACGGCAGATGCTCTCGACGGTATCGCCCGAGTTAACGAAGTGACGAAGCGCTACATAAGAAAAGGCTATCGTAAAACAAAGGCAGAAGCAGAAAAAGCATAGCAAGAACTTTTTGTAAAGCATTGAAAACCCCCCGACTTTCATAAAAAATGGATCGGAAAAAGATTCCGAATGGGTTTGATTTAAAGGATCAAATCAACCGCTCAAGAAGCTTCAAGTTGCGGATACCATAAAACCTACGGATCAAGAACCGCGAACCGAAAAAACCAAACTCACGCCCGATACCAAAGACTAAATAGGTAAGAGCTAAAAAAAGATAGCCCTGTAAAGACTAAAAAACCATAACCGGCGATATCTTTCCGCTTTCTTTTGTCCGTGTCCTCCTGGTCCTCGTCCTTTCGCTTTCGCATGAAAAGGATCCAAGAAAGATTCACAGTAACGATCCCCACACCAAAAAGAAAATCGGCGGAAAAACGGGGGAAAAACGGAAACAACGCGAGCGAAAAAAGAAAAAAGACACTCCACGTATACAACGGCATGAGGACGATATGGTTGAATCTTTGGTTTTTTGTCAACCCTTTCATCTATTGGTCGATCCCCACAAACTTTCTGACGGTGCCGATTAACTCGCTATCGGGATAATAGAGCAAAAAACGTAGCGCGTTTTCATACCAAGAGGGCTCTCCGCTTTTTCTCTGAACAGAGATCAGCGACAAAAGCTTATGGGGAGCCGTCTGAGAATTCGGATAGGTGAAAATATACTTTCGCAAATAGTGATTCAGTTGATACTCATCACCCAGTTTTTCATATTCCACAATGATCATGTCCATGATCCGTTCATAATATATCGAATTCGGGTACTTTTCTTCGAATTTTTTCAGGAGCGTGAGGTTTTGTTGCGGATCCGCATCATTGGCTTGAGTTAAGACGGATAAAAAAGCGTCTTCATCGTTTTCAGGGATTTCTACAACCAAGTCTTTTCCCAGGGAGATATCCTGGATATAATTGAGCATCTGGTCAACAAATGGCGAAGTCGGAAAGGCGGTGACGAAACGGGCGTAGCAATCGATGGCACGCTGCTTGTCGGCCTTTTTCACGTAAGTCTCGAAGGCTTGATACATCTTTTCCGATTCGGATAAGGCCAGACCAAAATAATTTTCCTGGATCACCTGACCGTATAAAACGGCCAAGGAATGGAGGATACTAACAGAAAGCTCGGGGGCATCCGGATTTTGAAGCTGATCGGCGGATAAAGGACGCAACAAGGTGTCTTCCGTTGATTGCGCCCGTATGAAGGATTTTTCTTGTTCCTCACATTCGATCAGACCAAATACATCTGGCTTTTTTAAGGAAAAGCTTTCCCACGTACTCCATTTCCAGTCTATCTGAACGCGCCCGCTAATGATCTGGTATGCGTTTTCTACCTTTTCGCCGATATTTAGGATTACCGCCCCCGCGGGACACATTCGCTCTTCGTTATGTTTAGCCATTTTCAGGGCACTTCCGCCTATTTGTAAGCGTGAACCATTCTGCCTACCTGGTTCGTAATAACGCCGTCGACTATGCCGCGGTCCTTCAAAAATTCGGTTACTGGAATATCGTCGACCGTCCACCAGAAGAGCCGGATGTTGGACGCTTTAACCTTTTGCAAAAAACGAACCGTCCCCTCGACCGGCAAACGGTTGAAGAGTTGCGCCGGAAGATGAAGCGAATAGGGGAGATATCCCGCGATAAGCGCTTCGAAAGCGGTCGTGTCTACCGTGGAATCGGAAATCGTCACGTATTTTGCGACGCTTTCCCCGATTAACAGACCGATTTTGGCCTCGGGTATAGAAGCCCGCAGTTCTTCCAAGGCTTCGAAACGAAAGGAAGAAAACACAATCTGGAAAACCGGTTGATAGGTCTTTAACAATGTGACGAGCGGTTGGATGGCATCTGCGGACTTGATCTCCACATTCAGAATCCCGTCCTCTGGAAAAGATTCAAGGACTTCATCCAATAACGGAATCGACAACCCCTCCTGAATTTTTAGTTTCCGTATCTCCGCGTAGTCCAGATCCGCTATCTTGCCTGGGGCGCCGGTCACGCGCAAGGTATCCTCGTCATGGATCACGACGGCTTTGCCGTCTTTCGACGCGCGAATATCGAGCTCCACGCCGTCGGCGCCGGCATCCATCGCTTTTCGGAAGGCTAACGTCGTGTTTTCAGGGTACTCGCTTGAATAGCCGCGGTGGCCGAAAATGACAAAAGACATAGGGAACACCTCTTTTCGTATTAGACAGGATATTATACACTATCTACGAGCCTAACATGACGCCGGGGGAGGGTAATTCCCTACGTTTTTACAGGAGAGTCCGTCTTCGCGACCATCGGCCTCTCTTTGATCGTGAGAGCGGCGAGAGAAAGGCTTGAAAAACGGATGCTCCTCAAAATAAGAGCTTCTCCGCGATTTTTTCGGAAAGGGCGCGTTTAGTTTTTCTTGAATCCTTATGGAAAATATGTGATATAATTTAATATAACCTGTTAAGGGGCGATGTCGAAACCTTAGCTGAGATCTCGATTCTTTGACCCCTTTTCGGCCTTTTTTCGGAGGGCTTATCGTCCTATTCGATGCTGTTTACGGCAAAGGGGAGAGCAAAAACGATTGGTATCCCGAAGGATCCGGTCAAGAATCAGGTTAAAGAAACGCGTTTGTTTTACGATCGCTCTCCGGTCGGCATTGCTTATCAAGAGCTCCTATTCGACGCGAAACACGTGCCGGTTGACTTTCGCTTTATCGAAGTCAACCCGTTGTTCGAGCGCCTCTTGGGTTTGAAACGTTCGGCGGTCGTGGGGAAGTCTTGGAGCGAACTGTTTCCGGATACAGAGCGAAGCGACTACAACCGGTTGTCCGAGTTCGCCTTGGCTGTTCTGAACGAATCGGAACGAGAGTTGACCTTTTATGTGCCCGTCACCGATCGTTGGCTGCGCATGAAGGTCTTTTCAGTGGACGATCGTTTTTTCTTCTCCGTCCTCACCGACATGACCCTTGAAATCAAGCTTTCCGAGGTATCCGAGCTGTTCCTTCAAAAAACGATCGAAGAGATCGGATATCAGGTAATCGCGGATAAAGCGAAAGAATTTACAGGATGCAAATACGGATTGTTCAATATCTTTCGCGAAGAAGAAATGGTATCCGAAACCGTTGCGCTGATCGGCGTGAAAGATTCGTGGCAACGCGTCAGCGCGGCGATCGGATTTCCGCTGATCGGCGCGAAATGGCCTTATGATCATTCGTTATTGGAAAAATTCGGCGATGCCCCGATCTTAATGGATCTACCGCTTCATGAGCTCACGAAAACCAAGATTCCCAAAGCGCTCGTCAAGATGCTGCAAAAAATGTTCGGTGTCGGCGAATCCCTCGTGTGCACCATCTACCAGAACGGACGGATTCTTGGTAATTTTACGCTCTTATTCCCTTCAAACGAACGCTTGACGAACCCTTACCCTTTGCAACTCTACGCGCGACAAGTCGGGTTGTTGATCCTTCGTTCCAAAACGGAGAAAGAGCTGATCCAGGCAAAAAAAGACGCGGAGGCGGCGAGCCGAACCAAAAGCCGCTTTTTGGCGAACATGTCTCACGAGCTGCGGACCCCGTTGACAGGGATGGTCGGCTTCGGAGAACTGCTGCAAAAAACGCCCTTGAACCAGGAACAGGCGCATTTTCTTTCCTACATTCTCGATGCTTCGCGGATCTTGAAAAAAATCGTAGATAACGTTCTGGATTATGCGAAAATAGAAGCCGACACGCTTCCTATCCAATTCGACGCGTGCGAACTGCTGCCTCTTTGCCAGGAGAGCATCCGGCTGGTCCAATATGAAACCTATAAAAAACGCCTCTCGATCAACTTAGACTATGATCCGGCGATCCCTTTCCGATTGCTGATGGATGGTTACCGGTTGCGACAGGTTTTGCTCAATTTGCTGGCGAACGCGGTGAAATTCACCGAGATTGGGGAGGTTCGTCTCAAGGTCTCTTTGGAAAACCGCAATCTTGAGAGCCGTTTCACGAGAATCCGTTTTGAAATCTCGGACACCGGCATTGGTATCACTGAGAGCGATATGCAAAGGGTTTTTGACGCCTTCCAGCAAGCCGATTGCTCCGATACCCGTCGATATGGCGGACTTGGACTGGGCCTTTCCATTTCGCTGCGCCTACTGAAAAAGATGGGAACTTCCCTACAGGTTAAAAGTGAACCGAATAAAGGCAGTGTCTTTTCGTTCGCGTTGGACTTCGAAGTGCCGAAGGAAGAGGCCGATTCGGAGGAAGCGTTTGAAGAGGAATGATTTCTCGAATAAAAGCGGTTCCAGTCGGATTGAGCCTTCGCGTGCAGAGCTGTGAATAAAGTCAAGGACATCTCGGGCGTTTTTTTTCGATTGCTGCAGTTTGACCGCTCCCAATGGTTTCGTGTTTGGGAAAACGAGGTCAAATATCGCCATCCGACGCTCTACCGACTGTATTTAAAAAACCTTGCAATTTCGACCGCAGATGAGATACAATATATACGGAGTCTTTCTCGAAAACGCCTCGATCGTTTGTCGATCCGTTGGCAAAATGAGAAGGGCGGAGCCAGCGATCCGCTTCTTCGAATCGCGGGTTCTATGTATCGAAAAGGCTGTTTAAACTTTGGTTTTTTCCTTTTCGTCGGTTTTGAGCGGCAACCTGTTACGGTCGTCGAAACGAAAAAAGGAAAAGCGATTTTATGTGATTTGTGGTTTCTGAAGGGGGATCATTCGGATGGTTCATCTCGATCGATTTATCAAATGGATGACGATGCAGCACTATTCGCCGCAAACGATAAAAGAGTATAAAAGAGAGATCGAACGGTTTCTATCGTACCTGCAACAGGAAAACCTACCCTATGATGCCTTGCAAATGCCGGATGTCGAAGACTACATCTTTTCGATCGATGCTTCTGAAAGAACGCGCAATCGCGCGCTATCTTCTGTCAAGTCTTTTTACCGGTTTATGGTATCGCGGGGGATTCTGGTCTCCGATCCGGCGAAACCAGTCAAATCGATACGCATCAAACGGAAAAACCCCGTTTTCCTTTCTGAGGACGAGTACCTCTCCCTCTTTCATCATCTGGATGGAGAAGATGGTTTCATTCAGGAGCGCGACAGGGTGATGATCGCTCTTCTTCTCACGACAGGTATCCGCGTATCGGAGCTGGTTCATATCTCCTTTAAAAACATCTCACTGGACCGTTCCGGACGGATAACGCTCGAAGTCCTTAGGAAAGGCCAGGAGATGGATTTCATTTACTTGAATTCTCAAGTGACGGCGCTTTTTTCCTCCTACCTCCAAAAGAGGCAGCAAATCTCGGTAGAAAGCGATCGTGTTTTTCTCTCTTATCGCCTGGGAACCCTCGAACGTTCAGCCGTTTACCGATTGGTCCGGAAATACCTCGGTCAATGCGGCATTGAGAAAAATAAAAGAGGTCCCCACATCCTGCGGCATACCTTCGCCACGACCTTAATGAAGAAAGATGTGTCGCTCTTCAAGATCAAAGAGCTGATGAATCATAAAAACATCTCCACGACGGAGAAATATTTGCATGTCGTTGAAGAAGACCTGAAAGATGCCGTCGAACAAATAAAACTCTAAACGGGAGGCGAGATCATGTACTCCTTGCAGAAACTGGAATTCGAGAAAGTGTTGCGCTTGATTGCGCAGTACACGTTTTCCAGTTACGGGAAAGAGGCGGTCCTTTCGTTTCAACCGATCGATAATCCTGAGCTGGAATTGACGAAAGTATCCCAACTGATCGATTTGTTTCGAAGATACGCTGAACCCCCCGTGGGTGGAATCGCAGATATCCGGCGAGAGTGGGCGAGAGTTAGCAACGGTGAGATTCTGGAACCGGGAGAGTTGAAGAGGATCGCCGCTAATTTCGATTCCGTCGCCCGATTGAAACAGTTTTTCGAGGGAAAGACTACTGAATTTCCTTTTTTAAACCCGTTCCTAAGCCGGTTCCATACGCTTGAAGAATATGTCAAATTCGCCTTTCGCGCGATAGAGGATGACGAATCGATCTCAAGCCGCGCTTCTCCAAGGCTAAACCAGATCCGTCAGGATCTGAAGCGCGCGATGCGTGATGTGAAAGGCCATTTGGACAAGTTGATGAGCGGGTCTTTGAAAGAGGTCGTTCAAGACAATGACCTGTTAACGCGAGACGGTCGTTTTGTCATCCCGATCAAAGCGGCGAACCGGCACCGGGTCTCCGGGATCGTTCATTCTTCTTCCGGGAGCGGCGCCACATACTATATGGAACCCGAAACCTTGGTTCCGCTGAATGACGCAGTCCGAAACCTGTACTCTCAGGAGCGCGAGGAGATCAACCGGATCCTTCGGGAATTGTGCCAAATGCTGCTTCAGCGCGCGCAAGAGATCGAAAGCACGATCGCCGCGTTGGTGGAATGGGACTCCCTTTGGGCGCGGGCGCGTTTTGCAATCGACCAAGATGCGGTCATTCCCGAGATCTCTTCGGACTGCTCCTTCACCTTGAAAGAAGCGAAGCATCCCCTGATCGGAAAGCGGTGTGTGCCGCTCTCGCTTTCCTTGTCCGATACATTGCAGGGAATCGTGATTACGGGACCGAATACGGGGGGTAAGACCGTTTCGTTAAAAACGGTCGGACTTTGCCATCTCATGGGGTTGTCCGGGATCCCGGTTTGCGCCGCAACGGGTACGCGACTCGGCCGTTTCGTGCATGTTTTGGTGGATATCGGAGACGAGCAATCGATCGAACAAAGCCTCAGCACCTTTTCTTCCCACATGAAGAATATTATCGCGATCAGCGAAAAAGCCGGTCCCGAATCTCTGGTCTTGTTGGACGAATTGGGCGCCGGAACCGATCCAGTCGAAGGATCCGCGATCGCGTTAGGGATCCTCGATGTCTTTTTGGAACGGGGCGCCAAGCTGCTGGTCAGCTCCCATATGACGCCACTCAAGCTGTATGCGTACCAGAAAAAAGAGTTGGAAAATGCGTCGGTGATCTTCAATGTCGATGATCTGCGACCGACCTTTCAGTTGGTGGTGGGTTTGGCGGGCAGCTCCAACGCGCTGATTATCTCCGAGCGATTGGGGTTGAGCAATATCATCATCGAACGCGCGCGAAGCTTTTTGGATAAAGATGTGCAGCGCATCGACGAAGTATTGAACCTCCTTCACCGTCAAAAAATAGAGATGGAGGAGCAGAACAGCCGGATACGGCATCTACGGGAAACTTTGGAAAGACAACAGATATCCTTAGAGAAGCAGCTCGAAGAGATCAAGCAGAAGAAATACGGGGCCTTCCTCAAGGAGATCGAGTCGATGGAAGAGGAGTTGCGCGAAATAAGG
>Ga0116143_10005720_pt1 | contig 11115 bp, 10 predicted proteins | sample AD_UKC034_MetaG_FD_89745 | JGI IMG/M metagenome (GOLD analysis project Ga0116143, IMG submission 89745) | Active sludge microbial communities of municipal wastewater-treating anaerobic digesters from USA - AD_UKC034_MetaG | ecosystem: Engineered > Bioreactor > Anaerobic > Digestate | place: USA...
ACTCTTAGGCATATATGGAATCCCAAAGGATTACAAATGGTAGCAGACAGGTTATTGCATGATGCCATTCCTTTGCTTTATTTTATTTTCTGGATCTTTTACACCCCCCGTAAAGTCTTACAGTACCGAAATGCGATACACTGGCTTATTTACCCTTTAATATACCTTGTGTTTGCACTTATTAAAGGGCTGACAACCAAATGGTATGCATACCCATTTATCAATATCTCAGAACTGGGAGCTGGCAAAGTAACAATCAACTGCCTGTTTGTAGCGGTAGCTTTTTTAATAATCAGTTTTTTATTCATACTAATCAACCGGTCTTTAAAAAAAGATCTAACGGCTGACTCCATATAGTTTTGTTAAGAAGTGAGACAAAACAACTATTTGGCCTGAATTTTCGACTTTTGTAGTACTAATGAGAAGAAATTTACTACTACTTACATTTTTGCTGATAGTTTCGGGAATAAAAGCCCAGAAAGTAGATAGCATTTATTTCCATCTTTATACAGATAGTTTAAAAAAAGGACAACACAATTATATCAATGTTGATGGTAAGTTGTCAAATGGACGCTGGCTTCCGCTTACAGCAAAAGAGATCAAATTCTCTTGCTCCTCTGCAATGTTCCAGGGCAATGAGCTGATCATACCTGCAGACTTTAAAGAAGAAAAAGTGACAGTAAAAGCTGTATTGAAAGCAAACCCTTCCATTGTCATAGAAAGAACTATTTGGATAAAGACAAAACCCGATGGGGAATTGCCCAGTATTGAAGAAGTAATGAAACCTGCTGAGCCTAAAACAAAAACCAAAAAAAGGCAATAAAAAATCCCTGGCCTTGACCCGGGATTTCTTCTATATCAGAAACTATTCTTTTTATTATGCAGTTTTCTTTGCATCCTCAAGAAACTTTGCTAATCCAATATCAGTGAGCGGATGTTTTAACAAACCGAGTATTGAATCAAGCGGACAGGTACAAACATCTGCACCGGCTTCTGCACATCGTACAATATGAAGTGCATTACGTATAGACGCTGCCAGTATCTCTGTTTTAAAACCCTGGACAGAATATATGTGTGATATCTGAGAAATTAATTCTATTCCATCCCAGTTACTGTCGTCTATACGACCAATGAACGGAGAAAGGTATGTTGCACCCGCCTTAGCAGCTAATATGGCTTGTCCAGCAGAAAAAACCAACGTACAGTTTGTTCTGATACCATTATCTGTAAACCACTTAATAGCTTTTATACCATCCTTTATCATCGGTACTTTAACGACAATATTAGGGTGAATAGCTGCCAGTTTTTTACCTTCTTCCACAATGGCGCTAAACTCTGTACTTATAACTTCTGCACTGATATCGCCATCCACCATTTCGCAAATTGTTTTATAGTGGTTCATCACTGCTGCTTCGCCTTTAATGCCTTCTTTAGCCATTAGCGAAGGATTAGTGGTGACACCATCAAGGATACCTAACTCATTAGCTTCCTTTATCTGGGCGAGGTTGGCTGTGTCAATAAAAAATTTCATAATAGCTATTCGTCCGGATGGACATGATTTTTGAATGTTTGCAGATTCCTGAAGATTTTTATTCCCCCTTCAGGGGGCTAGGGGGTAAAAAAATGGCAGGCTGATTACATCGCACCGCTCAACCACCTACTCTTGCTGCCTTCCGGCCCTGGGAGGGTTCAGCAGGAGCTGGTCGTGTAAGACCTGCCGCCGCAAAGATAAGGGAGCAACGTTTAATGCAGGTCATGAAATTAGAAAAACTATTAACGCTGAAAGGAAGAATTTATACTGGTATAGCCTATCAGTTCATCTGCCCTTGCACCAAATGACCTGAAGTAAACCAATATTGTGTAGCTGTTCTCAGTTCCCCAATAATTGCCTTCTGTATTTTCCAGGGAAAGTGTGATATCTCTTTGTTTTTTATCTGCAAGAGTTATATATGAATAGTTGTAAAATCCCTGCTTTAAAAAAAGGGCTTTTTCATACATTCCTTTCTCTTCATTAAAAATCATCCTGGAATTATCATCCTGTACATAATTAGTAAGCTCGCCAAATAAATAAACACTCCGTCCCTCATAAGGTCTTCTGCCAGCAGGGGCAAAGGTAAAATGCACCCATGCGTATTCACTTTGCCAGTAGGGATTTGCATTATCGGTATTCTCAATTGTATATATTCCATTTAAATCCCGGTAATAAACATATAATTGCTGCCGGCGTTCTATATCCGGGTTAACATATATATCTGTACGATTACTGGAGTCACTATCAATAATCTTCAATACCCTGTCACTACGCAGGCGCAGGCTGCGAAGATCTATCCATCGCCATTCCTTTCCTGCTGCAAATGTGGTATTTTCCTCATCACTGTATTCATAATAATTGCCGCGAAAAACAGTAGGCCTGTCTATCAATGAAGCTGTTGACCAGATATTGTTTTGTAATACGACGACTTTCAGATCCTGAGGTGAAAAAGTATTGATCTGACCAGCAGCTGTACTTATTGAAGCCTGTACCCGCTGGTGTGTTTGAAAAAAACTGCCATTAAATGGCTGCAAAACCTGGCCTGATACTGATGCCTTTTTGTTAACCACCAAAAACCGCTTGGTGAACACAAGTTTTGAAGTGTCATCGTTTAAAAAAACTTTCAAGAGATAATTACCGCCACGGGTTGGTGCAGAATTTCTTTCTGGCAAAATGGCCTGGTAATGCGTGTAGCGGGTTTGTACAATAGAAGAGGTACGATATGTGCCGATCCGGTTACTTTGAAACCCCCGGATATAATCAAAGGTCTGAATGTTGGCGGGAGTCCAGTCTGCATTACACAGTTGAAAGCTGTAGTAGTAATACTTCACATCACCATCCATATCATCAAAATGCAGCTCCAGTTGTTCATTACTGTTAAGGGTAATTACGGGGTAACCATAAATGTCTCCATATTTAAATAGTTTCACCGTCTGGATATTTGCCCGGTAGACATGATCAGGCATTTGCGATTTTAGGCATAGGGGGACCAGCAACAGCAACAAACTCAGGCTTTTCATCATCGGTTTATTATGAGTGAAAATATTAGCTGAAAATAAGATAAAATCTTGTCAACCACCTTATTTTTGAAAAAGACAAATAATTCATTTTGAAGGTTGCAGGGTTTATAGCAAATAGGATAGCATTTAATCAGCAAAAAACTTTTTCCAGGTTTATTATACGTCTGTCTGTGGCAGCTACGATCATCAGCGTGGCGGTTATGATCATAACACTGGCTCTTGCAAATGGGTTTCAGGAGGCTGTAAGCCAGAAAGTATTTAGTTTTTGGGGGCACATACGTATCCAGGAAAAGCAACCTGGCAAGGCCATTATTTCGGAAGAGACCCCCATTTATAAAAATGATTCCCTGATTACCTCTATTCTTCAGAATCCGGAGGTAAAAAGTATTCATCCTTTCGCTACCCGGTATGCAATTTTAAAAACAACTGATGATATAGAAGGTGTCCTGGTAAAAGGATTTGATGATAGCTATAATTTTGACAACCTGCAACAATTTGTAAAACAAGGGCGAACCATTCGTTTCAATGACACTACTTTCAGCCGGGAGATACTCGTTTCAGATTATACAGCATCCCGGATGAAACTGCATGTAAATGATACGATCATCATTTACTTTATCATGCCCGGTGAAAATCCAAGACCCCGAAAAATTACCATTACCGGCATTTACAAAACAGGTATTGAGGAGTATGACCGTTTGTTTGCGATTGGTGATATTAAACTCATCCAGCAATTGAATAACTGGCAACCCGATGAGGTGGGCGGATACGAAATCTTTTTACATGATTACAGAAAGATCGACACTACGGCAAATGATCTGTACAATATGGATTCTTTTCCAGGCACATGGGATGCGATCAGTGTTAAAAAGGTGTCGCCGAATATTTTTGACTGGCTTAGCATGCAGGATGTAACAAGAAATGTGCTGATTATCATTATGGTGATCGTCGCTGTAATAAATCTTATCACCTGCCTGATGATACTTGTACTGGAAAGGGTGAGAATGATTGGTATATTAAAATCTCTGGGGGCCACTGATTGGACGGTACAGAAAATTTTTCTACGTCATTCGCTGATCATTACTATAACAGGCATCCTGATTGGCGCCTCACTTGCCCTGGGCATTTTGTGGTTGCAGCAGGAAACTGGTTTCATCAAATTGAAGGAGGAAGCCTATTATCTCAGTACCGCAGCAGTGAAAATTGTCTGGTGGCAGGTAGCGGCTATTTGTGCCGGCACACTCATCGTATGTTTCCTTATTATGATGATACCCTCCCTATTGGTCAGAAAAATACAGCCTGTAAAAGCAATACAGTTCAGGTAAGATGAGACAATATTATTCCTGTTGCTACTGCTGCATTTAACGACTCTGCTTTCCCTTTGTTTTGTATTGTAATTCTGTCGTTAGCCAACTGTACTATTTCTGGACTTATGCCCTTAGATTCATTACCTATGAGGATGATTCCCTGCTTAATTTTCTTCATTTGAGTTACATCCTCTCCGTCCAGCACCGTCGCATAAATGCAAATGTCCTTTTGATCAGAAAGCCATTTTCCTATGTCCGTATAAAAAACTTTTACTCTTGCAATGCTGCCCATAGTCGATTGTATTACTTTGGGATTATATACATCAGCAGAATCTTCGGAACAAATGACCTGCCCAACACCAAACCAATCTGCTATTCGAATAATGGTACCCAAATTGCCCGGATCCTGTATGTCGCATAATGCCAGGGTAATGCTGTCTTTCACATCAATGACACCGGTAGAAAATTGGTGTACCACTGCAAGTACTTTGTTTGGCGTCTTTAAATGTGAAATTTTTTCTAAATCAGCTTCACTTATTTCAACGTTATCGGTTTCAGCAAGCAGCTTCCGGTTTTCATTTATCCATTCCTTTACTCCATAAACCTCCTTTACAACCGATGGATCAGTTTCCAGCAGCTCCCATACGATCTTTGGACCTTCTGCTATGAAAACCCCTGCTTCATCCCTGAATTTTTTCTGGCCTAAACTTTGAATATATTTGATCTTCGATTTAACGAGCATATACATTATTTAAAATCTATGTTAACAGGCAGGCCAACCAACTTTTATAAATTACGGTTTTTTCTCGTGGTCCTGCCCGTTATCCTGATCACTTCCTGTGGTGTAATACCTAAAGACTATCCGAAAGATAAGCCATTTGTTTTCGAAACAACTATCAATGTAAATGGAAATTTTACAAATGAAGAGAGAGAGACTCTTCAATCTGGCTTGAAAGGACAACTGGATGACAGCATGAGGGCCCGGTCTGTATCGAAATTATTTTATAGTGTAATGAAAAAACCACCTGTGTATGATGCAGCTAATGCTGACAGGTCAGTCCTTTTCATGAGGGCTTTGCTCATTTCACTTGGATACTTCAAAGATTCAATAACCTACGATACTACAATTATAAAAAAAGATGACCAATACAGAACTACAGTGACCTTTAATGTTACCCCGGGCAACGTAGTTAAACTGGATTCGATCAGTTACAACATCAAACAACAGGAATTACAGGCTATCACTATTGCCAATAAAAATGAATCACTGTTAAAAAAAGGTAACCCATTTGCCAAATCAACTATTTCAATGGAACTGGACAGGTTAGTAGATCTGTACAGGAATAGTGGTTATCTCCGTTTTAACAGGGAAGAGTTAAGAGGAATCTGGGACACACTTGATATTGAGTTACTCCGGCCAACTTTTGACCCGGTTGAGCAACTGGCCATACTTCAAAAATTAAAAGAAAGAAGAGAAAATCCAACAGCTAATCTGGAAATTGTTTTAAGACCCGGCTTTGACAGCAGTAAACTGATTAAATACTTTGTTGGCAATGTCAGCATATATCCTGAGTTCAGCCCCGATACAGCCGGTCTGCAGGGAAAAGAAGAAATGGTAAATGGCGTAAAGGTTATTTCTTTCAGAAACACTTTTAAGGCCAAGATATTGCCGCAGAACGTATACTTTCAGCATGGCGACCTGTATAATCAACGTAAATATTATAAAACGATCAACCGATTTAATTCTCTTGGTGCCTGGCGATTGGTCAACATCGAGCAGATTCCCAGGAAGAACCAGGACACTGCCGATTTTGTAATTCGTTTAACTCCTGCAAAAAAGTATTCATTTAACGCTAACCTGGAAGGTAGCAGAAACCAGAGTGTCGTTTCAGGCAACCTGTTTGGTATCGGCGTCAACACAACTGTATTAAACAGGAATTTTGCCCGCAGGGCTATTCAATCAAATACAAGCATCAGGTATGGCATAGAGCTTAGTGACAGCAGCTTTATCCAAACGCAACAATTTGCCATAAGTCATAACATATACTTTCCAAGACCCATACCAAACAGCAATTGGATACCTGATAAATGGAGAGATAATTTCAGAACTGTACTTTCATTTAATGCAGCCAATACAGAAAGAAAAGATCTTTTTAACCTGACAACCATAAATGGTTCATGGGGCTATAATTTCCAGGTCAAAAATGCATTGCTCTCATTCCGGTACCCAAATATTGAATATTCCTACATCAAAAGAAGGCAAAAGCTGAATGAACTCATTGCCAACAACCCGCTGCTGAAGAATATTTTTACAGACGGGTTGATAGAATCTATGTCAGCAGGTGTGTCAATCACCGGGGGTAAAAATGAAAACGTAAATACCTTCCGTGGCGGTGTTGAGATATCAGGATTATTAACAAGGTTATTCAATAGTGACTTCCTCGATACTAACCTTTTCAGGTTTGCCAAGATCGATCTTGAGTTTGTGCGCAAAATACAGTTCAAAAAAACAGCCCTTGCTTTACGCCTATTTGCCGGAGCAGGATATGCTTTTGAAAGTACTGTTAATGAAAATAAACGGTATGGCCTGCCTTTATTCCGGCAATATTTTGCGGGCGGGCCAAACAGTATGCGGGCATGGGCCTTGCGAAAACTGGGACCAGGATCTTTTGTAAAGGATTTCAGTAACACCAGCACAGGTCTTCCGGAAAGATATGGCGATATGCAACTGGAAGCAAACATCGAATATCGTTTCCCCTGGTTCAAAATAGCCGGAGTACAGATAAACGGAGCGCTGTTCACTGATATTGGCAATATCTGGTTTCTAAAAAAAGCGGACGGAAGAGAACCCGAAGAGAGATTTAATCTTGGAAGACTTGGAAAGGATTTGGCAGTCGGCGTTGGTACAGGTCTGCGGGTCGACTTTACATTTTTTGTGATACGTCTCGATTATTCATACAAAGCAAAAGATCCAAGTCCGGCAGATATTGACGCCCAAAATAAATGGTTTTATAGATACCAGCTTAAGAGTTTATTGAAAGGGCAACTTCAGTTAGGAATTAATTATCCTTTTGTATTATAGTTACTTTTCCAGCAGCAGTTTGACTTTTTCTTCAAATGCGTTTATTGTCATTGCATCAGTTAATAAAAATTCTCCGATCCTTGTCCGGCAAAGGCTACTCAGGTAAGCGCCGCAACCTATGGATGCTCCAAAATCATTAGCCAGGCTTCTTATATAAGTACCAGTAGAACAGACTACCCTGAAATGAATCACAGGCATTTCAATAGCAGTGATCTCAAACTCTTTAATGAAGAGTTTACGGGCCTCCAGTTTTACTTCCTTACCCTGCCTTGCTAACTCATATACCCTTTTACCATCTACTTTAATAGCTGAATGAGCAGGAGGTACCTGCATTATTTCTCCAATAAAATTCTTTGTGGCAGCAATAATATTGCCGGCAGTAATATGATCAACTGGTTTAGGATTCTCTGGTAAACTCTCCAAGTCATAGGTAGGAGTAGTGGCACCCAATGTGAAGGTGCCGGTATATTCTTTTTCCCTCGCCATGTACTCATTAATCTTCTTGGTAAATTTTCCTGTACAAATAATAAGTAACCCTGTAGCTAAAGGATCCAGTGTACCGGCATGACCAACTTTTTTAATCCGTATAAGATTCCGGATTTTTCTTACTGCGTCAAAAGACGTCCATTGTAATGGCTTATTAATAAGCAATACCTGTCCCTCTTCGAAGATAGTTCCCGGCTTGTTCATGGCCGCAAAAGTAACAAAGGCCATCCATTCCTCTCCTGCTTTCTGCTCATTCTTATTTCCTGGTACTTAAATCGACATTCTTGTCTTCAGCTCAAGATATTTATTTACTGTATTTACCGTAAGGCCTTCAGGAGTGGTAAGAATGGAGGGGATACCATTTTTATGCAATTCCTTTACCATAAGCCTTTTTTCATAATTAAACTTTTCAGCAATGGTTTTAATATAAATATCTTCCAGCGTAGAAGTTCTTCCTTCGATCAGGGACTTTAATTCTGTGTTCTCAAAAAAGACGACCAGCAAAAGGTGATATTTGGCAATCTTTTTCAACGCCGGCATTTCCCGTTGCAGGCTTTCCATTGATTCAAAATTGGTAAATAATATAAGTAAACTCCGGTTAGTAATCCTGTTGCGGATCACAGAGAATAATTTCTCAAAATCGGCTTCGAGAAAATCCGTCTTCTGCTTATACAATGTTTCCAGCACCAGGTTCATTTGGGTTGGTTTCTTATCGGCAGCCAGAAAAGTATCAAGATTTTTCTCAAACGTAATCAAACCTGCTTTATCCTGGCGCACCAGTGCCACATTTGATAATACCAGCGAAGCATTAATCGAGTAATCCAGCAATGTTAGTCCGTGAAAGGGCATTTTCATCACTCTGCCTTTATTGATCAGGCAGTATATCTGCTGGCTTCTTTCATCAGTATAATTATTCACCATCAGATCATTCTTCCTTGCTGTAGCCTTCCAGTTGATGGTCCTGTAATCATCCCCCCTTACATATTCCTTTATCTGCTCAAACTCCATGCTGTGTCCCAGCTTCCTGATCTTTTTCACACCAGCTTCCTGTAACCTGTTACTCACAGCCAGCAACTGATACCGCCGCATTTGCATATATGAAGGATAAACCTTCACCGCCTGTTCTCCGGGAAAAATGTATCGTCGTTTTACCAGCTTTAATGGCGCATGCACAAAAATATTTATATCATTAAAAATATATTCCCCCCTTGAAGTTGGCCGCAACGAATACTCCAGGTCAAAAAGAGTTTCTTTTTGTAACTGAACTTTTCTTATCCAGTTTCTTTCCTGGAATTGCACGGGCAGCTCATCAATGATACTCGCCTTCACATCAAAGCCGTACTGATTGGTAAGCTGAATGATCACTTTATTAAGATCACCGATACTAAACCTGTCTGACACCATTCGTTTAGCCCTGATTCCATCTTTTTTGCTATATACAAGAATTGCATCAATGAATATGGCAATGGCCAGCAATACCAGGATGATGTTTCCTATCTGAAACAAAGAAGGCAGGAAATAGCTTAATGCATATATAATTGCTGCCGAACCGGCGATATAGTACACAATGCCATTTAAATAAAACGATTTGACCACCTTATATGTATTACAGCTTTATACAGAAATTATCTTGGTACATCCATACCCTGTATGATTTGTTTGATCACATCATCCTCGCTGATACCTTCCATTTCCTTATCCGGAGAGAGAATGATACGGTGACGAAGAACCGGGGTAACTACTGAAAGGATATCATCAGGTGTTACAAAATCACGGCCTTGCATGGCAGCCATGGCTTTTGAGGCATTCATTATCGCCAATGATGCTCTTGGTGATGCACCAAGGTAGATCGATTTATGATTTCTTGTCTGGTGAATAAGTTTAGCAATGAACTGCAGTAATTTCTCTTCTACTACCTGTGTTTTTATCTGCTGGCGCAAAGCAGCTACCTGCGGACCATTAAGGGCCGGCTGAATCATATCCAGTGCAGAAGTGTTACCCATATTATGAAACTGCGTAAGAATGCTCATTTCTTCTGATTCGGTTGGATAAGGAACGGTTATCTTAAAAAGAAACCGATCCAGTTGTGCCTCAGGTAACCGGTACGTACCCTCCTGCTCTACGGGGTTTTGCGTGGCAAGCACCATGAATGGAGATGCCATTGGGTAACTCCTGCCATCTACAGTGGCTTGCCTTTCTTCCATTATCTCCAGCAAGGCGGATTGTGTTTTAGCAGGAGCCCTGTTTATTTCATCCACCAAAACAATATTGCTGAATATCGGTCCTTTTTTAAATTCGAAACTTGCTTCTTTAGGATTAAACACTGGTGTACCTAATACATCAGAAGGCATCAGATCAGGAGTGAATTGAATACGGGAGAATCCTGCATTGACACTTTTGGCCACCAGTTTGGCTGTTAGTGTCTTGGCCACACCAGGCACTCCTTCAATGAGCACATGCCCATCAGCCAGTAAAGCAGCTATAATAAGCTTTACCATTTCGTCCTGGCCAACTATTATCTTTTTTATCTCGTTACGGATAGATAGCACCGCATTATTCAATGCAGAGAGATCAGTTCGTTGATGAAAAATTTGTTCTTCCATGTTTATGCTTTTTGATAGAATAATTCTAGTTGTTTATGAAAATGAACAAGCTGCTGCTGGTTTACTCCCGCCGCCTGGTCAAGGTACTTTACAAAAGATACAATATCGCTGATCTCATTATGATCTACACCTGACTTATAATGCAGGTTACGAACAAACTCATCATCTAGCCTGCCGGTTGAAAGTTTGTACCTGCTTCTTACATGTTCCAGGAAGTAAGAAGCCATTTTCCGGCAAAGATTCCTGTGATCTCCTTTATCATAATACAGTCGCCCAATAGTTTTTACAAAATCCAGTGAATCATTCTTTGGTTTTTTAAATACGGGAATATAACGTTGCTTTCGTCTCATTTCCATCAACACATAAAAAACCAATGTAAAGATCGCAGTGAGCAGTGCCGCTTTGAATGCGGGATAACGAAATAAAACACTCAACCAGCCTTCATTTCTGGGTTTACGCTGATTCTCCCCTTTTTTATATAAGTAGTATTCATCCCAAACAACCCTGTTGACTCTTTCATCAATCACAGATAAAGCTTTTTCATAATAGTCAATATTATTCTTATGCAGTAAAAAGTAGTTACTGA
>Ga0116143_10005727_pt1 | contig 11109 bp, 12 predicted proteins | sample AD_UKC034_MetaG_FD_89745 | JGI IMG/M metagenome (GOLD analysis project Ga0116143, IMG submission 89745) | Active sludge microbial communities of municipal wastewater-treating anaerobic digesters from USA - AD_UKC034_MetaG | ecosystem: Engineered > Bioreactor > Anaerobic > Digestate | place: USA...
AAACCAATCTAAGAAATTGAGAACCTGGCCGATAATTTTTTAAGGTCTTCAAATAAAACAGTTCGTAGTTTCCCTAATACACACGTTGTGTGCAATATTCTGACGACACTCTACTATGGACTGGAAATCTCATTTGACAAATATTTCATTGACACTTGCCCAAAGCGAAGACTTATTGCAAGAATATCGCAATGACAATTTAAATTGGTTGGGTTTCGAGGGTGCATCCGATTCTCAAATTGAACTACTTGAAAAGCGTTTAAATACTAACCTACCACCGTCATACAAAGAATTTCTAAAAGTAAGCAATGGTTTTAAACAACTTAACTGCTTCGTTCGGGACATACTACCGATTGAGAAAATTGATTGGTTAAAAATATCTGACCCAACTTTATATGAACTTTACTCGACCGAATTCTTAAATAGTTTTAATGCGACTGATGAGGAATATTTTATTTATGGTGAAGATCAAAAAACTACAGATTTCAGGAGTGAATACCTCATAAATTCATTGGCTATTTCGGGTTGGGGTGACGCTGCAATTTTATTACTAAATCCTAAAGTCAAATTCGGAGATGAATGGGAAGCCTGGATGTTTGCAACTTGGCATCTTGGTCCAGTTCGTTATAAATCATTTGAGCAACTCATGAGGGAAGAGTATGCTTCTTATTTAGAATTAATAAATAATCAAGATTAATACTGCACACAACAAGCGGTTTGCCAAAATGGGGGCGGACACAGCAACTATTCCCCCACTTCGGCAAGCCGTACCGTCACTCTTTCTCCATCACCCCTCTTACCAAATCCATTTCATACCCCCTCCCGAGCAGGTAATCCATCGTCTTTTTTTTCCGCACCAGGTATTGTTCCTTTTTTAAAGCGGCATATTTCTCCCCGGCCAGTTTTTTCAGCACTTTATTATATTCATCTTCGTCTATCTGCTTCAGGGCTTTTTTAATACTGTACTCACTCACCTGTTTCTGCTTCAGTTCATATTTTATTTTCACCCGGCCCCATTGCTTCACCCGGAATTTTCCTCCCGCAAAAGCTATGGCAAAACGTTCTTCATTCAGGTAATCCTCTTCTATCAGTGAGGCGATGATCTCGTCATGATCTTTTTTCCACACACCCAGGCTGTACAGTTTTTCCCTTACCTCACTGTGGCATCGTTCCTGGTAAGCACAGTAATGTTTTAATTTCTGAAGAGCCTGCTCTTTGGTAAGTTGTTTTTTATACATGAAATTTCTGCATGATCAGTTCAAATCAACGGCTCATTCTTCCAGCCTTTCCTGGCAACCAAATTCATGTTTCAAATAATCGTCATAATGATCCGCCTGCTGAAAGAGGGTCCGAAAAGCAGCCGCCCCGTTTTCTTTGGTCATATCAAGATCATACATGATGCGGCTGAGAACAATATTTTGTTTGACACAACTAAGCACTAAACCATTGGTGCGGTAATTTTCCTGCAGCAGGTATTGATACAGCGGTTTGATCTTTGCCGCATCTGCCGGCATCTGGCAGAGATAAGCATCCCCGGCTATAAAAAAATTCTCTGCATTGTAAGTGATCTTTATTTTGGCTGACCCTTCTTTCACACTCCAGGTGTTTGTTCCTTCTCTCGCCAATCGTACATCTTTCCCCAATTCTTTCAGAATGTCTTCAATAGTTTTTGCCGTGCCCACCGGTTCTACCTCTTTCTCCGGTATTTCGGGCAGCTTTACTTCGGTGCCGCAATTGGGGCAATATTTTTTAGAATCAATATTTACACCGGTAACTAAAAAACCGCAGCTGAAGCAACGGGCCGAAGCCTGTCCTTTGTTCGGCTGGTACATTTGCAATGCCTCCCGCAGGTATAATACCGGTAATGCAAAGCCCAGGTTGTCTCCGCCCCGGATAATAAATGAGTTGACACCGATTATCTCCCCATTCATGTTTACTAATGGGCCACCGCTGTTGCCCGGATTGATCGCAGCGTCTATCTGGATAAACTTTAATCCGTCCCTGATCCTGTCCACTTTGGAGATAACTCCTTGTGTGGCCGTATAATTTAATCCATACGGATGGCCAATAGCCACCACAGCATCACCATCTTTCATCTGCTCATACTGACCCAGCCGCACTTCAGGCAGTTCTATATTCTTCGGCGCTTCTAAAAACGCCAGGTCATGCTTGCGGTCTGTGTACCACACTCTTGATAACGCTTTATCAAATGCCTTTCCGGCAATCGTTACTTCAGCATTATCCGCCACTACATGGTCGTTCGTAACAATCAGGTCAAATTCCTTAATATAAAAACCAGTACCCGTTCCCGTAGCAGTTGCTATTTGAATGATGGCATTCTGGTATTTTTCTATAATTAGTTGCGGATCCATGCCACTGATTTCAATGATTATTATGATTTCTTTACTTTGTTATTCACGATGCGCTTAATTTCAAGGCTTTTTGCCCCGAAATTTAACAATAACCCGGTTTCAAGCCCCATAGCCTCCAAATAGTTCAGGGTCTGGGCCAAATGTGAGTCTGAATACTCAGTAACGGCCTTTATCTCCAGAACCACTTTTTCCTCTATCAAAAAATCAACTCTTCTTTTACCAACTTCAATATCATCGTAAAAAATGGGTTATTCTTTTTCTTTATGATATTTTATCCCTTCTTTGTCAAACTCGATGCACAAACATCGCTGATAAATAATTTCCTGGTAGCCGTTTCTCATCCGCTGATGAACTTTCATAGCGCATCCAATAACCCTTGCAGTAATATCTGAATGCTTATACTCCTCTTTAATCATATTAATCAAATTAATCAGCGGTCTACTTAGGCTCCATATTTAAAAACTCCATCTCATTGGTAAAAGTGAGGTTGAAGTTGACCAGGCTGTCAAACCGCAGGTTCTGTGTTTTAAAATCCATATTCGGATATTTATCTCTCCAGCGGTTTTGTATTTCTTTTATTTTATCAATAATCCCCTGCTGAACAAACTGTTTGCGATGCGGATCATAGTAAGCTGTTTTATAACCAAGCAGTACAAAATATTCAGGATAGTTTACCATCATATACAGGTGAAACAATTCGGTTATTGCTTTTGGCAAACTGTAAGAATACTGGCAATAGGAAATGCCATACTCTGTTATCTGGTTGGCTATAGCGGGATAATTATTATCCCTGTACCAAACCATGTTTTGGTTGGCCGCATGGATCGCTTCGGATACTGTTTTGTACACCTGCGGCGCCACAATGGCAAAAGTATACCTGGAGCGAAACAGGTAGCTGAACACCTGTTCTTTGGGCATGGCCAATAATTTTTTCAATTCCTCCACCATGTCCCTGTTCTTTTCGGTCACCGGTCTTTCATCTTTTTTAAAATAGATACCGGTGATCTTCTCCAGTTCGTTCAGCAACTTGCCTTCTGGTGCAATCATATAATCGATCCGGTAGATCAACCCCAGCAGTAAATAAGCAATTGCTCCTGAAAATTTATCTGCATCCAGCGGGCCAATTGTTTCCAGTGTTTCGCCGATCCATTTTTGCAGGTAAGCATATTTTACTTCTTTTTCTGCATCGGGGATCGTGGTGATATGTTCGTTATCGGTGGTTTCTAATGTAGCAAAATCCTGTATCAGCAGATCATCCTGTTTATCTCCTTTTGTTGCCAGTTCCTTCAATCCATAATAAAGTTTGCTGGGGCTGGCAGCCACCTTATCGCTGTCAAACCGCATACATAGCCTGTCATTATCCATGGAGAAGCGGCTATAATATAAATTAAAGTTCATCTCCAGCAATCTCCTCATTACAGGTACTGAAGGTTGCGGCATCCGTGCCAGGGTTACTTCGGCTTTTATAGCAGATTGGTCAAATGTACCCCTGACAATTTTGGACCCCTGGTAAAACTCAAACCTGCCCTCGGCCCCGTTTCTTTCATATACCACATTTTGTACCGAATCATCCCGCAGGTAGTCAAAAAAAGCATCAATACTTTCCGGGAATTTTTTCTCCTTGAACAGGTTATCAGCGTCTGTCCAGCGGTTCACCTTGGCCAATGGCTTGTTATTATCCGAGTAACGGCCAAAAAAGATATCAGGCCCTTCGGTCGTCTCGCTTTTTTTCTTTCCCCAGTTGAATAATTTCCCGAGCATTTGATGTTTTTTGCAGTAAGGCAATATACAAAGAAGATGCGGCTTGCCCATTTCCTGTACACTCAAAAAGCAAGCTTTCCCGGAAGTATTCCACAACCTCTTTAAAGTGCTGACAGTAAAACAAAAATCAGTAGTTTCGCCCCATTCATTTAAATAATTCAATTACAGGTCATGAAGTTTATAGCATCTTCTTCTTCCCTGCTGAAACAATTGCAGCATATTTCCGGTGTGATCAACGCCAACACCGTTTTGCCGATACTTGAGGACTTTTTGTTTGAAGTAGAAAAAAATAAGCTGACTGTAGTGGCAACCGACCTGGAAACAGTAATGAGGGTACAGCTGGATATTGAGGCTAAAGACAGCGGTAAAGTGTGTATACCGGCCAAGATATTGATGGATTCATTAAAGAACATTCCTGACCAGCCGCTTACTTTTAATATTGATAAAAATTTTGCCATTGAGATCACCAGCGATAATGGTAAGTATAAGGTGATGGGAGAAAACCCTGACAATTTCCCCAAAGAACCGGCGGCTGATGATACTACTTCTTTCACCATGACAGCTTCGGCATTGGTTACAGCTATTGGTAAAACATTATTTGCCACCAGCAATGATGACCTGCGTCCTGCTATGACGGGTGTATTCTTCGAGCTGGATAAAAAAGGATTGCAATGTGTGGCTACCGATGCCCATCGCCTGGTTCGTTATAAAAGAACAGATGTAAAATGTCCTAAATCAGATTCATTCATTGCCCCCCGCAAGCCATTGAGCTTATTAAAAGCAGCTATACCCTTTACCGATGAAGAAATTACGGTAAGCTATAACAGCAATCACCTGTTTGTAAAACACGGTACCACACAAATGAGTTGCCGGCTGATCGATGCAAGGTTTCCCGATTATAAAGTGGTGATACCTGCTGATAATCCTTACCGGCTGACGGTTAACAAAAACGATTTTCAGAGTGCTTTGCGCCGGGTAAGTGTGTTCAGTAATAAAAGCACCAACCAGGTAGCACTAAATATCAGCGGCAGCGAACTGCAACTGGCAGCACAGGATGTGGACTTCAGCTTTGAAGGAAATGAAAGAATGAAATGCCAGTATAACGGAGAAGACCTGATGATCGCTTTCAATGCAAAGTTCCTGATCGAAATGCTGAATGCAACAGACAGCGATGAGGTGAATATAGAATTATCAACGCCAACAAAAGCCGGCCTTATCAAGCCAGCAGACAAAGATGAAAACGAAGACCTGCTGATGCTGGTCATGCCGCTGATGCTGAATCAATAGAACCAAGAATATTGGGATAATAAAAAAAGATTTGTTGGATAACCGAAGCTCACATTATTTGTGGGCTTCTTTTTTTGAAAAGGCTTTTTTGTTTGCTTTGGAATATAATATACTCAGCCACTCCTATGTTAATTACCCAGCCCAGCCATGCCACTGCCCGGTATACATCCATGGGTGGCAGTTCAATGCTATTGGTGATCGCATACTTCCAGGCCCTTAGTGTTAATGCGGATAAGGTTAATGCATAACTCCTGATCATATAATTACGGTGGGCTTTAAAGTCTTTCTTCTTTGCTTTGATCAGTGCCATGGCGGTAAAATAGATCCACAGGATAGCCAGTAACACAAAAGCAATTCTTGAGAATAAACCTCCGTTGGCATAAAACCCCATTAATAATCCTGCCGGCCCTGTTACCAGCAACACATCAACCACATACACATAACCCAATGCCCGGTGCAGGCCCGGGTTATTTTTTTGGAGCCGTCTTGAAAATTGAGTGAAGCCGGCAAATAATACCCACATACTGGCATACACATGTATGAAGAATGCAATTCGCCAGTGATCAATGCTTATATATTGCTGTTTGATCCGGAGAAAACCAACATCCGTGTTGTATGGCATATAGGCAACGGTGATCTTTGCCATCAGCCAGGTAAAAAAAGCCAGCGTCAGTAAGAGGGCGGTGTTAATGATATTTGTGCGGCTGATTATTTGTCTTATTTTTAAAACAGTAATGATCTTACTCTTTACAAATTTAACCTGTTTACTATGAGATTTTTCTCCCTCCTTGTAATGGCCGGTTTATTCCTGGCGGCCTGTAATAATAAAAAACAAAGCCCCGGTGAAAAAGAAAACGGCGCTGCTGAAATAAAAGCGGATAGCTCCTCTGCAAAATCACTGGAAATTTTCCTTGGCTCCTTCGTCGGCGCTTTCGGTGATAATAAAATAACACTGCTTATTACTAAAATAAAAGGAGACTCTGTTGAAGGCAGAACAATTGTTGGCGGAAACGATCGTCCCTTTTACGGAACATTTACCCAAAAAGCCTATACTTATTACTTCCATGGAAAAGAACCCGGCGATCATAAAGATGACGGCGTATTTGATTTTGAAATAGACGAAAGTCATCCCGAAAACCTCAACGGGGTGTGGAACCCTAATGATAAAAAAAGACCGTCCAAAACATATGCTCTTCTTCGCAAAAAATTTGAATACAATCCGGCTGCCGGGGATTATCCCGAAGCATCGCAGCGATTACTGAAGCCTGCCGATGTAGAGAATATGATGAAAGAAGACCTGGAATTTATGCGCAATGAGATCTTTGCCCGCCATGGTTTTTGTTTCAGCAAGAAACACTTGCGCCAGCAATTTGAAATGCAGGAATGGTATGTTCCCAACACGGTTGATATCAAGGGTTTTTTAACGGATATTGAAAAGAAGAATATTGAACTTATTAAACGCTATGAAAAATATGCGGATGAATACGGAGATGAATACGGACGATAATCTTTAAACCATTTTCTGTGCCTGAACAACTATTAACCTTTCAATTATTTACCGATATCGAACTGGCCAGGGATATTTCTGAGAGACTAACCCGGAATGGTATTGAGCACCGGCTTGAAAAATTACCTCAGCTACTCGATGCCACTATTGCCGGCATTTCTTCCTCCCCTGACTATGCCATAAAATTAAAAGCCGGAGATTTTATTCCCGCACACCGTGCACTGGAAGAGTACTATAAAAAGCAGGTGGATGATATAGAGCCCGGGTACTATTTGTTTGAATTCAGCAATGATGAGTTGAAAGATATTCTTGCAAAACCGGATGAATGGGGGCCGCTGGATTACCAGTTGGCACAAAAAATATTACGTTCCCGCGGGCAGCAAATAGATGAGGTTTATCTCAAAAGCCAGAAGGATAAAAGACTGCAAGAGCTTGCGGCGCCGGAAAGAGGAAATACACTGATTGGCATCGGCTACTTGTTTACCGGGTATGTACTGATCGTTTCTTACCTGATGTATATTAGCGGCTCTTACAGTTTTCCCTATAGCATTTTTGTGATATTGCTTATCGGCAGGCATTTAGCAAAAAATAAAAAGACTTTGCCGGACGGAAGCCAGGTATTTTCATATAATGATGCCGACAGGAAGCACGGGAATACTCTTAGTTTTTTAGGTATTTTCCTGCTTTTGTTCCAGCTCTTTATTGGATTAGTTGTACATGGCGATTATTCGTTTGAACTCTTTGAGCTGAATTATTATTGATCGAACATTAATAAATGCTTTTCTTTTTCCTTCGTATCTTAAACCAGAATTAGTCGTCATGTGGAATAATATTATCGAGCATTTTCAAACACTGGAACAGCGGCCGATAGAACGGATGGCAATCCTCGTTGGCGGATTACTTTTTTTCTGGATCCTGGAGGGGGCTATTCCGCTGCTTCCCCTGCATTATAAAAAGAGTAAGCTGCGCCATGCCGGTGTCAATATTTTCTTCACGGTCATTCATCTTATTCTTCATACCGGTCTCGCTTTTTTTGTTATCAAACTTTCCGACTGGTGCCTGCATCAGCAGTTTGGTTTGGTGTATTGGTTTAATTCAGGAGTGCTGATGACAATCATCATCGGCGTGCTGGCATTGGATTTCAGCAGCTGGCTGGTACATATCATCATGCACAAGAATAAATTTCTCTGGCGGTTTCATCTCATCCATCACAGTGACACCAATGTAGATGTTACCACGGGACTTCGTCATCATCCGGGCGACAGTTTGCTGAGAGGTATATTTTTTATGTTGCTGATCCTTGTTTCCGGCGCACCCATGTATTCGGTGATGATCTACCAGACACTGGTGGTGCTGGCTACGGCATTCACCCATGCCAATATCAGTTTGCCAAAAGCGGTTGATAAAGCCATTAGTTATATACTCATCTCTCCCAATATGCACAAAGTGCATCATCACTGGAAGCAGCCCTATACAGACAGTAACTATGGCGCTGTGTTTTCTTTCTGGGACCGGATGCTGGGAACTTTTACTTTTCTCGATTCAAAAGACCTGCGTTATGGGCTCGACCGCTACTACCCGGAAGAGAAAGACGAAGATATAATGACCTTACTGACAAAGCCTTTTCAAAAACAGGACAGCTGAATTTCCATTACCTAAATCTTTCTGTATGCGAAAATTTTTATTGCTCATCCCGATCATCACCGGGTTGTTCCTTTCTGTTATCAGTGCTGCTCAGCAAACCGGAACTTTTTATGTAGCTGCCAAAAGCGGCCTGAGTATTCGTGAAACACCAGATGCCGGCGCTAAAGTGCTGGATAAAATTCCCTATGGTACCAGGATCAGTTTGCTGGAATACGGCGAGGAAAAAAAGAGCATCATTACCGAAGGTATATTGGGCTACTGGCAAAAAGTAAAATACAATAACAAAACGGGTTATGTTGTTGATTCTTATCTTTTCCCTTTGCCGGCACCAGTACTCAGTACTGTAAAAGAAATGAAACAGTACCTGGTACAGATCGCACAACCATTCGGAGCAAAGCTTACTGTTAAATCAGGAGCAATGAATAATGTGGAAGAGGGTGGCTGGCAAATGCAGAAGCAACTATATAAGAACGGTGCAGAATGGCATCATTTCATGGGGTATGAATATGGGTCAGACACTTATTTTCTTCCTGACTTTTCTATTCAGCAGGCTTTCCTGCTCGTGAGGTTGATTCCTGAGTTCAAAGAAGTTTTTGGAGAAAAGGAAGAGTTTCCGCTGGAGAATAAAACGTATAAAAAGGGTGACAGGGAATATAAAATAACAGTGGATAAAGAAGTGTATGGCGATTATCCCTGGGTAAAAAAGATCTCCCTGGAATATGAAGATGGTGCTATTTATTCTTTTGAAATCTACCAGGCAGATGGCCAGGTTGTCATTTTCTTCGGGGCGGGGGTGTAGCGCCGCGATTTATAGGATTATATTTTGATTTATGGGATATTTGTATCGTTTATGAAAGAGATTCAAAAAAATCGTGGTGCTGTAATTGCAATGATCCCTGCCCGTTATGCCTCCACCCGTTTTCCCGGCAAGCTGATGCAGCTTTTGGGCGACAAGACTGTTATCCGTCATACTTACGAGGCAAAAGTAGCTACCGGTTTATTTGATGAGGTGGTGGTGGTTACAGACAGCGATCCTATTTATACGGAAATAACAGCGGCCGGTGGCAAAGCCGTCATGAGTCAATATGAACATGAAAGTGGCAGTGACCGAATTGCCGAAGCGGCGGCTGATATGGATATTGACATTATTTTAAATGTACAGGGCGATACCCCGTTTGTAAAGAGAGAGCCGCTGCAAAAATTGTTGCAGCAATTTGATGATGCTTCTGTACAGGTGGCTTCTATGATGCAGGTGATCACCAAACAGGAAGAGATCGACAATCTCAATATTGTCAAAGTGGCCGTTGATAAAAACATGAACTCCCTTTTCTTCAGCCGCAGTGTAATCCCATACCCGAGAGATGCAGATTATCCCACTGTTTATTATGAACATATTGGTGTGTATGCATTCCGCAAACAGGCCCTGATGAACTTTACCCAATGGTCGGTGACTCCGCTGGAAGCGGCTGAAAAAATCGAATGTCTTCGTTACCTGGAAAATGGTATCCCGCTTCGAATGGTCGTAGTGGATTATATGGGAGTGGGGATTGATACTCCTGATGATCTTGAAAAAGCCTCCCGCTTGTTGGGAGCTTGATCACAAAGGCCTTTCCCGGCTTTACACACGGAATGGTATTCCCTTATTTGAAATTAATCCGATGTAAAGTAGGTTTGCTGATTAATTTTGTTATTGCATATTTAAAGAAAAGGATAAGAAGGCCATTCTTTAGCTTTGTTGTCCGTGAAAATAGCAGGTGTAAAAAGTATGACATTCAGGAACTTTAAACTGGTCGGCTATGTGGTGTATGGCCGGGGCTCATTCAACCAGTTAGATCAGATTCTGGCTCCGCAACGCAAAGAAGGAAACCCGATGGTCTTTCTCGTGGATCATTTTTTCGAGGGTAAGGCGCTGGTCAGCCGTATCCCGGTAAGAGGAAATGACAAGATCATCTTTGCTGATGTAACCCATGAGCCCAAAACAACCTATGTAGATAAACTGGCGCAGCAACTCAAAGATGAATTTGGTACAGTGAGCGGAGTGATCGGCATCGGCGGCGGCTCCACCATGGACCTGGCCAAAGCTGTTTCGCTGATGATGACCAACCCCGGCTCTTCGGCCGATTACCAGGGCTGGGAGCTTGTTAAATATCCCGGTGTGTACAAGGCCGGTATCCCGACGCTGAGTGGAACAGGCGCTGAAGTATCAAGGACAACGGTGCTGACCGGGCCTACGAAAAAGCTGGGGATGAATTCTGACTTCACCCCGTTCGACCAGATAGTATTGGATCCGGAACTGACCAAAGATGCGCCTGCCAGCCGGCGTTTTTACACCGGTATGGATTGCTATATCCATTGCATCGAAAGCCTGGAAGGCACTTACCTGAATGAATTCAGTAAAACCTATGGAGAAAAAGCATTGCAGCTTTGCAGAGAAGTGTTTTTGAATAAAGACCGCTGGGATGATGACAGTGATGAAAAGCTGATGATGGCTTCTTATGCAGGAGGAATGAGTATTGCCTACTCACAGGTGGGGGTGGC
>Ga0116143_10005728_pt1 | contig 11107 bp, 6 predicted proteins | sample AD_UKC034_MetaG_FD_89745 | JGI IMG/M metagenome (GOLD analysis project Ga0116143, IMG submission 89745) | Active sludge microbial communities of municipal wastewater-treating anaerobic digesters from USA - AD_UKC034_MetaG | ecosystem: Engineered > Bioreactor > Anaerobic > Digestate | place: USA...
TAAAAACATGTCTAAACCGCATAAGTTAACTCCTTTTTCTGGATGTGTAAACTCAAAAAATTAAAGATCATTGACTAAAATATCAATTTTATCGGTATCATCTTCAATAAACCCACCTACAAAGTAATTTGCTTTTCTTTCTTCTTGTGGCGAGCCTTGTTGTGATGAGCTACTATAAAGATACTTATTTGTCATAAAAGGCAAAGGATCTTTAACTGGATAGTTATAATCAAAAATATCCATAAGATCAAGAAATTCAATAACATCTTTAGCGCACCATAAAACCCAATCTTTTAGTTTCTTTGTATCTAATCCAACAATAGCATTGGTGTCGTTTTGCATTAAATAATCTACCCAATTTAATTCACTATCGATAATTTCCTTTAGAATAATTTTAATTTCTTCTATGAAAGTTGTATCGTCAAGAAGTTCTTCTAGCAAACCATTTTTTCTTTCGATATTAATAATCTCTTTACCTGTTTCTACATGGATAAAGAGTTCATCCTGACAGATTTTATTTACTGCTTCACCAATAGGAATAAATAAACCATTATCGTGAAGTTTAAAGGTAACTGCAAAGGAAGCCATGAACTGAATACGTTCTAATGCTAAAATAGCTATAATAAACTTCATAAGAGAGCGATAAATATATAAATAATCGTATTTGAAAGGATTTAATCGATAACCACTAGATAACCCATACATGAGTTCAAAAACGTCTCCAACAGCGTTTAAACGCGTTTTAGCGTCATTTATATTAAGAACTTCTTGAAGTACTTCATCTGGGTTAGAGAATGACTGTTTAATGATTTCAGAATAAGTCAATGCATGAATATTTTCATTATCGTTAATCCGCATATAAAGAACTTTTAATTCAGTATTTGAAATAAAAGGTTCTAAAATAGTGTATAAACTATTTCCTACTAAAGAATCTGCTTCCCACTGCCATGCAAGAGTTTTCACCATTAATTCACGTTCTACTTTATTACATTCATTAAAGTCTTTTTTGCAGTTATAAAATGGAAATTCTAATTCATCCCAATCTTGAGCCTTAAGTCTTTTATAAATATCCCAAAGTTTAGGATAGACTTGATGAAGAGTATTTACTAAACCTTCTTTTTTACCTAAAAAGAGTTTGGTTTCAGGTTTTTCGTAATCCAATGCGTCTAAATTAAAAAAATCTTTTCTCATCAAAGTTTCTCCTTATCAAACATCACAAGACCCACCAACACAACCAATCTCATGTTCTTTATAAACTGCGTCGTCTAATAGTGAATTAGTATAGTAACGGGTTTTAACGCCGTACCTATACATATTGATTAATTCAAGAAGTAAATCCGATTTACTAATAAATGGGTTTTTAACTCGGTTGATATAAATATCAGCACTTATTGATTGATCTGTGAACTTTTGAAAAATTGAATAGATTTTAATCATATCCTCTATTGGGATATCCCAAGCTAATTGATAATAATATATGTGTGAGTCTTTTGCTACCCATTCGATATTACCTGTTCCATCTGTTTTCATTAAAAAGGTGTTGCGTACAGGATAAATAGAATTAGGTAACCCATTTGCTTTAGAGCTTGATTCATTTGGCATAAAGGCAACAAGAGACGAGTTTCTAATTCCTTTATTTGCAATAACTTCTTGTCTCAGTTTCTCCCAATCGTATTTAAGTTTAAAGTTTGCGATAGTATCAACTTGTTTTTTATAAGTATCAATAGGTAACCATCCTTCTGGCCATTTGGTTTTATGTATCCATGGTGCATTGCCTAATTCTTTACCCAGACGAAGCGAAGCTTTGATAAGATGATAAGTATGTCTTTCAGCAACTTCATGAATGATCCTATAGCCTTCTTTTGTATTGTAAAATACTCCTTTTTTAGCAAGGTAATGCGCTAAACCTGTAATACCTACACCTGCGTTTAACCTCATTTTTGCCGTATATTTAAGATGAGGAATTTCATGTTCAGATAGATGAATAGTTTTATCGATCATCTTTAATGCGTAGTAGCAGACATCTTCGTATTCTTCATCACTTTCGATATTAGATACTGCAATAGAAGCAAGAGAACATAAAGCAATTTCACTATCATGGTGATTTTCTCTATATAGATCTTGCATATTATAATAAGGTTTAGTAGGTAAGGCAATTTCAAGACATAAGTTAGATGAATAAATAGTATCTTTAAAAGGTGTATGTTCGTTCATTATGTCAATAGCTGTAAAATATACTGTTCCTGTTTCATGTGCTTGTTGTAGCGCAGTTAATGCGATTTTTCTTGCAGATATATAGTTTTTCTTGAAGTTTGGATCATTTTCTAATCGTTCATACTCTTTTTTAAAGTCTTCATAGTTGTTAGTGAAGAATAACTCCATCAATTTAGGTGCAGTATAGACATTAAAGGTAAAGATATCTTCGTTCTTGATTGCTTTTTCCAAGAAGAATTTATTATAAAGCATAGAGATATGTAAATCTCTATTTTGCTTACTAATTGGTGTTCTTGGGTTTTGTAGTACAAGGATGTCGATAATTTCAGGATCAAAGCAACTTATGTAAGTAGTTACTGCACCACCTCGACTACCTTGTAAATTAGCTTTAACAGAACTGGATAAACTTTTATAATAAGGAAGTTTACCTTGATGAATAATTAAACCGTTTCTTACCGGATCATTAATACTTCTACAATTGATAAAAGAACCAATTCCAGCTGACATATAAGTCATCGTATAAGCGACGAAATCTCCAATTGCAAGAGAGCGTCTGTCATCTCCTGAAGTATAAACACAACAAGAGGAAAATCCTTTATTCTTCGTACCTAAGTTGATGTAATTAGGTGTTGGTGCATTAAGTTTACCTAAAGATAAATAGTTATACCATTTTTTCACATGTTTAAGTCTATCTGGTTCATCCTCGGCAAGCGCCATAGCAACCCGCATAAACATAAATTGTGGAGTTTCGTATTGCTTATTCTCTTTTCGATCGTAGATACTATATTTATAACCAATATACTTGTGTTGAAAATAAGCATAGTCAAAGTCTCTATTGTGATCAATGATCTTTTCTAATTCTTCGTAATCTTCTTTTGTATATGAGTAAAGTTCAATTAGTCCCTTTTCTCTTAATAAATTGTGTAGTTCATACAAAGTGGGCGGTGTAACACTTCCATAAATCTCTTTTCGAATAAGAGAAACATAAAGTCTACCTGCTACTAAGTTATGCGGGTAATCTTTTTTATAAAGGCAAGCATCAATCAACCGTTTTTGTAGTTCTTGACTGTGAATTATATCTTTATGGTAATCATGTATTGCTTCTGTTGCAATCTCACTCCAATCAACAAAATCTTCTAAATCATGACATGCCCATATTGCCCATTTATTTAGTTTAGTTGCATTGAACTCTTCGATTTGGTTATTGCGTTTAATTACTTTTTTCAACATGCGCTACTCCCTTTTTTAAACAACGTGCAAAAAATTTAGAGCAGTTCATCAAGAAGATTTCCATCAGAACTACTAGCTGAACTAGGTAGTTTTTTCAAACTGGAATCTTCTTTATCTAAGTCTTCTAAAATAGGAATATTCAAACCAGGAAATTTTAATAAGAAAAATTTATCGTCGTTGTCGATTACAGTAGGAATACGATGTTTTCCTCTTCTTACTGCAAGATAGTTTTGTCTCTTATGAGTAAATAGATGAATGTAAAGTTCTAAATCAATGTCTTGTGATAGCGTTTTACAACCATCATAGTAGTCTTTATCCGAAATTACATTTAGAAAATCTACATCCGGTACTCCGTGTCTTAAAAGCATCTTAGCTTCTGAAGACAATTGTAACGGTGTAATAAAGGTGATACGCCTACCTGCGCAAAAATTTCGAATACGTCTAATAAGATCTTTTTTATCACTACCCATGGGTCCTTGAATACAACCAGTTGTTGGTAGTAATGTGACATAATCTAACATAAGCACATGAACACTATAACCATTTGCTTCAAGTTCCATGACTTTATTCATCACATTACTATAAGTCCATTGATTCGGATCAACCCTCATCATTTTAATATGAAAGCCATTTTTAGTAAGTTTAGAAACAATATATTTACTCATCTCTTCTGTTTCAATATTTTCAAAATCATTTTTCTTAATAATAATACCATCATGGGCTTTTAAATACTGATACATAAATTGCATATTATTGGTTAATGAATCTTCAAACGAGATTCTAAGTAGTAAAGGTTTTTTGTCTTTTTCATCTTCATACATGACAGGGATATTGTTGGTTGCTATCTGCATAAATAAACTTAATGTGAATCCTGTTTTATATTTATGTTGAAGTGCACCTACGGTTACAAACTCCCCACGTCTGATGCCACCTTGAGTCATACGGTTTAATGCTTGCCAACCTGTTTTATAAATAAATTTATTGTTATTCTGCCCTTTTACTTCTTCAAATACGGTAGAGAGTTCTTCTAAGTTTTCAAAATCTATTTCGTTAACCAATGCTGGATCTTTTAAAGTATTAGTTGTATTTGTTAATGGTTCTAACTGCGCAATCATATTCTTTAAATATTCACTAAAATTGTTGATTTTATTTCTGTTGAACTTTAAATCATAACTCATTTTAGAAACTAATTCAATAGCTTGATGTTCTTTATAAAAGTTATTAAGGTATTTCACTATTGCAGTAATTACACGTTTATTATTCGCATCATCATAATCTGGTTCTAAATTATCTTTAATGGTGTTAAAGAGCTTGTTGTCATTTTCTAGAATCACACCAAGGTGCTCTAGAATAAACTCTTTAGGTATAGGTTCTTTATAGTCAAGTAACTGATAGCAGAACTCTTTTAAATTTTTCGTTGTATTGTTTCCTGCAAAGTTATAAGTGTTATCGTTAGTGTTGATTAAAGCTAAAATGGTTTTAATAAGATCATCGTTGTCTTGTAAATCAATCTGTCTTGTCCGATAAATCAAGATGATAATTTTGGAAAATAATGTACGTACATCCATTTCTTCACCCTTTTACCTTATTACCGAAATGTTCAACTCATTGATGAAATAAAAGAAAAAATAATTTTAAAATACTTATTATTTGATTGCTTAACCTTTCAAGGAGATCCAGATGTTTATTAAATACCACAAAGATACCCTTAACATTAAGTCTATTACAACAGAAAGACCTAGAGAAGAAGTTAACTACGTTATTGTCGATAAACCAGAAATCACTACAACTGTAGTTGATTATATAAAAATTTATAAAGATTATAACACAGGTGAAGTTGTTGTAACTGAATTAACTGCTGAAGAAAAAGATGCCCTTGATAGAAGAAAATTTGAAACATCAAGAATGAGTTTACTGAATAGACTAGATATTGAAACTCAAAGATATATAGAATCGAAATACCCTGATGTAAAACAAAGAAGTGATGTTTTAGATAACCAATACTATAAGCTTGCTATTTTAGCAACAGATAATACAATCACAGAAAGTGATTTAAATAATGAAATTATTGTTAAAGGTAATGAAATTGTTGACGGTGCTAGTACTCTTGCAGACTATGTAGCAAGTAAACCTGCTGAGCAGCAGAAGTACTATGAGCAGTTGATGAAAGCTGCTGTAAGAGCTGTTTGGTTACAAAGAGTAAAAGACGAATATAGAACGTTACGCAATAATGTTCTTAACGCAACTTATGAATCAGGATTGCCATTTATTAACTTTGAATCACTAAGAGAATTTAATTTTGGTCCTTTGAGTAATAAACTCTATCCTGATTTTCCTTCATTGTAATTAATTAACTCCTCTGTCAACTACCCCTCCCTAAAAGGAGGGGCTTGTGAAAGGTAGCCATGATGGTTTTTTTACAAAAAAAAAAAGAGAAGATGGTGGTTAATCCACCATCTTCTCTATTAAATTCCAACTCTTGAATTCCTTAATATGATGTTTTTTACTCTATTTTTAAATAGATCCATTCGTTTTAAATGATACTCTCTATGTTTCGCAATGTTATTACAATAAAGATAACAGAATTTAGTGTCTCTATCTTCTAGTTTTCTTAATCGACCTAATGTTTGTATATTCGCTACAGAAGAGGATATTGCAATGGTCTGAATAACAACCCTTAGATTTTTAATATCAACAGCTGTACCTGCTGATATTACTGTGCTAACAATAATATCACTTTGCATCAAGTTTTCATAGGGATCATCCTCACAATAGCGATTTACTACATAATTATTATAAACCATTTTCAAGTGTTCTGTCAAATAAGTAGCAAAATCAACTGTACTAACAAAAATAAGTAATTTATCGTCATCTTGATATTCAGCAATGTAATAGTCTTCTATCGCAGTCTCTATAATCTTCACATATTTATTTAGTAAGTAGTTATTTCGAATAATACTCTTTTCAAAAGCGATATGAGAGTAAACATTAGAGCCATAATTTGTCGTTCTGATATATTTTAAACTTTTTTCGTTAATACTATATGCAATTGCATAAACATCTGTATATCTTTTAATCATAGGATCGCTATAAACACAGTTATCTGGATAGACGATTTTATGCATTTTTCTGATTAAGAAATTATCACTCATTAAGGTAGCAGACAATCCAATCAAGTATTTGACATTTGTTTGTATAATAGCTTTAAATATAGCATGAAAATGTTGGTGGGTCTCATCAATTAATAACACGCCTATTTTTAACAAAGGAAATATGTTAATAGGAATTTCACCATAAGTTTCCAAACATTCTTCTAGTGAGTTTTCAAATATAGTAATAAAATCTTGATAGGTTCTACTTGAAAAGATAAAGTACTTAGCATCTACTTTATCCTCTTTAGCTAGATCAATAAGCGCCTTTACTTCTTTATAACCCTGAATAACCATAATATCTTTAGGGTTTGCTTTATGGATATTTAGTATATCTTGTACCCATTTATCAATATAAGTAGGTAGAATAATAATTCCTAATTTTTTCTTCAATTGAGCAATAGAGTATAATGATATAAAAGTTTTACCGCTACCTGTAGCAAGTGGGACAAGTTTACTTCCTTCAGGGTTTTTAATCAAAAACTCATAAACAGGAATCTGATTCTCTCTTAATTTCCAATTATCTCTTACCTCATAATCTACTACATCGACATCATAGTCTCTACAGTCTAATTTTACTAGATTAGGTAATTTTATACCTCTTCTTTTCATTTCTGAAATAAGGTGTTTAAATTGATTAATGTGTAAAAAATATCCTGGTCTATCCTGCATCTTGATATAAAAGGGTTTAATTTCAATATTTTTACCAGAAAAACCTTTATTTTGATATAGATAGTTTCTTTCTAAAAAATACTTAATGAAATTAAACGCAATAGAATCGTCTGTTTCTATGTAAACAGAAGTGTTATAGACCATAATGATTGATCGCATTTTTCATTCTCCTATCTAATAATCTTCAGCCAAATATAATATATGGTATTGTTTTTATTTTCACAACAATTTAAAAAAGAAAGAAAAAATAAAAAGGGGCTAAAATAAGCCCCTTTTTATTAATATTTACTCTTTAAGGATGTACTGTGGTGTGAAAAGTACATCCATCGGATGGTTTTGTCTATAATAATTAGTAAACATCACAGTTGGATGTCGAAGCATTGCGTCTAGCTGCTCTTGAAATAATAAAAGCTGTGCAACACTTCTTTTTCTAAAGATATAGTTTCTATTGACACTTTCTTTATTCTGACTATTTCTACCCAAATAGTAAATATGGTTTTTCTTGTCATATATAGTAGTGCCATATACGATAATTTCCAATATACTTAAGTTACATTTGAATCGCTCGATTACTACTTGAAATAGTTTATCAAGTTTGACATATGGATTGTTATCTTTTAGTTTAGCATTGGTAGTTTCGATAATTCTACTGATAATATTAACATAAGTAATTACGTTAACTTCTTTTAATGGACTATGAAATACAGGAGATTCTTTATCAAAATTATCTAACGGAATAATAAAGTTTCCTTTAGAATCTGTACTAACTTTATTATTTTTTATGAATTCTAAGAATTCTCGTGTAATGATAAAGTATCGATCGTTATATCCAATACTAATTGGATATTCGACTTCTTTATCATTAGGTAAAGTCTTGATTATAGTGAACCTATCGATTTCACCAATTTTACTTAGTGATATGTTCGTAGTATCTAAATTGATTACATCAATAAGTTTATTTAAGCGTTCATTATTGATTTTCATAACAACGTTTTTAAGACTTACGTCATCTTTAAAATATAAGTTATAATTATCATCGACATAGAAGAATTTAGCTGCAGATTCATCAAGTTTAATTTGATTACCTTTTACACTGCTTGTTAAGTGTTTGGTACTAAGGATACTTTGGCTCATCTTCTCGAAAAGATAAGCTGTTGCTGTATAACCTAGGTTACTGTTTTCTTTGATATTCTCAAACGTCTTACCTAAACAAGTACTACAAATTTTAGTCTTATCTGGTAGCTTACATCCTAGACTAGTTCTTAATTTCAACCGCTTATTGATAAGATGTGTATCTTCTGCTTTGATATAATCAATTTTACCTGTTTCTTCATTAAGATAGTATTTACCTTTTAGATTCTCTAAGTTCTCATCAGTAATTGTAATTTCAAAGTACTCGTTACTTCCACAATCTCCTTTAATAATATTTTCAACCACCATTGTGAGTAATTGGATACGACGTGAAGCATATTCAGAATCTTTAATTTGTTTATTACTTGCATAAAGTGCTTTAGCAGCTGTTCTACTTTCTGCAATAAGTTCAAATAAATTACCCATACCACTAATAAAACCATTTAAAATAGGTTGCATAAATACGGTTCTGTCTAAGTCAGTTACAAAACCTCTTGGGCCAATACATTGGTTAGCTTGGTTTTCATTAATACTTTTACTCTTATAAGCGTGGATAAAGCGGTTAGATTTGTTTTCTGAATTAACCAGATAGTTTTTAATCTGCTTATAAGCATTTTCTACACTATCAGGTGTATTTTTTATATTACTGTGAATGGTTTTGATTACAGGGTCTTTAACGACTTCTACAAAGTCTACTGCATCAATCGCAGTCATATATTCGCTTACTCTTAATACGATGTTATTGTAAATATCATTTACGATTTCATAGACTTTCTTAAGTAGTGGTTCTTTTTCTGTATAAGTCTCTAAACCATTATAAGTTACAATATGATTGAAGATTTTATTAAGAAGTTTAATATGAGTGTCACTATTGTAATACTCTTTATTGAGAAAAAGTTGAACAGTACATTCGTTTGTAATAGGTGTATTAGGATATAGTGTAAATAATTCCCAACAATATCGATTAAAGATAATACTTTTATAATTTTCTTTATGAGCTATGTTATCTTCATAGACAACGTTATAAGTATCTTTTTTTATATCCCATATTTTTTCTTTTGGTGTATTTAAAATTTGACGTGCGTTTAGATGCATTATTTAAGCTCCTCTTCTTCTTCATATGTAAAATCTATCCCAGCTGCATTAAACATGTGTTTTAAAATCTGTAGACTTTTTGTATTGCCATAAGGAATCATCTTGCGATCTATGTTAAAGTTAGTATCAAACGCTTTTTCTGAACTAAGTATGTGTTTAACAAGGTTAATATGACTACTTGGATTAAGTGCTAAATCCATCATATCAGTTACAAACTCTCTATCAGCATAACTTGTAAGAATCCTTACTTCAGTTTCACCCAAAATCTTAGTTGGGTTTGTACTAAAGGGATGTTTCATCTTGTCTTTATTTCCACTTTTAGCAGGAAATCCGAAGTTATTCACTTTAGCGCTACTTACTGAGTTATACACATTACCAATTTTTTCTAGTACCATAAAGTACATTCTACCTACTATTATATCCTCTTTACTGATAACTTCTTTGTTGTGATAGTCTATATATTTAAGTTTACTTTTAGTAGGTCTATATATGCTATTTTCGATATCCATAACGACATCGGTGATATTTTTCTCATTATCAGTAGGATAATAAATATAGAGTTCATTTTCTACAATATCTTTAAAATAAAGCCTTATTCCTTCATGATCTAAACTATCGATAAATTCTACCATATCGGAATTAATCAATTTGAAAAATTCTCTTAGATACTTATAGACATATTGATAATCTTCATCAGTCATTTTTTCTAAAAAGTTATTTCCATACTTTTCTTTAAAATACTTGATAAGTCGATTTCTGTTGTCTCTTGATGCTGCACCAAGATAAGCTTCATAAGTTCTACCCAAATTCATACGAGAGATCGTACTCATTGGATCACTAATAATATCTACTCGTACACCATCTTCATTAATAGGCATTTTATCGTCATCTAAAATTTCACAGATAACACCTTTAGCGCCATGAATATCTGTTAATTTAAAACCTTTACGAGGCTCTAAAATATTCATCGTAACGACTTCAATACGATATTGATCAATGGGTAGTTTTCGATAACTAAACTTAACTTTATTGGCTTTAGGGCTATTATAGCTATAATTTACTTTAATATAGCAGTCAGTAATAAAACGACTCATTCTTGGAGTAAGTTTAATTATTTCGTCAGAGCCATACATTGCTCTTTTCTCTTTCATATAGTTTTCATATACTTTAATGACGCTATTATAATAGTTAAGTAGTTCATCAGCATAATAATCCAATTGTTCTGTTACTTTTTGAGGAAACTCAGATTTTCCACCTTTAATAACTCGAATATCTACTACGATACTTTCAGGATTAACATAAATTAATTTATCAAAAATCATATCAGGTTCTGATATATTTTTGGTTGTTAAATCACTTGGGTTAAACCAGTCATTGCGTTCTCTCAACGCACAAAGTAACCCGTCTTCTCTTACTTTTTCACCAATATTTGGTAAGAACTTAAAGATATCAGCATCTCCATATAGGTTAACTGGAAAACTATCCTTAGTGATATTAATTACCCTTCTAAGATAGCTTGTAGTGCGTGCTTTCTTACAAAAGCTTTTACTTACCACAATACCATCTTCAGAAGTTGCTGGATGTGTCATAAATGCTACATTAACGTTTAACCCATA
>Ga0116143_10005730_pt1 | contig 11103 bp, 7 predicted proteins | sample AD_UKC034_MetaG_FD_89745 | JGI IMG/M metagenome (GOLD analysis project Ga0116143, IMG submission 89745) | Active sludge microbial communities of municipal wastewater-treating anaerobic digesters from USA - AD_UKC034_MetaG | ecosystem: Engineered > Bioreactor > Anaerobic > Digestate | place: USA...
ACCGCTGCGCGGCCTGGCGCTTCCTGTACCCGCCCGAGGCCTTCCTGCGGGGTATCCTGGTCAACGCCCGCGGGGAGCGCTTCTGCAGCGAGGCGCTGTACGGGGCCACCGTCGGCCGGCACGTCGCCGAGCAGCCGGACGGGCACGCCTGGCTCATCCTGGACGCGGCCGGGGTGCGCGCGGTGCGGGCCGAGGCCGCGACCGCCGAGCGCCTGCGCGATCGCCCCCTCCGCGAGCTCCTGCGCGGCCAGGCCAACGACCTCGTCTTCCAGAAGCTGTCCACGGCGCTGAACCTGGCGGTGAACCGCAGGAAGGCCGGCAGCCTGGAGGGCCTGGAGCGGGCCTGCGGCATGCCCGCGGGCGCGCTCCAGAGGAGCGTGGCCGAGCACGACGCGCGGCTCGCCCGGGGGGAGCCGGACGAGTTCGGGAAGCCCGCGGAGCTCCGCGCGCCGCTCGCCGAGCCGCCCTTCCTGGCCGTGGTGTGCGACCTCGGCAGCAAGCTCTTCCTGGGGCCCTGCTTCACCCTGGGCGGGGTGCGCACGAACGCGCTCACGGGCCAGGCGCGCGACGGGAGCGGCGCGCCCGTGCCCGGGCTGTACGCGGCCGGGCGCACCGCGGTGGGGCTGTGCACCGGCGGCTACGTCAGCGGCCTGAGCATCGCCGACTGCGTGTTCGCGGGCCGCAACGCCGGGCGCCACGCGGCCCGGGCCGCGCTCACTTCGCCGACTTGAAGACGAACGGGTAGGTCACGTGCACCACCCCGCCGCCCCTGGGCGCGGGGAACTTCATTCGCTGGATCACCTTCTGCACGCAGGCCGCGACCGCCGGGCTCTTCAGCGACTCGTCGTCCGCGACGACGGCCCGGGTGACCAGGCCCTGCGAGCCGATGGTGAAGGTCACCTTGAGCTTGCCCGCGAGCTTGGGGTCCCTGAGCAGCTCCTTCTCGTAGCAGTAGCGCACCTGCGGGAGATGGCGCCGGATCACCCGCTGGATGACCTCCTTGGACATCGGGCCCGTCAGCAGGGGCGCGCCGCTCGAGATGACCGGCTGCTTGCGCTTGTGCGGGAGCATGCCGAGCCCCGACTCGCAGCCCACGCAGCCGATCCCCGCCCCGCCGGGCTCCCCGAGCACGTCGGCCGCCTGGCCGCTGTCGCCGCGCAGGGAGCCCAGCAGACCCAGGCCGGACGCTCCGTGGAGCGCCTGCAGCCCGCTGCCCAGGGCCCGGTCGTACAGGGCCTGGTCCGTGGGCCCGAGGATCACCCTGCGCTCGCGGTGGCGCTCCTGGCAGGCGAGCGCCGCGGCCAGCGCGGCCACGTCCGCCCAGGGGGTGTCCGGGGCGGGATCGAGGTGGACCGGCGCGCCCCCGAGGCCGGCCTTGGCGAGCGCGGCCACCGCGAAGGCCGCGTCCACGCAGGCCCGATCCTCGGGGCAGGCGCCCGCCGGCGCGGGGCTGGCCGAGGCCCCCCCGCCCACCACCTCCAGCCGCCCGCCCGGGCCCACCTTGACCAGGCCGATCCCCACCGCCTCGAGGCCGTCCTCGTCCGGCGCCTGGAAGCGGGGCACCTCGAGCCTCTTCCAGGGGCTCTCGGCCGCCACCTGCGGCCGCCCGTCCAGGCCCACCTGCGCCGGGTCGGCCTCGGCGGGCCGGCCGTCGCCGGCCGGAGAGCAGAGGCCCTCCGCGAGCTCCACCGCCACGCCCTGGGCGCCGTCGGGGCCGGCGACCGCCAGGGTCACCTGGCGCGCGCCGAGGGATCGGAGGACCTCGAGCGCCGCGCCCGCCGTGGCCCGGCCATCGGCGGCCAGGGCGAAGGGCCCCGCGCCCGCGGGCAGCGCCGCCGGCCCCACGGCGGGCAGGCGCGCGAGCGCGAGCCACTGCAGCCCTGCGCCGCAGCGGGGCTCGACCCGAGCGAGCGCCAGCCGGGGGCGCGCGGCCAGGGCCGCCTGGCGCGCGCAGGCCTCCTGGACGCCCTGGGCGCAACCCGCCGCCAGGACCGCGCCCAGCTCCTCCTCGCGCAGCTCGCCCTCCAGCAGATCGGCCGTGGCCAGGATCATGCTGCGCTGGAGCCGCCGGGCCTCTTCGGCCGTGGCGGGATCGGACAGGGCGCAGGGCAGCTGCTCGCCCGCCTCCTGCATGGCGCGGGCCAGCAGGACCGCCTTGTGCTCCGGGGCCACGGCGGCGAGCGCGCGGAAGCCTTCGGTCATGGCGCGGGTCACCGCGCGGAGGCACTGGGCGCCGCGGCCCTCGGCGGCGCGCGCCCCGGGCGACTCCCAGGCGAGCTCGGCGCCCTCGGCCCGCCAGGGGTCCCCGTCCCCGGCGGGGCCGCCCAGCCGCGCCTCGGCCTGGAGCAACCGGCCCCGCAGGTGGGAGCGCCCGCGCAGCTGCCCCAGGCGGCGGAGGACCGTGGCCAGCTCGGGCACCTCGGGCTGCAGCCCGTCGGCCAGGCCGCCGAGATCGACCACGACCTCGCCCAGCAGGCCCCCCTCGGCCCCGGGCTCCGGGCCGCGGAACACCCGCTCGGCCGACTCGTTCAGCCCGAAGAACACGCGCGTGTCCTCCGGCCGGACCTCTGCGCGCCACAGGACACCGAGCCCCGCCCGGGCGCCCGCCGCGCGCAGCTCCCCCACGGCCCGCTCGAGGGCGACGAGGTTGGCGCCCACGGGCAGGCTGGCCACGGCGGCCACGACCGGCGCCGTGGTCAGCCCGCGCGGCAGCGGCCCCACGGCCAGGCCCAGGCCCCGCGGCAGGGGGATGGGGAGCTCGGCCGGCAGGAAGCGCCAGACGGCCCGGAGCAGCCCCACGGGGCAGCGCAGCCCGAGGTGCAGCAGGCAGAAGGCGCCGCACTCCTGGACCCGGCGCGAGAGCGCCTCGATGTCCTCCGCGTCCGCCAGGCCGGGCGGCAGCTCGGCTGTGGCCACGGCGTCCGCGAGGCTCAGGCGCAGCCACGTCGCCACGCTCGCCTGGGGCAGCTCGCCCGCGGGCAGCGCAGCGCCGCGCTCCAGGCCCCGGGCGAAGACGCGCGCGCCCTGCTCGGTGAGGGACAGCACGCTGGTCACCCGGATGCGCGGCCCGGCCTGCCCGGCCGCGCCCGGGGCCACGCCCAGCGACCAGGCGAGATCGTCCAGCTCCACGCCGCGCGGGTCCATGAGCAGGTAGCCCTGGCTGACCTCCGAGAGCCCCGCCGCCAGCAGCATGGCGCGGTGGGCCGGGTCGACCTGGCGCACCGCCCGGGCGACCCCCGAGGTGCCCACCTGCCCGCCCAGGTCGCGGAGCCACCAGGGCCTGAGCCACACCCCGAGCAGCTCCCGCTGGGCGGCGAGGTGCAGCAGGGCCGGGGTGATCGGCCCGAGGCCTGCGCGCGGGGGCGCGAGCAGCGGCTCCAGCGCAGCGAGCCTGGCCGCCTCGCCGGCGAAGCCGCGCGAGTCCTCGAGGACGAGCTCGAGCCGCAGCCAGCGCGCCTCGGGCACGAGCAGGAGCAGGCCGCCCTCCCCGCCCGGCAGGCGGAGCGCCTGGCCGCCCCGCAGGCCGGGGAGCGCGCGGGCCCCTGGATCCGCCTGGAGCCCGAGGGCGCCCAGCGCCTCGAGCAGCGCCCCCGCGAGGGCGCGGCTGTCCTGGGCCGGGACGAGCAGGCGGTGGCGGACGCCGGTCGTGCCGGTCGCGGCGGCCTCCAGCATGAGCGCGCGGGCGGCGAGCACCGAGTCGTCCACGCTGGGCTCGAACAGCGCGAGCGCGAGGGGGCGCGAGGGGTCCCAGCCAGGCAGGGCGCCCGACAGGCCCGGGGCGCGCCGGCCCGCGAGCTGCTCCAGGAGCGCGCCCGCGGCCGCCCACACGTCGGGCGCGGCCAGCACCCGCTCCACCTCCGGGAGGCCGAGCCCCTGGAGGAGCCCGCCCAGCGCTTGGGCGCCCTCGGCCCAGGCGCCCGGGTGGAGCAGCACGACCACCATGGGCCGCTCCCCCACGGCGCCGAGCAGCTCGAGCGTGCCTGGCTCGGCCACCTCGGCGAGCAGCTCCGCTGGGTCTGCGGGCCGCCGGGGGCAGCCGGCCAGGACGAGGGAGAGCAAGGCCAGCCAGGCCGCCGGGACGAGCGCACGCGCCATGGAATCCTCCTCCTCCGGGTGGGCGGACCCATCCTTTCAAGTCGACGGATGCTTTTCAACCCCGCCGGCCTGTGGTCTACTCCGGGCAGACAACCGGACAGAGAGTGAGGCGAGGCATGGACGAGCGCGCGAAGCGAGCGGGAGCCGGCGGCCCCATCCGCACGGGCGTGAGCGCCGCCGAGATCCGCCAGGCCATCCTGGACAACCTGGCCTGCCTGCAGGGCAAGTTCCCGGAGGTGGCCACCCGGAACGACTACTACCTGGCGCTCTCGTACACGGTGCGCGACAGGCTGCTCGACCGCTGGACGCGCACGGCCCACACCTACTTCGAGCGCGCCGCGCGAACGGTCTGCTACCTGTCGGCCGAGTTCCTGCTGGGCCCCCACCTGGGCAACAACCTGGTCAACCTGGGCATCGAGGACGAGGTGCGGGAGGCGGTCTCCGGGCTGGGCCTCGAGCTCGACGAGCTGCTCGCCCAGGAGGAGGAGCCGGGGCTGGGCAACGGCGGCCTGGGCCGGCTGGCGGCCTGCTACCTGGACTCGCTGGCGACCCTCGCCATCCCGGCCATCGGCTACGGCATGCGCTACGAGTTCGGCATCTTCGACCAGCAGATCCGCGACGGCTGGCAGGTCGAGGCCACCGACAAGTGGCTGCGCAACGGCAACCCCTGGGAGATCCACCGGCCCGAGATCTCCTTCGAGGTGAAGCTGGGCGGCATGACCGTGCCGCGCACCGACGAGGGGGGCAACTACCACGTGGAGTGGATCCCCGACCGCGTGGTCAAGGGGGTGGCCTACGACACGCCCATCCAGGGCTACCGCGTGGGCACGGCCAACTTCCTCCGGCTGTGGAAGGCCGAGGCCTGCGAGAGCTTCGACTTCGCCGCCTTCAACGTGGGCGACTACTACCGCGCCGTGCAGGAGAAGATGGTCTCGGAGAACATCACCAAGGTGCTGTACCCCAACGACGAGCGGCTCTCCGGCAAGCAGCTCCGCCTGCAGCAGCAGTACTTCTTCGCCTCCTGCTCGCTCCGGGACATGATCCGCATCCACCTGCAGCGCGCGCCCGACCTGGACGAGCTGCACAAGAAGTACGTGGTGCAGCTGAACGACACCCACCCGTCGGTGGCGGTGGCGGAGCTGATGCGCCTGCTGCTCGACGAGCACGGCTACGGCTGGGAGCAGGCCTGGGACATCACCCGGCAGACGTTCGCCTACACCAACCACACCCTGCTGCCCGAGGCGCTGGAGAAGTGGCCGGTGCAGCTCTTCCAGAGCCTGCTGCCGCGGCACCTGGAGATCATCTACGAGGTGAACCGCCGCTTCCTGGAGGTGGTGCGCGCGCGCTACCCGGAGGACCAGGGCAAGGTCTCGCGGCTGTCGCTCATCGACGAGCACGGCGAGCGCTCGGTGCGCATGGCCAACCTGGCCTGCGTGGGCTCCTTCGCCATCAACGGGGTGGCCCGGCTGCACTCCACCCTGCTCAGGCAGGACGTGCTCCGGGACTTCGCCGAGCTGTGGCCGGAGAAGTTCTCGAACAAGACCAACGGGGTCACCCCGCGGCGCTTCCTGGTGCTGGCGAACCCGCGCCTGACCGAGCTCATCTCCGCGCGCATCGGCGAGGACTGGATCCGCGATCTCGAGGGGCTGCGCGCCCTCGAGGGGCTGGCCGACGAGCGCGGCCTGCAGGAGGACTGGCGCCGGGTGAAGCTGGCCAACAAGCGCGAGCTGGCGGCCGAGATCCTGCGCCGCACCGGCATCCAGGTCGACCCGGGGTCGCTGTTCGACGTGCAGGTGAAGCGCATCCACGAGTACAAGCGCCAGCACCTGAACCTGCTGCACGTCATGGCCCAGTACATCCGGCTCACCGAGGATCCGCACGCCGAGCTCGTCCCCCGCACGGTCATCCTGGGGGGCAAGGCCGCCCCGGGCTACCGCATGGCCAAGCTCATCATCAAGCTGGCCCACTCGGTGGCCGACGTGGTCAACCGCGACCGGCGCGTGGGCGGGCGCCTCCGGCTGGTGTTCTTCCCCGACTTCAACGTCAAGAGCGCCCAGCGCGTCTACCCGGCCGCGGAGCTCTCGGAGCAGATCTCCACCGCCGGCAAGGAGGCCTCGGGCACCGGCAACATGAAGTTCATGATGAACGGCGCGCTCACCGTGGGCACGCTGGACGGCGCCAACATCGAGATCCGCGAGGAGGCCGGGGCCGAGAACTTCTTCCTGTTCGGCCTGACCGCCGAGGAGGTGGCCGACCGCAAGCGCCAGGGCTACGACCCCCGGGCCGCGCTCGACAAGAGCCCGCTCCTGGGCGAGGTGCTCAGGCGCCTGCAGGCGGGCGCCTTCTCCGGCGGCGATCCCGAGCTCTTCCGGCCGCTGGTCGACTCCCTGCTGCAGCGCGACGACTACCTGTTGCTCAGCGACTTCCCCTCCTACTTCGACGCCCAGCAGCGGGTGGCCGAGGCCTACCGCGACCCGGGCCGCTGGACGCGCATGAGCATCCTGAACACCGCCCGCTCCGGGAAGTTCTCCTCCGACCGGGCCATCCGCGAGTACTGCCAGGACCTGTGGCGGGTCGGCCCGGTGCCCATCGACCGGTGAGCGGCGTGCGATTTCGCACGATCCCCGCTCCAGCAAGGGCGTTTCGCCATTTCTTCGGTTGACCCGGGCGCCCGGGAGGGGGTACTCCTCGGCTGTCCGCCGGGAGGAGGCCCCGTGCTGCTGCGGTCGTTTGTCGGGCTGCTGGACCGCGAGGGCGCGCTGGCGCACGTCTCGCGCGAGGTGGACCCGCGCCTCGAGCTGGGCGCGGTCGTCCACGCGCTCCGCGGCCGGCCGGCGCTGTTCGAGCGGGTGCGGGGGCACGCGCTCCCGGTGATCGCCAACCCGTGCGCGAGCCGCGCGCTGGTGGCGCGCGCGCTCGGCTGCGCCCCGGCCGAGCTGCTCGCGCGCCTGACCGCGGCCGCCGACGAGCCGCGCGCGCCGCCGGTCGAGCCGGGGGGGGCGGACTACGAGGAGCGGCCCGCGGACCTCAACACGCTGCCGGTGCTCACCCACTACCCCCAGGACGGCGGGCCCTACATCGCCTCGGGCGTGGCCGTGGCCGTGGACCCGGAGCACGGCCGGAACGCCTCCTTCCACCGGGCCATGCTGCGCGGGCCGGAAGATCTCGCGCTGCGGCTGGTCGAGCGCCACCTGCACCTCTACCGGGCGCGCGGTCTTGCCCGCTTCGCCTTCTGCGTCGGCAACCCGGTGCCCGTGCTGCTCGCCGCGGCCATGTCGGTCGAGCTCGGGGTGGACGAGCTCGCGGTGGCCCACGCCCTCGCCCCTTGCCCGCTCGTCGAGCTCGACGGCCTGGTCGTCCCGCCGGCCGAGCTCGTGCTCGACTGCGAGTTCACCGGGGAGCTGGTGGACGAGGGGCCGTTCCTGGACCTCACCGGGACCCCGGACATCGTCCGCCGCCAGCCCCGGGTGCGGGTTCGCAGGATGTTCGTGCGGCGCGGACCGGCGCTCTTCCACGCGCTCCTGCCCGGAGACCTCGAGCACAAGCTGCTGATGGGCATGCCGCGCGAGCCCACCATCTTCCGCGAGGTGGCCCGGGTGTGCGACTGCCTGGACGTGCGCCTGACCCCGGGCGGCTGCTCGTGGCTGCACGCCGCGGTGCGCATCCGGAAGCGCCGGGCGGAGGACGGGCCGCGGGCCATCGAGGCGGCCCTGCGCGGCCACCGCTCGGTCAAGCACGTGTTCGTGGTGGACGAGGACGTGGACCTCGACGACCCGGCCGCGCTCGAGTGGGCGCTCGCCACCCGCTTCCAGGGCCACCGCGGGCTCACCGTCCTGCCCGGCGAGCGCGGCTCCTCCCTGGACCCCTCGGCCGAGCTGGGCACGAACACGACCACCAAGGTGGGCTTCGACCTCACCATCCCCGAGCCCGGCCGGGCGGCGGAGTTCCGCAGGCTCCCGCCTCCGCTCGGCGTGCGCCTCGAGGACTACGGGCTGCCGCCGTGAGCGCCGCTTCGCCGCTCTTGCTCGACGAAGGGCAGCGCGCGCTCCTGGCGGGCGAGCACGGTCCGCTGCCCCGGCGGCTCATGCGCCTGCTCCTGCGGCTGGGGGAGCTCTACGGCGCGCGGCGGCTTGTGCCGGTCGCCTCGGCGCAGATCGCGGGGGTGAGCTACAAGTCGCTCGGCGACCCCGGCCTCGGGTTCCTCGAGGACCTGGCCGCGAGCGGGGCGCGGGTCCGCGTGACCGCCAGCCTGAACCCCTCGGGGGTGGACCCCGAGCGGGCCGAGGAGCTCGGCTTCCCCGCGGACTTCGCCGCCAAGCAGGCGCGCATCCTGGCCGCCTACGCCCGGCTGGGCGTGCTCTGCTCGGCCACCTGCGCGCCCTACCAGGCCGGGCTCCTGCCGCGCTTCGGGGAGCACCTGGCCTGGGCCGAGAGCTCCGCGGTCGCCTACGCCAACGCGGTCCTGGGCGCGCGCACCAACCGCGAGGGCGGCCCCTCGGCCCTGGCCGCGGCCCTGTGCGGCTGCACCCCGGAGCACGGGCTGCACCTGGACGAGGCGCGCCGCCCCAGCCACCGGGTGCGGGTCGAGGCGGAGCTCCGCTCGACGGCGGACTTCGGCGCCCTGGGGGTGTGGGTCGGCCGGCGGGTGGGGGCGGGCGTACCCTGGCTCGAGGGGCTCTGCGAGCCTGGCCCCGACGCGCTCAAGGCGCTCGGCGCGGCCATGGCGGCGAGCGGCGCGGTGGCCATGTACCACGTGCCCGGCGTCACCCCCGAGGCCTGCCTGCACTCCCCCGCGGGGCTGCCCGAGCTGCGGGTGGGGCGGGCCGAGCTCGAGGCGACGTACGCGGAGCTCACCTGCGAGGGCGAGCCCGAGCTGCTGGTGACCGGCTGCCCACACGCCTCGCTCGCGGAGATCGCCGCGCTCTCCCGCAGGCTCGCGGGCCGCAGGCTGACGCGGCCCCTGTGGGTGTGCACCTCGGCCTCCACCCGCGAGGCCGCCCGGCGGCTCGGGCTGGCCGCGCCCATCGAGGCGGCCGGCGCCCGGCTCCTGGCCGACACCTGCGTGGTGGTCGCCCCGCTCGAGCGCATGGGCTTCCGCACCACGGCCGTGGACTCGGGCAAGGCGGCCTGCTACCTGCCCGGGCTGTGCGGCCAGCGGGTGCTCTTCCGGCCCCTGGAGGAGCTGCTCGAGGAGCACCTGCGATGAAGGCCCGCCCCGTCTCCAGCGGCCGCGGCCAGGGCCTGGCCCTGGTCTCCCCCGAGCCGATCTCCTTCTACGGCGGGGTGGATCCGCGGACTGGCCGGGTGCTCGATCCCGCGCACCCCCTGCACGGCCAGTGCGTGGCCGGCCGGGTGCTGGTGTTCCCCGCCGGCAAGGGCTCCACCGTGGGGTCCTACGTGCTCTACGGCCTGGCCAGGAACGGCGTGGCCCCGGCCGCGCTGGTGGTGGGCGAGGCCGAGACCATCGTGGCCACCGGCGCCATCCTGGGCGACATCCCCTGCGTGGACCAGGTGCCGCTCGGGGGCTTCCGGGACGGGGAGCCGCTCGAGGTGGACGCCGACCGGGGCGAGGTGCGCCGTGGCTGAGCCGCGCCGCATCGTGCTCGGCCTCTCGGGCGCCTCGGGCGCGGCGCTCGGGGTGCGAGCCCTGGAGCTCCTGCACGCGGCCGGCTGCGAGGTGCACCTGGTGGTCAGCGAGGCGGCCCGGGCCGTGCTGGCCGCCGAGTGCGAGCGCACGCCCGAGTCGCTCGCCCCGCTCGCCCACCGGGTGCACGACCCGCGGGATCTCGGCGCGCCCATCGCCTCGGGCTCGTTCCGCTGCGACGGCATGCTCGTCGCCCCCTGCAGCATGAAGTCGCTCGGGGGCATCGCCCACGGCTACGCGGACAACCTGCTGCTGCGCGCCGCGGACGTGTGCCTGAAGGAGCGGCGCCGGCTGGTGCTGGTCGCCCGCGAGGCGCCGCTGTCGCTCATCCACCTGGAGAACATGCGCCTGGTGACCCTGGCCGGCGGGATCATCTTGCCGCCGGTGCTCGGCTTCTACACCCGGCCCGCGAGCCTGGCCGAGGCGGTGGACCAGCTCTGCGGCAAGGCGCTGGACCTCCTGGGCGTGGAATGCGAGGCCTTCAGGCGATGGCAGTGAGCGCCACCCGCGAGCTCGTCCTGGTCAAGCTGGGCGGCTCGCTCATCACCGACAAGTCCCGGCCCTACACCCTGCGGGCCGGGGTGCTCGCGCGCCTGGCGCAGGAGATCCACAGGGCGCGGCTGGAGCGGCCACTGGCGCTGGTGCTGGGCCACGGGGGCGGCTCCTTCCCCCACGTCTCGGCCCGCCGCCACCGCACGGCCGAGGGGGCGGTGGATGGCCAGAGCTGGGAGGGCTTCCTGCGGGTGCACGCGGACGCCGCGCGCCTGAACGCGCACGTGTGCCGGGCGCTCGAGCTCGCGGGCGAGCTGCCCTTCCCGGTGCAGCCCTCGGCCGTGGCCGTGGCCCGCGCCCGGCGCATCGAGCGCTGGGACGTCGCGCCCCTCGCGCGCATGCTGGCGGCCGGGCTCGTGCCGGTGCCCTACGGGGACGTGCTGCTGGACGAGGCCCAGGGCTGCGCGATCGCCTCCACCGAGGAGCTCTTCCGCTGGCTGTCGCAGCAGCTGCGCCCGACCCGGGTGCTCATGGCAGGCAAGGTGGACGGGGTGCTGGACGGGCGCGGGACGCTCATCCCGGAGCTCACCCGGGAGGACCTGCCCCGGCTGCGCGCGGACCTCAAGGGCTCGGACGGCGCCGCGGACGTGACCGGCGGCATGCTCCACAAGGTAGAGCGCTGCCTGGAGCTCGGCGCGCCGACGCTCATCCTGAACGGGCTGGTCCCCGACCGGCTGAGGCTGGCGCTGCTCGGCGAGAGCGTGCCGGGCACTCGAATCTACTAGCCTGCGGAGTCGTCAGGCTGCCCGGGGAAGGTAGTGGGAGGGGTGGCGGCGAGGGGGCCCCCATCCACGCGGAGCGCCGAGTGAGCA
>Ga0116143_10005731_pt1 | contig 11101 bp, 10 predicted proteins | sample AD_UKC034_MetaG_FD_89745 | JGI IMG/M metagenome (GOLD analysis project Ga0116143, IMG submission 89745) | Active sludge microbial communities of municipal wastewater-treating anaerobic digesters from USA - AD_UKC034_MetaG | ecosystem: Engineered > Bioreactor > Anaerobic > Digestate | place: USA...
ACAATGAGAGGACTTGTTAGTTGTCTTGACTATTATTTGAATTGAACCGCCGTATGCCGAACGGCACGTACGGTGGTGTGAGAGGGGGAAGAGATTTCCCCCTACTCGATTTATCAATTGCAAATAGAACAAATAAAATAAATATTGAGGTAAAGATAATGGGTAAGAAAGAGATTGGAATAGGAATTATTGGATTAGGCAATGTAGGTACAGGAACCCTGGAAATATTAACCAAAAATAAAGATTTTATCGAACAGGAAATTTCACCCAATAGAATAAAAATAATTGGTCTTGCCGATTTAGATGCCAGCAGAAAGCCAAAAACAGGTAATGAATATTGGTTTACCCATGATGCTGAAGATATCATTAAAAATTCTGGCCTGGATATTCTAGTTGAGACCATTGGCGGAGAATATCCAGCCTACAATTTCATTAAACTGGCATTATTGAAAGGGAAACATGTTGTTACACCTAACAAAGAAGTAGTAGCAAAGCATGGATATGAACTGCTGGAGATTGCTCAACAGAATAGAGTCCAATTCTTATTTGAAACCTCTGTGGGGAGTGCCATTCCTATTTTAGGGGTTATTACCAATATTCTCACATCCTGCCCTTTAGATGAAATCAGCGGCATCCTGAATGGTACTACCAATTATATTTTGGATTTAATGGCAGAGCAGAGTATGGCACAGGAAGATGCTTTAAAAAAGGCCCAGCAAATGGGCTATGCTGAGGCTGACCCCAGCAAAGATGTTAACGGACTGGACGCTCTCTTTAAGATATTTATTTTAGCTACCCTTGGTTTCAGAGGAAGATTGGACTTAAACAAGATTAATTACGAAGGTATTAGTGGAGTGACTCTCGATGATACTAATCTAGCCAAATTATTAAATTATCGTATAAAACTAATTGCTACTGCACGAAGAATTATAAATAAACTGGAAATAGGACTCGGTCCAGTTTTAATTGAAGAAGGACATCTCTTATCACATATTCGTGGTGCCGATAATGGCATTTTCGTATCAGGACAGGGTTATGGAAATTTATTTTTGTCCGGACCTGGCGCAGGAGGTATTGCAGCTGCCAGTATGATGGTAAGCGATATTGTCAGGATAATAAGACAACCGGGGTGTTTTGATTATGATTTTTTAACCAACCAGAAAGAAGAATTGGAGATAAGTTTACCAGGTGAGACCAAAAGTCCATATTTTTTAAGAATAAAGGGCGAGGATGATAGCGAAAGAAATATAAACGATATTAAAAAAATTATAGCTGAAAAAGGTTTCTTAACAGATAGGTCTGCTGTGTTCAAAGATAAGAATAATTCCCTCTCTATGGGTTTTATAATCTCTTCTGGCAGAGAACGTGAGATGATAGAGATAATCCAGGAGTTAAAAAAATTAGATTATGTAGCAAATCCGGCATATCTGAAAGTATATGAACATCTTTAATTTTTTAATTTCTGAAAAAGAGATAAATTTAATAATTTCTATTGAAATATTTGGTCAATTATGATTTTTTCTGAAAATTAATACTAAAAGGAGAAAAACAATGGTTAAAGTTAAGATACCTGCTACCACCGCAAATTTAGGTTCAGGTTTTGATTGCCTGGGAATGGCTTTATCCCTTTACCTGGAGATAGAAATGGAGAGAATAGGGCGAGGTTTTGAATTTCAGGCTGAAGGAGAAGGAGTTGAAAATTTATCTGCTGACAAGAACAACCTGATATATAGAGCAGCAACCCTGGTAATGGATAAAGGTGATATTGCTCCGGCAGAGAGAGGAATAAAGATTTCCATAAAGAATGAAATTCCATTAGCAAGAGGATTAGGAAGTAGTGCAGCTGCTATTATCGGTGGAATAGTAGGGGCAAGTGAGCTATATAACTTAAATTTAAGCAGGGAAGAAATATTAAAATTGGCTTTTAAATTAGAAGGGCATCTGGACAATATTGTGCCAGCCCTCATTGGAGGATTTACGATTTCTTATAGAGGTCAGAAAGGGGAAATAAGGTGGGTAAAATTAGATTTACCGCATGACTTGAGAGCAGTTGTAGGGATACCTTCTTTTACCTTAAGTACAGAAGAGATGAGGAAAGTACTACCCAAACAGGTTTCTCTTCGGGATGCTGTAGATAATCTGAGTAAATCTGCCCTATTGGTAAATGCTTTGCAGCAATCAAAGTGGGGGCTTATTCCAGAAGCAATGCAGGACCGTCTGCACCAGCCCTTTCGTCTTCCCTTTATTAAAGGGGCCAGAAATATCTTTACCGAGGTAGAGAAGAGTGGTATTGCCGGGGTAGCCTTAAGCGGTTCAGGACCTACTATAATTTCACTGGTTAAAGAAGACCTGGAAAAAGAGATTATTAAGATTATGAAAAGAACTTTTTCCGATGCTGGCATTAAGAGTCTGGTTAAGGTGCTGGAACCTGATACAGATGGGGTGGCAGTAATAAAAGGAGAAAAAGATTACCCCATCATTGTACAGAAATACGGGGGAAGTTCTGTTGCCGATATTCACAAAATCAAAATGATTGCCGGCAAGATCGTAGAGCAAGCCAGGTTGGGTAACCGCATGATTGTCGTTGTCTCAGCAATGGGTAAGACGACAGATGACCTGATCAACAAAGCCCGGCAAATAATTACAAATCCCAGTGAAAGAGAGATGGATATGCTCTTGTCTACTGGCGAACAGATATCTGTCGCCTTAGTAGCAATAGCTATCCAATCTCTTGGAGTAGAGGCTATTTCTTTTACCGGAGCACAGGCGGGCATTAGGACCAACAATTCTTTCAGCAATGCCAGGATTAATGGTATAAATGAACAACGGATACAAAAAGCTTTGAAGCAGGGAAAGATTGTCATTGTTGCCGGATTTCAGGGTATTGATGACGATGGGAATATTACCACGCTGGGAAGAGGAGGCTCTGATACTACAGCGATTGCTCTGGCGGCCAGATTGAAAGCCGAGCGTTGCGAAATCTATACTGATGTAGATGGAATTTTCACAGCTGACCCCGGGTTGGTACCGGAGGCCAGGAAGATAAAGGAAATTTCTCATGATGAAATAGCTGAAATGTCTATTTTAGGAGCCAAAGTATTATACTATCGGGCAATTGATATTGCTCGAAATTATGGCGTTCAGGTGCTGGTAAAATCAAGCTTTGGAAATGGTTCAGGTACATTGATTAGAACAAAGGAGGAAATATCAATGTTGGAGAAAGTAAATGTAAGAGCAGTAGCTCACGAAATTAATGCGGGAAAAATAATAATAAAAAATGTTCCGGATATACCGGGAATTGCTGCCAGGTTATTTAGAGCTTTAGCTAAGGATGAGATTATGGTTGATATGATTATTCAGAGTATTGAACATAATCAGGTTAATGATATTGCTTTTACAGTGGCAAAAAACAATCTGGCAAAGGCACTTGAGATAACTCAGAAATTTGCAGCAGATATCGGTTCTCCCGAGGTGCTTGCCGATGATGAGGTGGCCAAGATATCAATAGTGGGGGCAGGTATTACCTCAGACCCTGAAATTGCTGCCCGTATGTTTGAAGCCCTGGCGCGAAATGACATAAATATTGATATGATTAGCACTTCGGGGACAAGAATATCCTGTCTGATTCATAAAAAACATATTGAGACAGCAGTAAAAGCTGTTCATCAGGAATTTCAATTAGAGGAGGAAAATTGAAAATGAAACAATACAATGTAGCAGTAGTAGGAGCAACTGGAGCGGTAGGGGAAGAGATGACCAGAATTTTGGAAGAGAGAAAATTTCCCATAAACCAACTTTTCTTATTTGCCTCTCATCGTTCTGCGGGGAAAGAATACTATTTCCGAAATGAAAGAGTTGAAGTTAGAGAGCTGAAAGATAGTTCTTTTCAGGGAATCGATATTGCCCTTTTTTCGGGAGGAGATGAGGTAAGCAAACATTTTGCTCCCCTTGCTGTAAAGGCTGGAACAGTGGTTATCGATAATGGCAAATATTATAGAATGGACCCCAATGTGCCGTTGATCATCCCTGAAGTTAACCCTGAGGATGTTGGGGAGCATCAGGGCATTATTGCCAATCCCAATTGTTCTACTACACAGATGGTAGTGGCGCTAAAGCCAATTTATGATGCAGTTGGAATTAAAAATGTTATCTGTGCTACCTATCAATCAGTTTCTGGAACAGGTAAAGAGGCGATAGAAGAATTAAAAGAACAGAGCAAGGCTTTCCTGGAAGATGGCAATATCAATATTGAGGTTTATCCTCACCAGATTGCCTTCAATGTTCTGCCACATATTGGCTCTTTTGATGAGACCGGCTATTCTTCTGAGGAGATTAAAATGCTCAATGAAACCAGAAAGATACTTCATGATGAGCGAATTAACGTGTCGGCAACCACGGTAAGGGTTCCGGTTTTCCGCGCCCATGCCGAAGATATACATATTGAAACCAGAGAAGAGATAACTCCTGAACAAGCCAGAAAATTATTGACTAAATTTCCCGGCATATGCGTAATTGACCAGCCTGGAGAAACAAAATATCCACTTTCTCTAATGGCGGAAGGTAAAGATGAAGTGTTCGTGGGACGCATAAGAAAAGATCTGGTATTCAATCCGGGATTAGTTATGTGGGTTGTGTCAGATAATCTTATAAAAGGTGCTGCCCTAAATACTATTCAAATTGCCGAACTATTGATAAAATAATAAATATACTATTGCCTTAACGATTAAATAAAGTAGAGTCTATAAATGAACACCGATTAAATAAAAAAACAGACCTGCTCTCTCATAGAATAATTGTTAGATTACAAGAATAGGGATACCTTGATTTTTTACGAAAAGCTTTGTATTACCAAATTATTTTTATTGAATAAATACTTTTAAAATCATACCAACTAGATAAAAACTATTACTAAAAAGAAAAGGATAGAAAAATGAAAGATGAAAACATTTTCAATCCGAAACAGGTTAATATGGAGTTCAAAGGGATAGCATCTTTTGGCAGAAGCAAAATGGTAAACATCAATGATAAGTGGATTTCTGATTTTACCATTATTGGTATTCCCTATGATGCCGGGGTAGCACATATACCGGGCTCCCGGTTTGCCCCAAGAGAAATCAGGGATGTATCAACAAGATATTCATTTTTTGGGAATGAAGGCTCTAACGGGTATTGGAGTATAGAAAGCAAAGAGTATTACCTGAAAAAATCCATTGTCGTGGATGCCGGAGATACTGATGTCTTGTGTTTGGATACCCAATATTGCTATGCACAAATAGCAAGTTCTATTGAAAAAATATTGGAAAATAATTCTATTCCGGTAATTATTGGAGGAGATCATTCGATTAGCTTCCCTGTACTGGAAGGATTTGTAAAGAAGCATAAAACGATCAGTATTATCCATTTAGATGCACATCTGGACTATAGGAATGAATTTTGTGGTGTAAATTATTCTCATGGGAGCCCCTTAAGAAGAATTTGTGAGCTGCCGCAAATCAGTAGTGCATTGGCTATTGGTTGCAGAGGGAAGCTTCTTTTAGAAGAAGATTATAAAGATGCTCTGAATCGTGGGATAAAGGTTATGACTGCCAAAGATATCAGAAGATTAAATAGTTTGGCAATAGAAGAAATAAGAAAGCTTTTACCACAAGACCATCCAGTTTATGTTAGTATAGATATCGATTTCCTAGATCCTTCCATTGCTCCGGGGACTGGGGTTTGTGAGCCAGGAGGTTTCGATTATCCTTTTTTAATGGAAGTATTAGAGCACATATCACTACAATGCAAGGTGGTGGGATTTGATCTTGTGGAAGTCAATCCTATGGTCGATCTCTCCAAAATGACATCACGAATTGCCTCTGAAATTATCATAGGATTTATGGCCTATTTATGGAAACAAAAAGAATTTAAAAAGTAAACATCCTATCCTGTACTATGGGTTGATATTTCCATTGGTTAATCCTATAATAACTATCTGCTCATTTCACTTATCATCAATTGCTTAAAAGGAAAATATTTTAAAGAGAAGGGGAATTGCAAAATGCTGGGCAATATGCTCTTTTTTGTTTTTGGATTTATCCTGGCTCTTGTTCTGTTATTGATTTTATGGCAGCTATTTCTCCGTCCTCGTGGTTCGGGGAAAGATACCGCCATATATTCTTCAATTGAACAGATTCGTTCAGTAGGGGAGCTGGTGGCTTTTAAGATGGTAACGAAAGAGATTGTTACCGCTTCTCAACACTGGCTGGGTGATATCGGGAAGAGGTACTTTCAATGGTTTGTCTCTACCAAAAAGATGGCCATGGTTTTTGAGTTTGATATTGATTTTCGTTACAATTTACGCAGCCCTGATTTTAGAATTGATCAGGTAAGCGGAAATAGCTTCATTTTAAGAATGCCCCCCTGTCTTTATCAGGTGCATATCAGAGATATTAGTTTTTATGATGAACAGAATTCAAAACTCCTGCCCTGGTTATTGCCTGATCTGCTTAATCGTGCTTTTGGGTCTGGTTTTAGTGAAGCAGATAAGAATCAATTAAAAGAGGAAGCAAAAAATCAGGCTGCTAAAATGGCGGAAGGGGTAGTTAATAGATTATTATCAGAGGTGGAAAATTCAGCCCGGCATACCCTGCTGGGATTAGCCAAAGGCTTGCAGGTAGAGAAAATTGCCATTGATTTCAGCCAGTCAGGTGTTATTCCCAGTACAGTTCAAACCAATGAACTGGAAGCGAATATAAAAAAAGCAAAAGAGGGAATAAACAATCTGGTGGGTAAAAAAGAAGAATAAAGTCATCTCATATCTATAGTTAATAAGATTTGGTTGCCATAATGTTTAGCTGGGATATTTAAAAATAGTCTATAAATATGAAAAAAAGAATATAAACTTGAAAGGAGTCAGCGGTATGAAAATAAGTGCAAGAAATATGCTGAAAGGTAAAATAAAAGCTATAACTGAAGGGACAGTTAATGACGAGATTATCATTGAGCTACCTGGCGGTATGGAGATCACCTCTGTTATTACCAGATCTTCTGTCCAAAATTTGGCCTTAGTTGTTGGCAAAGAAGTTTATGCCGTAATCAAATCAAGCAATGTTATGATAGCTGTGGATGAATAGTAATAAATATTCAGGGTTGGGCCGCTTTCCTACCTTTGGACTGGGGTGAACCCCTGGGAATTCTGATTTCGGTTGCCTTAAAGGTATCTTTGGATATTTGTTGTCCCAATATCCTTATTCTTAAATTCCTGGTTAAAGGTAGCATTCCTTTTACTCTAACCTGGCTAATATCAATTTTCCACTCTTTGTCGAAAGTGTCTTTTAAGAGCAACAGGTTATTTTCTATTATGATTACCTCAATCGTTCCCGCTAATAAACCCCTTTCAGGGTGCATCCATTGTTTTTCTTTGCTGTGAACCAGCTGGCCATAACCTGGAATCCTAGTTCTTAACTGCCTATCAACAGTTTCGGTCCAGCCATATTGATAGAATCCCAATCCCAATAAGGCACTCAGAAGCAGGCTAATGAAGAATACCAATATAAATTGATACCTATAACCGGTTCGGGTATGGATAAAGTTATAATAGGTGATAAACAAAAAGAAGAGCATAAAAGCAATCCAGAGATAGGGCAAGCTCATAAGTATTGCCCTGGATAGGCTGATACCCAGATAATGATAAATATCCCAGTCCAGATCCCCGGTAAAAAACATTATCATCCCAAAAGCAAATCCACCCAGTATAGTGGTTAAAGCAAACATTAACCAGAAAAAGTAATTCTTAGTTAAAAAATACCAGCGAGGTTTGGGGGATATACTTTCTCTTTTCATTTTCTGCAAAGTTTCTTTACTTATGTCCATCATATTTTTCACCTGCTCTGTTTTTTTCAATTTCTTTTAATAAAATCTTCCTGGCACGATTGATAAGAGTTCCCACCGTACCTATGGGTTTTCTTAAGATATCACCAATTTCCTGATAATCCTTTCCTTCTACAAACTTTAACAGCAGTACTTCTTTATATTTCAAGGGTAGTAAGTTGATAATGGCAAGTAAATTTTCATAGTCTATCTTTTGTATCAAACTATCTTCCAGGTTAAAATCTGATTTTATCAGCTGCTCCAAATCATGTTCATCCCAGGAGATGTTTTGGAAGTATTTTGGGTTTTTACGCATCACACTAATAGTATAATTACGGGCAATGCGGTAAATCCAGCTGGAAAATTTAAAATTTTTATTGTAATCATTCAAATTCTGGTAGGTCAGAATAAAAACTTCCTGTAAGACATCCTGAATATCCATTCTGTTCATTCCTGATAGTCTTTGAATATAATTCATAAGGGCAGATTCATATCTTTTCATAAGATAGTAGTAATATTCCTGATTTTTTAAAGTCAGGGTGACTAACTGAGCATCTGTTTTTTGGTTACCATCAAAGTTTTTTATCATGAAAATATTGGTTCTTTCTTCTTTTTACCAACTCAATTCGGAAGAACAAAATGATAAGAAGCTTAGTTTACCACTCTCTCATATTATAATATAAAGGGTTATGGCCGTGTTTGCTAAAATATTTTTGTCTATCAAATATAATACGATTAAATCTTTGTTTTTCTTTCAAAATATTTTCTATAAATAGTTTTATGGAAAAGAAATTTTTGGGAAGTGTGGTGAAGGAATAAACAAAAAAGAGAAGAATGAAAAAATTATAGGGGATAATTATTCTTTATGGGCAAGCTTCTAATGCCCTCTAATAAAACTCTCATAGCAATACAATCATCTTCATTGTATTGCAAGATACGTTCTTTGATTTCTGGCTTCTCAAGTTCTAACCAGCGGTGATACCATTCTATAGATTCAGCTCCGGAGGGAGTTTCATCACGCCAGCAAAAACCAAGATATTGCGCCAGGTCTTTAACTGAATAGCTGTAAGTTGGCCATTCCGTATATTTTTTAACAATATCACTATAAAGGTCAATGACCAGGGGTGAATTAAAAAATGACTCTAATTGGGAAGGTGTGATGATATCAGGGTATTTTTCACTCAGTCTTCTCCAGATAATCCTTTCATAGGGGGAATAATAATAGACATTACAGGGGAAATGCTGCCTGATATAGTGCCAGGCATCAATAAAAACTCTCTCTTCTTCTTTTTTATCAGCTTTATCAGCAAAAAAGGGAACATACTTTTCAGTTGCGGGATCCTGGTGATGCCGTTCAACAAAACCATGCAGATAGCAGAAATCCCGCATAGGGTCTGTTTCTACATCAAAAAACAGTTCAGTATCAGTTTGTGGTAATATGATTCTTTTTCTGGTATAAGCCTGTTTCTCTATATGTGCCAGAAGTCTGGCGCGAGCATGGTATTTTGATAGAGTTGAGATTCCAATTCCGGGGAAAATCGTCTTTTTGCCAATAACAAATTTCTGTAAGGGTTTATGGGCAAAGTCGGTAAGGTCTGCCAATTGCTTTTCCATAATATCCCGTTTTTTACGACCCAGTTCTGGTATCAATGTCAGATCATTTCTCTTTAAAAGGTTTTTAAAACAGTGAGTTCTCCAATGGCATAGTTTACAGACCCCTGCATGTGCTGGTGTGGTAGTAACTCTTTGCTCCATTATTTCTTGTACCTCTTCTAAGGTCTGTAGATAGAATTCCCACCAGGTAGTCTGAACACGCTTTCCCCTTGATTGGCTTAAATCATAATTTATCTCTCTTCCTTTAATATCGTAAATAAAAGGAGGTTTAGAGGAAGAAAAATTTAATTTCTCCAGAATATCGGTATATAGATTTAACTGAAGGGCATAATGCTTTTTTAGTTTTCTTTCTGATTCATCATTTTCATCCTCTAATGCCGAACCACTCTTTATATCCCCTGCGATATATCCATCTTCCTGTTTTGATAGGAGATCTGGTTCTCCAACCAGGTTATCAGAACTTATCCTGCCGTTATAAATTAAAGGAACACCAAGTTGAATAGCTTCAAGGGTCTTTATCTCTTTTTCTCTATCGGAATAGCTACTTAAATCCAGGAAAGGTCTCTTTAATTCTGCCATTACCTCTTTTTCAAAATCAATACCCCTTTCCCAGAGTAATTTCAGAAAAGCACTTTCCCGGTTTCGCTTATCTGGATTTTCAAAAAGGTCCAGGTACAGCCGATGGGGGCATTGGCTGTAATTGTAGAGCATATCAGCAGAAATTTTCTCTCTCATCTTCCTTTACCCGTAGAACATCAGTAGTAAATGATTAATTAGAAATAGCTTGAACACGACATCGTTTCATCATATTAGTTATAATGGCTGTCAGGACTGTCAGGAATTGTTACCAGTAGCTTCTTTTACTGCTTTTTTGGCCAGGATTAGAGTTGGGTCGATAACCGGGATGGAAATATCCCCATCCTTTAAGACCAATGGTATTTCTGTGCACCCGGCAATTATAGCCTCTGCACCTCTATTTATTTGTAATCCAGCAATTTCAATAATCTGTTTTTTCAAAAGATTTAAATCCAGCCCGGACTTAACCCCATAGATAATTTCCATCAATTCTTTCTGCTCTGTTTGGGTAGGAACCAGTGTCTCAATAGCAAAATTATCGAGATAGGCTTGATATAAACCGGTATGAATGGTTCCTTCTGTGGCAAAAAGACTTACCTGTTTCAGGGACGGAAAAGTATGGTGAATATATAATGCAGTTTCCTGCATCATATTAAAAATGGGGATATTAACCGTTTTTTGTATTTTATGTAAATAATAGTGAGCAGTATTGCAGGCGATAATGATAAAATCAGCCCCTGCTCTTTCCAGATTTTGTGCCGTTTTAATTAATTCCGGTAAGGGATTTTCACCATTATACAGTATTGCCTTAGTTCGGTCGGGAATTTTAAGGTTATTATCTATAATGATTCGAATATGTTCCTGGTCTTTTTTGGCGGGAGTCGATCTAACAATTTTCTGGAATAAATCTATAGTTGCCTCAGGCCCCATTCCACCCAGAATTCCTATAATTTTTTCTTTCATTGTACTATCCTCCAATTTATCTAAAAATTGGCTTTATTTATTACTGATAATATTATATATTATTTTTAGAGTATATATAACTCTGTTTAATAGAAATCAT
>Ga0116143_10005734_pt1 | contig 11095 bp, 11 predicted proteins | sample AD_UKC034_MetaG_FD_89745 | JGI IMG/M metagenome (GOLD analysis project Ga0116143, IMG submission 89745) | Active sludge microbial communities of municipal wastewater-treating anaerobic digesters from USA - AD_UKC034_MetaG | ecosystem: Engineered > Bioreactor > Anaerobic > Digestate | place: USA...
AACCACTTCGAGCTCCAGCCCTTGTTGATCCCCAGCCTCAGTCCGATCGGGTTTACCTTCTGACCCAAGATCCAATCCTCCTTCGTCTTACTGCTCGTCGAGTACGACGGTGATGTGGCTCATCCGGCGCTTGATGGGCGCCACGCGCCCCATCGTCTTCGCCTTGTGGCGCTTCATGGCCGGCCCCTGGTCCACGAAGATCTCCTTCACGAAGAGAATCTTCTCGTCGATGTTCGGGTTCTGCGTCGCGTTGGCCACGGCGCTCTTGAGCACCTTCTTCACGAGCCCGGCGGCCCGCTTGCGCGAAAAGGCCAGGATCCGGTCGGCCTCGTCGACCTTCAGGCCCCGGACAAGATCGACGACGAGCCGCGCCTTCTGCGGCGATATCCTCACGAATCGTGCTACTGCTTTTGCTTCCATGACGTCCCTGTCTCCGGTTTTCCCGTTTCCCCTTGCGCGGCGACTACTTGCGCACCTTGGTCTTGCGGTCGCCCGCGTGGCTGAAGAATGTCCTCGTCGGCGCGAACTCCCCGAGCTTGTGGCCCACCATGTTCTCCGTGACGAACACGGGAATGAACTTCTTGCCGTTGTGCACGGCAAAGGTGTACCCGATGAACTCAGGGGTGACGGTGGAGCGGCGCGACCAGGTCTTGATGACCCCCCGGTCCCCGCCCGCTTCGGCTTTCCGGACCTTCTCCGCAAGCTTCGCCTCGATGTACGGACCTTTCTTGATTGAGCGTGCCACTATTTCTTGTCCCTCTTCTTGATGATGTATTTATCGGTGGTCTTGTTCTTGCGCGTCTTGTAGCCCTTGGTCGGCACGCCCCAAGGGGTGCAGGGGTGACGGCCGCCGGAGGTCTTGCCTTCGCCGCCGCCCATGGGGTGGTCGATGGGGTTCATGGCGACGCCGCGCACCCGGGGCTTCTGACCCAGCCAGCGGGTACGCCCCGCCTTGCCGATGCTGACGCCCTCGTGCGTGACGTTGCCCACCTGGCCGATGGTGGCCTTGCACTCGATGTGGACCTTCCGGACCTCGCCGGAGGGGAGCCGCACCTGGGCGTAGGCGCCTTCCTTGGCCATGAGCTGCGCGTAGGTGCCGGCTGAACGGACCATCTGGCCCCCCTTGCCGGGCCGCAGCTCGACGTTGTGGATGAGCGATCCCAGGGGGATGTTCCGCAGCGGCATGGCGTTGCCGGGCTTGATGTCGGCCGCGGCGCTCGTGACGACCGGGTCGCCCACCTTCAGGTCCACGGGGGCCACGATGTAGCGCTTCTCGCCGTCGGCGTAGCTGACCAGCGCGATGCGCGCCGAGCGGTTCGGGTCGTACTCGATGGTCTTCACCTTCGCCGGGATGTCCGTCTTCTCGCGGCGGAAGTCCACCACCCTGTACTTGCGCTTGTGCCCGCCGCCGCGGTGGCGGCTCGTCATGCGGCCGGCGTTGTTGCGGCCGCCCGTTTTCTTGGCCGGCTTCGTGAGGCTCTTCTCGGGCTCCGTGGAGGTGATCTCCTCGAAGGTCGAGTAGGTCTGGTACCGCCGGGCCGGTGTCGTGGGCTTCATGGTTTTGATCGCCATGGGTCGTTGTCCTTATCCTAGACTTTGTCGAATATCTCGATGGAGCTGCCGGGCGCCACGGTGACGATGGCCTTCTTCCAGTCGCTCTTCTTGCCCATGAGGCGCCCGTAGCGCTTCTGCTTCCCCAGGACGTTCTGGGTCCGCACGCCGACCACCTTCACCTTGAAGAGTTTCTCCACGGCCTTCTCGATTTCGATCTTGTTGGCCCGCGGGTCCACCTCGAAGATGTACTGGTTGCCCTCGCGCAGGAGGGTCGTCTTTTCGGTCACGAGCGGCCGTCGGATGATCTGATGGAGTTCCATTATGCCAGCGCCCCCTCTATCTTTTGGATCGAAGGCTCCAGAAGCACGAGGCTGTCGTACTTCAGCAGGTCGTAGACGTTGATGCCCTCGCATCGCATCATTTTCACATCGGGGAGGTTCCGGGAGGACTTCTCGAGGGCCACGTCGGCCTCGCCGATCACGACGAGGGTCTTCTTGAGCCCGAAGCGGTCGAGGACCTCCTTGAACTTCTTCGTCTTCACCTCGGCCAGGGGGAAGTCCTTCAGCACCAGGAGCTTCTCCTCTTTCACCTTCATGCTCAGCGCCGAGATGAGGGCCAGCCTGCGCACCTTCTTGGGAACCGTGAAGGAGTAATCCCTCGGCGTGGGCCCGAAGACCGTTCCGCCGCCCCTCCAGAGGGGGGAGCGGGTGGTGCCCACGCGGGCGCGCCCGGTTCCCTTCTGGCGCCAGGGCTTCTTGCCGCCGCCGCGGATCTCGCCGCGTTCCTTGGTGTCGTGGGTGCCCTGCCGCTTCGCGGCCATCTGCATCCGGACGACCTCGTAGATGACGTCCCGGTTCACCTCGGCCCCGAAGACGGCGTCGTTGAGCGACACCTCGGCCACCTTGTTCTTCTCGATATCGTACACACTCACCACGGGCATGGTTCGTTCACTCCAGTTGCTTCTCAGCTCTTTTTGACGGCGTTCTTGATGACGACGATCCCGTTCTTGCTCCCCGGGACCGCGCCCTTGACGAGGATGACGTTCAACTCGGGGCGCACCCCCATGACGAGGAGGTTCTGCACCGTCTTGCGCTCGTCGCCCATGTGGCCCGGCAGCCGCTGCCCCTTGAAGACCCTCGAGGGCGCGGCGCTGGCGCCGATGGAGCCCGGGGCCCGGTGGAACATGGAGCCGTGGGTGGCCCGGCCGCCGCGGAAGCCGTGCCGCTTCACGCCGCCGGCAAACCCTCGTCCCTTGCTCGTCCCGGTGACGTCGACGTAGTCGCCCACCTCGAACATGGACGCCGTCAGTTCCTGGCCCAGTTCGAGCTCGGCGGCCGCCTGCATCTTGAACTCGCGCAGGACCCGGAAGAACCCCCGGTCGGCCTTCGCGAAGTGGCCCTGCAGGGGCTTTGTCACGTTCGCCTGCCGCTTGCGGTCGAACCCCAGCTGGACGGCGTTGTAGCCGTCGGCCTCTTCCGTCTTCTTCTGGATCACGTAACAGGGCCCCGCCTCGATCACCGTGACGGGCACCGAGGCCCCGTCGGCGGCGAAGATCTGGGTCATCCCCAACTTTCTGCCTATCAATCCCTTTTCCATAGCATCCACTTCCGCGCTGGCTGTGCGTGAGGGAACGAAAAAGGAGATGGACTCCAGGACACCCGCCCATCTCCGTGTCGTCACGCGTTACAACTTGATTTCCACATCGACCCCGGCGGACAGGTCCAGCTTCATCAGGGCGTCCACCGTGGCCTGCGTGGGATCAATGATGTCGATGAGCCGCTTGTGGGTCCTCACCTCGAACTGCTCCCGGGACTTCTTGTCCACGTGCGGCGAGCGGTTCACGCAGAACTTGTTGATCATCGTGGGAAGCGGGATGGGGCCCGCTACGCGGGCGCCCGTGCGCTTCGCCGTGTCAACGATGTCTTCGGCGGACCGGTCCAGCAGCTTGTAGTCGTACGCCTTCAGACGGATTCGAATCTTCTGATCGGCCATGATTCGTTCTCAACCCCCGCTTACTCGATGATCTCGCTGATGACGCCGGCGCCCACGGTCTTGCCGCCCTCGCGGATGGCGAACCGCAGCTGCAGCTCCATGGCGATGGGGGTGATCAGGGTCACTTCCATCTCCACGTTGTCGCCGGGCATGACCATCTCGACGCCCGCGGGAAGGGTTGCAACGCCGGTCACGTCCGTGGTGCGGAAGTAGAACTGGGGCCGGTAGCCGGAGAAAAACGGCGTGTGGCGCCCGCCCTCTTCCTTCGTCAGGACGTAGACCTGGGCCTTGAACTTCGTGTGGGGCGTGATCGAGCCGGGTTTCGCGACGACCTGGCCGCGTTCCACTTCCTCGCGCTTCGTGCCGCGCAGCAGCACGCCGATGTCGTCGCCGGCGCGCCCCTCGTCGAGGGTCTTGCGGAACATCTCGACGCCCGTGCAGACGGTCTTGAAGGTCGGGCGGATGCCGATGATCTCCACTTCCTCGCCCGTCCGGATGATCCCGCGGTCCACGCGACCCGTCACGACGGTGCCGCGGCCGGAGATGCTGAAGACGTCGCCCACGGGCATCAGGAACGGCTTGTCGAGGTCGCGCTGCGGCTCGGGGATGTAGCTGTCGACGGCATCCATGAGCTCGAAGACGCACTTGGCATCGGGCGATGCGGAGTCGTCGGTCTCGAGGGCCTTCAGGGCGGAGCCGCGGATGATGGGCGTCTTGTCGCCGGGGAAGGCGTACTTCGTGAGCAGCTCCCTGAGCTCGAGCTCGACGAGGTCGAGCAGCTCGGGGTCGTCGACGAGGTCCACCTTGTTCATGAAGACGAGCATGTAGGGAACCTGCACCTGGCGGGCCAGGAGGATGTGCTCGCGGGTCTGGGGCATGGGGCCTTCGGAGGCGGCTACGACGAGGATGGCGCCGTCCATGTGGGCTGCGCCCGAGATCATGTTCTTGATGTAGTCGGAGTGCCCCGGGCAGTCGACGTGCGCGTAGTGGCGCTTCGAGGTCTCGTACTCCACGTGGGCGATATTGATGGTCACGCCGCGTTCCTTCTCTTCCGGGGCGTTGTCGATCATATCAAAGGAAATGAACTGGGCCAATCCCTTCGAAGCGAGATGCTTCGTAATCGCGGCGGTCAACGTGGTCTTGCCGTGGTCGACGTGCCCGATGGTCCCGATATTGACATGCGGCTTCGTCCTTTCGAATTTTTTCTTCGCCATCTCCAGTTACCTCCTTACCTTCCGTATGATGATCGATGTTGTGTTACTTGGCCCTGTGCCTCAGTTCTTTTTCTTCTCGATGATGTCCCGGGCCCGATCCTCCGACACGGTGGCATAGTTCAAAAACTGCATCGTGTAGGTGGCCCGCCCCTGGGTCTTGGACCGCAGGTCCGTGGCGTAACCGAACATCTCGGCCAGCGGGACCTCGGCCTGGATCGCCTCGGAGCCCGGCCGGCTCTCGATGGAGACGATCTTGCCGCGCCGCGAGGTCAGGTTCCCGATCACGTCGCCCAGGTAGGCCTTCGGGACGACGACCTCGACGGACATGACGGGCTCGAGCAGGACCGGGTGGGCCCGCTTGACCCCGCTCTTGAATCCCATGGAGGCGGCGATCTTGAAGGCCAGCTCCGACGAATCCACTTCGTGGTAGGTGCCGTCCACGACGGCCACCTTCACATCCACTACGGGGTAGCCGGCCAGCACCCCCTCCTCCATCGCCTCGAGGATGCCCTTTTCGACGGCGGGAATGTATTCCCGGGGCACCGCACCGCCGATGATCCTGTTTTCAAACGACAGTCCCTTGCCCGGCTCGTTGGGCGCGATTTCGAGCCACACATGGCCGAACTGGCCCCGGCCGCCGGATTGCCGGATGAACCGCCCTTCCGTGCGGACGGCCTTCCGGATCGTCTCCTTGTAGGCCACCTGGGGATGCCCGATGTCGGCCCCCAGCCCGAACTCCCGGGAAAGGCGGTCCACGATGATCTCGAGGTGGAGCTCGCCCATCCCCGAAATCAGCGTCTGCCCCGTCTCCCGGTCCACCTTGACCCTGAAGGAGGGGTCCTCCTTCTGGATCTTCTCCAGGGCCGTACCCATCTTCTCCTCGTCGGCCTTCGTCTTCGGCTCGATGGCGATGGCGATGACCGGCTCGGGGAAGCTCAGGGTCTCGAGGACGATCGGGTGTACCGGGTCGCACAGGGTGTCCCCCGTCGCCGTCGAGGACAGACCGACGGCGGCCACGATGTCGCCCGTCCGGGCCTCCTTGATGTCCTCGCGCTTGTCGGCGTGCATCTTGAGGATACGGCCGACACGCTCTCGTTTGTTCTTCGTCGCGTTGAAGATGGTGGAACCCGCGTTGAGCACCCCCGAGTAGACCCGGAAGTACGTGAGCTGCCCGACGTAGGGGTCCGTGACTATTTTGAAAGCGAGCGCAGCGAAAGGCTCGTCGTCGCTTGCCGCCCGCAGGACCTCGGCGCCTTTCGGTCCCTTCCCGGCCACCGGCGGCATGTCCGCAGGCGAGGGAAGGAAATCGACGACCGCGTCCAGGAGCGGCTGGATCCCTTTGTTCTTGAAGGCGGCGCCGCAGCAGACCGGGACGACCTTCATGGAGAGGGTCTGCCTCCGGAGCGCGGCCACGATCTCCCCGGGGGAGAACGCTGCGCCTTCCAGGTATTTCTGCATGATCGCGTCATCGACGTCCGCCAGGGACTCGATGAGCGTCTCTCGCGCTGCACGGGCCTCGTCGAGGACCTCGGCCGGGATGTCCCGGATCGAGAACTCCGCCCCGAGGCGATCTACGTCGTACATCATCGCCTGCATGCCGATGAGGTCGACGATGCCGCGGAATTTGTCTTCGGCGCCGACGGGGATCTGGACCGGGACGGCGTTGGCGGCCAGCCGGTCGCGGATCATCTCGACAGCCTTTGCAAACTCGGCCCCCACGCGGTCCATCTTGTTGATGAAGGCGATGCGGGGCACCCGGTAGCGGTCGGCCTGCCTCCACACGGTCTCGGACTGGGGCTCGACCCCTTCCACGGCCGTGAAGAGGGCCACGGCCCCGTCGAGGACCCGGAGCGAGCGCTCCACCTCGATCGTGAAGTCCACGTGGCCGGGCGTGTCGATGATGTTGACGCGGCAGTTGCGCCAGGAGCACGTCGTGGCGGCGGAGGTGATCGTGATCCCTCGCTCCTGCTCCTGCTCCATGAAGTCCATGACGGCCGTGCCGTCGTGGACCTCCCCCATCTTGTAGGAGATGCCCGTGTAGTAGAGGATGCGCTCGGTCACGGTCGTCTTGCCCGCATCGATATGAGCCATGATGCCGATGTTACGGACATTCTCCAATGCGGTCTGCCGTGCCACGATGAAACACCCGGATGTTGTAAAAGAGCGCTAGAACCGGTAGTGGGCGAAGGCCTTGTTGGCCTCGGCCATCTTGTGGACGTCTTCGCGCTTCTTCACGGAGGCGCCACGGTTTTGTGCTGCGTCCATGAGCTCGCCGGCGAGCTTTTCCCGCATCGTCTTCTCCGCGCGGGACATGGAGTTTCCGATGATCCACCGGAAGGCCAGGGCCTGCCTGCGGCCGGGGGCCACTTCCGTGGGGACCTGGTAGGTGGCGCCGCCGACGCGGCGGGAGCGCACCTCGATGACCGGCTTGACGTTGTCGAGAGCCTTTTCGAAGACGCCCAGCGGCGCGTCCTTGGTCTTCTTCTCGATGATCTCGAAGGCCCCGTAGAGGATGCTCTCGGCGGTGCTCTTCTTGCCCTTCTTCATGAGGCTGTTGACGAACTTTGCCACGAGCGCGCTGCCGTGTTTCGCGTCGGGCGTGATCTGTCGTTTCTGGATTTCTCGTCTTCTTGGCATGCTGTCAACCCCGATCAGCTCGGCTTCTTGGCGCCGTATTTCGAGCGGCTCTGCTTGCGGTCCTGGACGCCGACCGCATCCAGGGCGCCCCGGACGATGTGGTACCGAACGCCGGGAAGGTCCTTCACGCGGCCGCCCCGGACAAGCACCACCGAGTGCTCCTGCAGGTTGTGCCCGATGCCCGGGATGTAGGCGGTCACTTCGTAGCCGCTCGTGAGGCGCACGCGGGCCACCTTGCGAAGCGCCGAGTTGGGCTTCTTGGGCGTCGTCGTGTAGACGCGGACGCAGACGCCGCGGCGCTGCGGGCAGGACACGAGCGCGGGGGCCGGCGTCTTCTTCCGGATCTGCTGCCTTCCTTTTCGCACTAACTGGTTGATCGTCGGCATGAAAATCCTTCTATCCCTTTCTGTCCAAATTGAAGGGGCTTGCGAAAGTTTGATTTTCTATCAATTCGCCGCCTCGATGTCAAGCGTTTTCTGTGCCGCTTTCTCGATTTCCTCGCCGGCCCCCTCGACCACCATGCCCAGCTTCTTGTAGAGGGGAAGCCCGGATCCCGCGGGGATGAGACGGCCCATGATGACATTTTCTTTGATTCCGCGCAGATAGTCGATTTTCCCGGCCAGGGCCGCCTCGGTGAGGACCCGCGTGGTCTCCTGGAAGGAGGCCGCCGAGATGAAACTCTGCGTCGAGAGCGAGGCCTTCGTGATGCCCAGCAGGATCGGCTCGCCCACGGCGGGCTGCCCGCCCTTCTCCATGACCCGGTCGTTCTCCTCCTGGAAGCGGCCCTTCTCGACCTGCTCGTCGGCCAGGAAGTTCGTGTCCCCGGGGTCGGCGACCCTCACCCGGCGGAGCATCTGCCGGACGATGATCTCGATGTGCTTGTCGTTGATCTTGACGCCCTGCAGGCGGTAGACCTCCTGGACCTCGTCGACGAGGTAGCGCGCCAGCTCCTTCTCCCCCTTGATGCTCAACAGGTCGTGGGGATTGCTGGCCCCGTCCATGAGAGCCTCGCCGGCGGTGACCCGGTCGCCTTCCTGGACGGTGATGTGCTTGCCCTTGTTGATGAGGTACTCTTTCTTGTCTCCCACCTCGGGGGTCACGATCACACGGCGGCGGCCCTTGACATCCTTTCCGAAGGCGACAACCCCGTCGATCTCGGAGATGACCGCGAACTCCTTGGGCTTTCGGGCCTCGAAGAGCTCCGCCACGCGGGGGAGGCCGCCCGTGATGTCCTTGGTCTTCGTGGTCTCCCGGGGGATCTTGGCGATGATGTCGCCCGCCTCGACCCGGTCGCCCTCGTTGACGCCGATATTGACGCCCACCGAAAGGAGGTAGCGCGCCGTGCTGCCCGTGCTCGCCACCTTGGCCGTCTTGCCGTCCTTGTCCTTGATGGAGATGCGGGGCCGCAGGTCGGCATCGGCGAACTCGGTGATGACCTTCCGCGACAGGCCCGTCACCTCGTCGACCTGCTCCTGCACGGTCTTGCCCTCGACGACGTCGCCGTACTTCACCGTCCCGGGGACCTCGGCGAGGATCGGGATGGAGAAGGGGTCCCACTCGGCGATCAGATCGCCGCGCTTGACCTTGGCGCTTTCCCCGACCTTGATGTGCGCCCCGTAGGGAACGGGGTACTTGCCGCGGTTGCGGCCCTCCTCGTCGAGAACGTGGATCTCCCCGTTGCGGTTCATGACGACGAGGTCCTTGCCGCGCTTGACCCAGTTGAGGTTGACGAACCGCAGCGTCCCGTCGTGGCGCGCCTCCAGGGTCGAGTGCTCCTCGAACTTGGCCGTGCCGCCGATGTGGAAGGTCCGCATCGTGAGCTGCGTGCCCGGCTCGCCGATGGACTGGGCCGCGATGATTCCCACGGCCTCGCCGATGTTGACGAGGTGCCCGTGGGCCAGGTCGCGGCCGTAGCACTTCGCGCAGACGCCGAACTTGGACTTGCAGGTGAGCACCGAGCGGATCTGGACGCGCTCGATGCCGGCGTCGTCGAGCTTCTTCGCGAGCGTCTCGTCGATCGCCTCGTTGGCGTGGACGAGCACCTCGCCCGTGAAGGGGTCCACGATGTCCTCGAGGGCCACGCGCCCCAGGACGCGCTCGCCGGCCGTCTCGATGATCTCGCCGCCCTCGACCAGGGCCTGGACGAAGATCCCGTCGAGGGTCCGGCAGTCGTCCTCGCTGATCGTGCAGTCCTGGGCCACGTCGACGAGCCGGCGCGTCAGGTAGCCCGAGTTGGCCGTCTTGAGCGCCGTGTCGGCCAGACCCTTCCGCGCGCCGTGGGTCGAGATGAAGTACTGCAGCACCGTGAGGCCCTCGCGGAAGTTGGCCGTGATCGGGGTCTCGATGATCTCGCCCGAGGGCTTGGCCATCAGGCCGCGCATGCCGGCCAGCTGGCGGATCTGGGCGGCGCTGCCGCGGGCGCCCGAGTCGGCCATCATGTAGATGGGGTTGAAGCTCTCGAGGCTGCGCGTCCGGCCGTCGGCCAGCTCGATCTGCTCGGAGCCGATGGAGGAGAGCATCTCGGCGGCGACCTTCTCCGTCGCCTGCGCCCAGATGTCGATGACCTTGTTGTAGCGCTCGCCGTCGGTGATGAGGCCGTCCATGTACTGCCGCTGCACCTCGAGGACGTCCTTGTCGGCCTTGGCGACGATGTCCCGCTTGCCCGCGGGGATCACCATGTTGTGGATGGCGATGGAGGCCCCGGAGACGGTGGCGTAGCGGAAGCCCGTGTCCTTCAGGCGGTCGGCCAGGATGACGGTGGCCTTGTCGCCGCAGGAGCGGTAGCAGTAGTCGATGAGGTTGGCCACCTCCTTCTTGTTCATCACCTTGTTGATGACCTCGAAGGGGATCTCCTTGGGCACGATCTCGTAGAGCAGTACGCGGCCCACCGTCGTCTCGGCGAGGTGCCCGTTCATGCGGACCTTCACCTTGGCCTGGAGGTCCACCTCGCCCGAGTCGTAGGCCTGGCGCACCTCCTCGGGGCCCGAGAAGGTCGTTCCCGTTCCGCGGCTCTCGGAGCGGGCCCGGGTCATGTAGTAGAGCCCCAGGACGATGTCCTGGGAGGGCACGATGATGGGCTTGCCGTGGGCCGGCGAGAGGATGTTGTTCGTCGACATCATGAGCACGCGGCTCTCGACCTGCGCCTCGATCGAGAGCGGCACGTGGACCGCCATCTGGTCGCCGTCGAAGTCGGCGTTGAAGGCCGTGCAGACCAGGGGGTGGAGCTGGATCGCCTTGCCCTCGATGAGCACGGGCTCGAAGGCCTGCATGCCCAGCCGGTGCAGGGTGGGGGCGCGGTTGAGGATGACGGGGTACTCGCGCACCACCTCGTCCAGGGCGTCCCAGACCTCGGGGGTCTCGCGCTCGACCATCTTCTTGGCGCTCTTGACCGTCGTGACGTAGCCCTTCTCCATGAGGCGGTTGTAGATGAAGGGCTTGAAGAGCTCCAGGGCCATCTTCTTGGGCAGGCCGCACTGGTGGAGCCGCAGATCGGGCCCCACGGTGATGACGGAGCGGCCCGAGTAGTCCACGCGCTTGCCCAGCAGGTTCTGGCGGAACCGGCCCTGCTTGCCCTTGAGCATGTCCGAGAGCGACCGCAGGGGGCGCTTGTTGGAGCCCGTGATGGCCCGGCCGCGCCGGCCGTTGTCGAAGAGCACGTCGACGGCCTCCTGGAGCATGCGCTTCTCGTTGCGGATGAT
>Ga0116143_10005739_pt1 | contig 11091 bp, 7 predicted proteins | sample AD_UKC034_MetaG_FD_89745 | JGI IMG/M metagenome (GOLD analysis project Ga0116143, IMG submission 89745) | Active sludge microbial communities of municipal wastewater-treating anaerobic digesters from USA - AD_UKC034_MetaG | ecosystem: Engineered > Bioreactor > Anaerobic > Digestate | place: USA...
GCGCTACCGTGGACAAACGCGACGTCATCCGGGGGAATTTTGGCGAGCGCTAGGGCTTCGTGCATCGCCGCCACCGACGAGCGTCCGGTGGCGTCATAGGCGACGGGGCCATCGGAACCGGACCGGCAGGCGGTGGCGGCGATCTCGGCGTAGATCCGGGCGCCGCGGGTTCGGGCGCGTTCCAGGTCTTCGAGCACAACGATGGCGCAGCCTTCGCCGACAACCCAGCCGTTGCGCCGCAGATCGTAGGGACGCATCACTTCTTCGTTGTGGTTGGGCCGCGGGGACAATGCCCGCACCTGGTGCAACGAGTGGAACATGAATTCTGAGAGTTCTTCCCCGCTGCCCGCCAGCACGAGATCGGCGCGGCCGTTGCTGATCAGATCTGCGGCGAAGGCGAGGGCCGCCTCTCCCGACACTTCTTTTTGGGTGAAGGTCGAGTTCGGTCCTTTGAATTTGAGATGGATGGCCAGACTCGAAGCGCTGGCATTGGGCACGGTATTGGGGAATAGGCTTGGGTTGAGACTATCAGCGCCGGCGACGACGCCGCGGAAGAATTCGTCGGTGTGCGAGGTGCTGCCATAACCGGTGCCCATCACGATTCCCAGCCGTTCGGGGGGAATGGTGGCGGGATCTACAGCGGCATCTTTCAACGCGAGATGTCCGGCGAAAATCACCATGCGGGTCAACGGATCGAGCCGGCGCAACGCCATCGGCGGGATGACCGTAGTGTAATCGATATCGGGCACCTGACCGGCCAGTTTGGATCTCAGGCCGCTGGTGTTGAATCGGATAACAGGCTGAGCCAATGACTTGCCGGCGATGGCGGCTTGCCAAACTGTGTGTAACTCGGTGCCGGCAGGAGTAACGCAGCCTAAACCCGTGATGACAACCCGCTTATTCATGCCCTTCCCTTTCTGTGGCGTGGCCCGTGACCTCTGATTGGGCGGCAGGCGGAGCAGTCACGGGTTCGAACCGGGACATGATGATCGAGGTGTTGTTGCCGCCAAAAGCGAATGAGTTTGTCAGGCCATGGTTGAACGGGCAGCGCCGGGCTTGATTCGGGATATAATCGAGATCGCAGGCGGGATCGGGAGTTTCATAATTGATCGTCGGGGGCAAGATCCCTTGTTGCAGAGCGAGGACGAGGGCCAGGGTTTCGATGCAGCCTGCGGCGCCAAGACAGTGCCCGATGGCGGCTTTGATCGAGGACACGGGGATGCTATTCGCCCGGTCACCGAACACCTGCTTGATCGCCGTCGTTTCGACAATATCGTTGAACCGGGTCGCGGTGCCATGGGCGTTAATGTAACCGATGTCCGCTGGAGTTAGGCCCGCATCAGCAAGCGCGGCAGCCATGCACCGCGCGGCCCCATCGCCGCTCGGTTCAGGGGCGGTCATATGGTAGGCATCGCAGGTAATAGCATAACCGCCGAATTCCGCCAGGATCGTTGCTGAGCGGGCGATGGCGTGTTCATAGTCTTCGAGAATCAGCATCGCTGCGCCTTCGCCCAGGGACAACCCTTTCCGATTGAGGTCGAACGGGCGGCAGCGGTCGGGATCGACCGAACGGAGGGCATTGAATCCGGCGAAGGTGAGTCGGGACATAGCATCGCTGCCGCCGGCAATGGCGACATTACAACGGCCATCGCGGATTAAATCGGCGGCATAGCCAATCGAGGTTGCGCTGGACGAACAGGCGGTAACGACGGTGGTTCTCGGACCTGCGGCGCCGGCATCGGCGGCGACGGCATCGCTGATATTGGCCCCGCCGAACGACAGAAGCAAATTGGGATCGGCCTGGCGCGGCTTTCCCTTGAGAATTCTCTCGCGGTGAATCTCCGCGGACAACATGCCGCCGGCCCCTCCGCCTAGCACAACAGCAACGTGCTCAGCCGGGATGGGCAACGGATTCAGACCTGCGGAAGCGAGCGCTTCGCGGGCGGCCAGCACGGCTAGGCGGTCGCACCGCGATAACCGGCGGCGCAAGCGCGGGGCGAACGGGGCATCCCAATCGAGGTCTTTGATCTGCGCCGCGGATTTGGTGCGGTATCCTTCGGTGCTGAACAGATCGATTGGGGTAATTCCGCAAGCGCCGGCAATCAGCCGGTCCCAAAAGTCGGCTACATTGTGGCCGAGGGCGCAGACAACGCCGAGTCCTGTCACAACTACCCGTGGACGGGTCATGGGCTACTCACCATCCTCACTGTTCGTTTCCGTGGAAAACAGCAGTTGACCGGAGGCCGCGACATGTCCATCAACCGTAGCGACGCCATCGATCATCACGATCCGACCGAACCGGCGGTTGAAATCGACGCGCAGCACGAGCACATCGCCGGGTTGGACAACGCGTTGGAATTTGAAATCGCGGATGGCCGCGAGATAACCGATGGGCGTTGTTTTGCCGAGCGCGCATCCGCGGTAGTTCTGGGCGATAGCCGCCAATTGGGCGAGCGCTTCGACGATCAACACGCCGGGCATCACGGGTTGGCCGGGAAAATGGCCCTGGAAGAACCATTCATTGCGCGTGACAAGTTTGTGGCCCACGGCATAACGCTCAGGTTCCAGTTCGAGCACGCGGTCAACGAACAGGAACGGATAGCGGTGGACCAAACAACGCTCGATGTCGATGTACTCCAGCAACCAACTCTCCTTGAAAGCAGTTTACCAACGCTGCGGCAGCGATGGCAACAAAGGGCGGATCTTCTTACATGACCAATCCGCCGTCAACATGAATGACCTGGCCGGTGATATACTCCCCGCCAGGTCCGCACAGGAACACAACCATACGGGCAACATCCTCCGCGGCGCCGAACCGGCCTAATGGAATTTGATTCAGCAGTTCAGTCCGCACCTTGTCCGGCAATCGCTCGGTCATGTCCGTGGCGATCACGCCGGGACTGACGGCATTGACGGTGATGTTGAACCGGCTCAACTCGAGCGCCATGGTCCGGGTCAGCGCGATGAGGCCGCCCTTAGCCGCCGAATAATTCGCTTGGCCAGCGCGTCCGCGGATGCCGCTCGGGGAGACGATATTGATCACCCGGCCCCCGCGTTTGGCGATCATGTTCCGGATCCCGAGTTTGGCGCAGTGATACGCGCCTTTGAGATGGGTGTTGATGACATCGTCCCAGTGCTCAGGCTTCATCAGCATGAGCGGCGCATCGCGCAAGATGCCGGCGTTGTTGATTAAGATATCTAACGTGCCCAGCTCCGCTTGAATCTGCCGGATCATCGCCTGCACCTGCTCGATGTCCCGCACATCGGCCTGAACCGGCAGCGCGGCGCCGCCGGTAGCGGCGATATCAGCGGTGGTCTGTTCGGCGGCGTCTCGGTTGCCCGCGTAATTCACAGCGACAGCGGCGCCTTGCGCGGCGAGAGCCAAGGCGATAGCCCGTCCGATGCCGCGCGAAGCGCCGGTGACCAGCGCAATTTTACCCTCGAGCATGTTCTCCCCCTTCGGCGCCGCCGGCGTGTTTGCCAATCGGCGGCGGCGGCCGGTGATCTGGTTCGGCGATGGACCGGACAGGCGCAGAGCGTTCAAGCCAACGGATCATCCGCGTCAAACCGGCGCCGGGTCCGATTTCGATCAATTCAGCCTCTTGCGTCAGCAGGCAGTCGGCGACGGCCTGCGCCCACAGCACGGCGCGGGCAAAGTGATCGCGCAGGAATATCAGCACTTGCGAACTGACGCGCGCCCAGCCGACCCGCGCCGTATCGAGCAGCGGGGCAGCGGATTGGGCGAACGGCAGCGTATCGATAAAACTTGAGACAATCGGAACGGCGGCGAACGTGCAGGGCGCGTGGTACGGGACGTTCGCTGGGAGACGGGCGATCATCATCGCTCCGGCCTGCTTCATCAACGTTTCCAGTTCGTTCAGATGACACAGCTCGGCGGCGAGGATATGCTGCCGGGTGTGATTGAAATGGCTAATCGTGGCGAAGCCCGGCTCGCGTCCGTCCAGCGCTTCGTGGATCTTCTCCTCTGTCAGCCCGATCACGGCGATCATTCCGCCGGGCGGGACTAACGTGAGATTGGACAGCGCGCGGCCGGCGACGAACAGCAGCCGCAGCGCATCGTCAACGGACAGCCAGCCGCCGGCGGCCAACGCCGCGTAAACACCGGAACTGTAGCCGGCGCAGCCGGCGATTTCCGGCAGATCTGCCGCCCGTTCGCGCCACATAGCGATGGACGCGAGGAACACAGCAGTCTGCAATAACAGGTCGTCGGCGGGGAGCGGGGCGGCGGCATCAGTCAGGAGCTGCACCTGTTCCGGCAGCAGATAGGCGTGCAGCACCTCCGCCGGTCCTTGTGTTTGGATCAACAAGGAGATCCGGAGGCGATCCGCTGACGTCAACGGGGCACCTTGTCCTGGGAATAAGTAGATTGCGGTCATGCAGCTCCTCTCTAACGCAGCCTCATCCGGTTTCGCCGCTCAGCGCGACGGAGAACTCGGGCCAGATACTCCCACAACGGCCCCTTAAATCCATATTTGCGGATTTTCCGTTGAATCCATTCGTCAAACAGCCGCCCGCGCGCGGGGACTACCCAGTTGGGCCAGCTCATCACTGGCGCCAACAACAGCTCCAACTCCGCTTGCGGTAATTCGGACGACAGATAAAACACCGGCTCGAGCCAATTGTGGTTCTCTGGGACTTGCCCTTCGGCGATGGCCATTTGAGCCAACGGCGTCCCCGGGAAGATGCGGATGCCCGCCAGGAGCACCACCGCATCGGCTTCGCAGCGGTTGATCACATCGAAGGTTTCGGCAACCGTGGCTCGTGTTTCACCCGGACCACCAATGAGCAGACTATGGCAGAAGGGCAGGCCGGCAGCCCGGCACGCCAGCGAAACCTCGATGATATCCGCGGCAGAGAACGTCTTCCCCATCCGCCGCAATTGCTCGTCAGCGGCGACATCGGTGCCGAAATCGACGCCCTGGCAGCCCGCCTCGCGCATCAGGTCTAATAGCGGCAGGATTTCCCGCGACGGATGGCCATAACACGACCAGCGAACGGGCAGCCGCCGGGCGATCAACTCGTGGCACACGGCTTGAGCGTGGGCCACTGGATGCGTAAACACGTTATCTACAAAGTAAAAATGACCGATGCCGAATTCCGATGCCGCCTGTTCGATCTCATCGGCCACTGCCGCCGGGTCGCGCGTGCGGAAACTCCGGCCTTCGAGCAGCGGATAGGTGCAGTAGATACAGTTGAAACAGCAGCCGCGTTTCGTTTGCACATTGCCTGAACCGCCGGTTTGCGAATAGAGCTGATTATCGATTAATGTCCGGTCGGCTTGCGGAAGAAGATTGAGATCAGCCGCGGGCTGCTGCGGACAGAGCTGAAATGCGCCGGCGGTCAGACTGGCGACGCCCGGAATGTTGATCAGCGGCGTTCCGGCGGCGACGGCATTGGCGAATTGAACCGCGGCGACTTCGCCTTCGCCGACGATGCCATAGGAGCAATCGAGAGCGTGTAAGAACTCGCGGGGGAGCAACGAAAAGCCCGATCCCCCAAGCAGGACAACGCCAGCGCTCGATTGTTGCACCGCGGACACGACATCTTGCAGATCGCCGAGATAGCTGCGCGAATTGCCGTGCAGCACGTTGTCCACGTTGCGGATATTGATGCCTATGAGTTCAGGCCGGTATTGCTCGAGCGTTTGACGGACGCATTCTGCGGGCTGCTCGGCCAGCACTACATCGAGCAGGTGCACCTCGTGCCCTGCCTGGCGCAACGCGCCGCCGACGAGGGCGAGCCCAAGAGGCGCCACTGGATCCGGCAACGTTTCCCGATTGGTTGAGATCAATAAGACGCGCATCTCGCCGAGCATGACGGCAACTCGGCGTCAGGTCAAGACCTGTTCGGGCACAACATCGGAGAAAGTGCCGGGCATCGTTTGTGCCCCGGCGGCCCTGCGCTGCTGGCAGTGGTCTGCCGCGCGAGGCTGCGGAAGAGGCGGAGCCTCATGCCCGTTAGCTTAAGGCTGCCGCGAGCTCGAGATGTCACGCCCGCTTCATCCATGCTCACGCAACGGGCGGCGGCGGATCCTGCGGTTGACCTAGCCTCGCGGCGATGATAACCGTGCCGCGTGTGCTGGGCCGGTTGTTATGGCCTTATCATACACAGCGCGCGCGCCGGGAGGTTTTGATGACTCGATGTAAACTCGTGATGGCGCTTGTAGTTCTCGCGCTCGTAAACACCATGTTCATCCGGTCCATGTCCGGCGCCGACCAGATCCCGCCCGCGCTATTCATACCCTCGAGCTCGCTGAGCATCGGACAGGAAATTCGCCAAGCCGTTGACCGCTCAGAATCTATCTCGGTTTCGCCCGAGTTTATGGCACAAGCCGGTATGACGCTCACCGGCGCCGTAGGCTTGTACCAAAAATCAACCGCCCCTCTCCCGGCTGATTTGACCTCCGAGGTGTCTGCCGCAAAGCCTAAAGCGCCAGAGGGTCACATCACACAACAACTCATCAATCTCGGTGGATTTCAGCCGCCAGCAGAAACGCGCGTACCGCCCGTCAAGTTCACCGTCGAACTGATACAGAAAAGCAAAGCTGCTGTCCTCCTGTGGGAAGCGGTTATCGAAGATTTATCGCCGCGAACTCGACCGAGTTGGCGCGAGTGGCAAGCAGATCTGACGCCGTTTGCCGGAAAACAGGTCCAACTGCGGCTGACCAAATCCGGCGATGGCGATCTCAGCCGCGGCGCGTGGGCTATCCCTCAGGTGCGGTCTAACCAGACCAAGATCGAACGGCTATTCATCTTGATTTCGCTCGATACACTCCGCGCCGACCATCTTGGGACGTACGGTTACTCCCGCCCGACTTCTCCGTGGCTTGATTGGCTGTCGCGCACATCCCTGCTGTTTACCTCCGTGTTCACGGTCTCTCCTTGGACGTTGCCCGCCCATGCCAGCATGCTGACGGGGACCAATTTGCCGGACCATCGAGTCAAGGATGCCCGGAACTCGGCGCTGCCCGTCTCGTTGACTACGCTGGCGGAACAGTTGCAGCAACGGGGATTCGCCACGGGCGCGTTTACTGGCGGCGGCTTCGTCGGACCTGGTTGGGATCTCGAGCGCGGCTTCGAACTGATGAATTTTGTGGGCGGCGGAGCTGGCGAGGTGTTCCAGCGCGGCTTGAACTGGCTGGACGAGCGTTCCGGGAAAGATGTGTTTCTGTTTCTCCACACTTACGAAGTTCATGCGCCGTACGCCGAATACGCCGTCAACCGCGTGTTCGCTCAATCGCTTCCGCCCGGTCAATCAATCCATCCCCAATCCATCGAGGATGCTCCGCTGGCGCTTGATGCCTATGACGACTCGATTCGCAATGCTGATGCCGCAGTTGGGGAATTCATCTCGCAGCTCCAGCAGCGCAACGTATGGGAGAAGTGCGTCCTGCTCATAACGTCGGACCATGGCGAAGAATTTTTGGAGCACGGCGCGTTGGCTCACGGGGCGCAGTTGCACACGGAAGTCATGAGCGTGCCGATTATTCTGCGCGTTCCTGGCCAACAGCCGCGCATCGATGACCGCCAACGTTCGATTATCGACATCTTTCCCACCTTCTCCGCGTTGGCCGGCGTTGCTCCTGGTCCCGCGATCAAAGGGCGCGACCTGCTCGCCGCTGACTCGCCGAGTCATTCGGATGAGACACATATTAAAGGTATTAAGATAGGCGTCCGCCACCAGGGCATCCGGGCGCTCCTTGTCCCCAACGGACGAGCCTACCTCTATGATCTGACCGCTGATCCCGGAGAACTGTATCCTCTGACCGAACCTTATTCGGACAACGGACAGGCGGCGCTGACCACGCTGGCGCAGGCAACTGCCAGAACGTTGGACAACGGGCAACTGTGGTTTGCCTGCCCGCCGGACACCGACAGCTTTTCTGCGGAGATATCGATCAATAGCGGCCAGTTGCCGGCGTTGGATCCGTTTTTCGCTCGCATCGCCGATGACATGATGAACGATTCAGATCGAGCAGCGATCACGATCATCCCGCAGCCGGGAGTTCCTTGGTGCGGAGTCAATCTGGGAGACGCTGCGGTTACGGTCAAAAACCTGCGCCGCAATGGCGAATTGCTCTCCGGACGTGTGACCCATGTTGGCCAGACGGCGGCCCATCACGAGCAGGTGTGGGAGTTGGCCGCAATTGCGCCGGATGAAAAGGCGCGCGTCACTGACGAATGGTCCGGCAGCGCCGCAGTGTTAATTCCGCCCGTTGGATCCGACGAACCCGAGCAGACCGAACTCCCGGATGATGTACGGGAGCAGTTGGAACATCTGGGCTACATCAACTGATCCCGCTCGATTTGCCGATCGTTTGACGCAATGCTGAACATCGAGCTACATGTTCGCAGAGCGGCGAGAACTTGTGCGGGAAGAGTTTAGGCTGTCGCTGTTGAGTTTTCTGCGGCGTTGTTTCTCTTGCGCCGCGAATTGCCCACTTGTTTGAAAAACGCCTCGACTAGGCCCTTATCGTCGGTGAACAGCATCAGCAGCGCGCCATAGATGCGGCGGTAAACAGTGATCCATGCTTGCTTCACTGCGTCTTCGGCAGCTCGCACCTGCTCCAGCTCGTAATCCGCCTGCTGCAAATGGGCCAGCGCAGCCTGATACTGCTCTAGCAGCGCTTGAATCTGAGGCACAAATTCGGTGGCCAGCGGATCCTCGCCGAGCCGATTCAGGGCATCGATAATCCAACGCATCGCCGACGGCAACTCCTCCGCCGAAACGCGCCGGAGCCCGGTCAGGCCATCGGGGAGAAAATCTTTGTAAAATTGCGATTTGCGATTGTTGCGGCAGCGCACCAGAATGGCCAGGTTGAATCTGCCCGCCAGCCGATGGAACCGCTCGCGCAGCACCGCGCATTCCGCCTGCTTTCGCACCCGCATCCGCTGCCTGCTCTTCACTGCCCCTGCCGCGTCGCTCACGCGCTGCTGTTCCGCCCGCAGATCCGGCGCTAGCGCGGCCACTGCGGGATTCTCGTCCAGCTCGAGTGCCGTGCACGTGAACTCAGCGCAATCATCATAAACTTCCGAACTAGAATCTAATCTCGGCACCTGCATACTTCGCACCCTCCTGTTACTCAGTACCGTTCTTCACGAGTTATCCATTGCGGCGCGCAGCCGCATGGCCGTCTTTCCTGCAACTTAAAAGATGGGGTTACGCCTGTCAATCTCCTCTAACTCCGCCAAGTCGGCGGACACGCGTTGATATGATGATGACGAACTTCCCGGCAGGCAAAAAAAGTCATTTCCTACTAACATTACATGCAGCAGTTGTAATTTATACGTTTATTAGCTACCGCGGAACTCCGAGGAAGAAAAACATACTGTTTTTTTCTCAGTTCACTCGGTTGTGAAGCTAACATACAGATGTGTTGGTCCATCTCGCACAGCGCGGCGGCAGGGAGCGCCATCGCTGATTGTTACGGTTAGCGCGCTAATGAACCTCCCTCAAAATCCAATGTAGAGATGAATTTGTATTACTTATCGTGGTTGGTGTGCGCGGTGGACAATCGCGGACGTGTTCGTCACATTGGACGGGTTGGATCATTAGGACAATTCAGACCGGCGGCGCGATTGGTTCTGCGGAAGTTGAAACCGCCTTGTGCTTGCCCGCTCCTCACCCATTAAGAAACGTCAGCCATGGCGACGGCTGGTCTGTGGGCAGCCGCAGGGCTGCTTGCCCCAAATGGGCGACGATTTCTCCTGCGGTCAGGTTCCACATCGGGCGGTCGGCCACGGCCAGATCCGCCGCCGCCCCGTGGAGGTAAACCGCGGCGCAGGCCGCCTCGGGCAGCGGCATAGCTTGCGCGAGCAGGCTGCCGATGATGCCGGTGAGCACGTCGCCGCTGCCGCCGGTGGCCATGCCAGGGTTGCCCGTGGGATTGATGAACGCCCTACCGTCTGGAGCGGCGATCACAGTGCCAGCGCCTTTCAGCACGAGGTGCGCCCCGCGCTGGGCGGCGAATTGGCGGGCGCAGTCCAAACGCTGGTTTTGGATATCAGCGGTGGTCATCCCCGTCAGCCGCGACATCTCGCCCGGATGAGGCGTCAGCACCATCGGCTCGGCAGCGGAGTTGGGCGTCAGTAATTCTGGCGCGGCCTGAAGCGCGTTCAGTCCATCGGCATCAATCACTACCGGCCGGATCCGGTTGGCGACCAGCCGGTGCACAACACGCACCGACTCCGGCGCGGTGGACAACCCCGGGCCCAGCGCCAACGCCGTAACCCGAGCGAGAAACTCCTCGATCCGGTCTGCCGCCCGTTCGGCTAAGCAGCCGTCTGCTGTTTCTGGCAGCGGCAAACTCATCGCTTCGGTGACGCTCGCCTCGAACGCGACGTTGAGCGACGCGGGTAAGCCAACGGTGACCAAACCGGTGCCCATGGTCAACGCCGCCCGCGCCGCCAGCATCGCCGCGCCCAGCTTGCCCGGCGAGCCGGCGACGATCAACAGATGGCCATAATTCCCTTTGTGGCTCCCCGGACGCCGGGCACTGCGCAGCCGCGCCAGGCAGCCGCTATCGAGCAGCTCTGTCCGCGGGGCGATGTCGGCGGCGAACGCTGGCGGGATGCCGATGTCGGCCACGGCAATCTTGCCGCAGCGCTCTGCCGCAGGTTGCGTCACATGGGCGATTTTGGGCAAGCCAAAGGTCACCGTCAACGCCGCCGTCACCGCCGGACCAGGAATGCTCCCGCTATCGGCGAACAATCCCGACGGGATATCGACGGCGATAACCGGACGGTCGGAGTCGTTCATGATCCGGATCGCTTCGGCATAATGCCCGCCTGCCGGCCGCTGCAATCCCGTACCGAAGATAGCATCGACGATCACGTCCGACCGCGCCGCCAACTGCTCCAGCGCGGACAGATCAGCAACTCCTGCCAGCTCGCAGATCGGGATCGCCAACCGCTGGCAAATACGGGCATTGGCCAGCGCATCGCCTTGCAACTGATCGACCTTGGCCAGCGCGACGATCTCGGTGTTAGCCCCGTGATGGGTCAGGTGACGGGCGATGACGTATCCGTCGCCGCCATTGTTCCCCTTACCGCAGACAACCAACGCTCGGTA
>Ga0116143_10005742_pt1 | contig 11090 bp, 9 predicted proteins | sample AD_UKC034_MetaG_FD_89745 | JGI IMG/M metagenome (GOLD analysis project Ga0116143, IMG submission 89745) | Active sludge microbial communities of municipal wastewater-treating anaerobic digesters from USA - AD_UKC034_MetaG | ecosystem: Engineered > Bioreactor > Anaerobic > Digestate | place: USA...
CCCAAGGGCTTCATCTATTCCTCCATGGCCTTCGCCTTCTTCGTGGAGGTGGTACAGCTCCGTGTGATGCGGAAGAAGCGGGAATAGGGGGCTTTGGCTCATGCCAGTCCTCCTCCTCATGACCTGGGTGGTTGAAAAAAGAAAAAGCCCCTCGGAAGGGGCTTTTAGCGGACCGGACGGGACTTCCCGCATCTGCGCTAGCGCTTCGTGCGGGACAGGCTTCTCGTCCGTCGGTTCAAAAGGAAAAAGCCCCTCGGAAGGGGCTTTTAGCGGACCGGACGGGACTCGAACCCGCGACCTCCGCCGTGACAGGGCGGCATTCTAACCAGCTGAACTACCGGTCCGTTCAACCCCGCTTTTCGGCGAGGCAGCGATAGCGGGTGCAAATGTAAGGGTAGGGGACATTCCTGCAACACCTCCATGAAAAAGTGCGTGAGCTCAGTACATCCGAGCCCGCTTCGTCAGGAATTGCAACAGCACCGGTTCAAAGCCGGCATGGATGTCCGCCTCCACCAGGTCGATGCGGTACTGACCGCACTTGAGCTTCAGTCGGTGCCAGCGCTCGGCCATGGACCTGCGGTAGGCCTCTCGCACCTCCGCCGGGTGGGCCTTCACCTGTTCACCCGTCTCCACGTCCACGAAGGTGTAGGGCCGGTCGGCGATGTCGAGCTCCAGTTCGTGCCTGCGGTCCACGATATGGAACAGGATGATGTCGTGCTTGTTGAACCGAAGGTGTTGCAAGGCATCGAAGACCTCGGCTTCGCGGTCGGCGCCGTCCAGCATGTCGCTCAGGATCACCACCAGACTGCGGCGGTGGGCCCGTTGGGCGATGTCATGCAGGGCTTCCACCACCGAGGTCCGCTGGCCACGCGCCGGTGCTTCAGCTCCCAACAAGGACTCCAGATGCTGCATCAGGTGGCGCAGATGCACGGCATTGCTGCGTGCCTCCTCCTTCACGAGCACGTGATCGCTGAAGGTGGTGAGGCCGACGGCATCGCGTTGCTTCCTAAGCAGCTGGATGAAAGCCGCTGCCGCATGCACGGCGAACTGCACCTTGTTGAAGCCCCCCTTCGCCACCTCATCCGGGTAGTACATGCTGCTGCTCGCATCCAGCACGAGCTGGCAGCGCAGGTTCGTCTCCTCCTCGTAGCGCTTCACGAAGAGCTTGTCCGTCCGCGCAAACAGCTTCCAGTCGATGTGGCGTGTGCTCTCCCCCTGGTTGTATGCACGGTGCTCTGCGAACTCCACACTGAAGCCGTGGAAAGGGCTCTTGTGAAGACCCGCGAGGAATCCTTCGACCACCTGCCGCGAATGGAATTCGAGCTGGCTCAGGGCCTGCAGTGCGTTCTGCTCGATGGGCATGGTACAAAGGTCGGCGAAGGAGCGGGGCTATCGATCCTCTTCATCGCGCACCGCACCAGGTGGGTTGAAGAGTTCCCATTCATCGTAGAGGTAATTGGAGTCCTTGAAGGTGCCGACCCATTCGGCGAAGAGAGGACGGAACTCCTCCACGGCGGTGCGCAGCAGATCAAAGTAGGGCTGTTCATTGTACCCGCCGGTCTCCAGCCCGCGCAGGGCCACCACCAGCTCCCGACAGGCCCGGCGGATAAGGCAGGCGTTCTCCATCTGCAGGTCGTACATGTCCATGGCATATGCCCCTGCGATCTTGGCGCCGATGGTGTAGGCATGCTCCAAGATGTCGTCCTTGCTGCGATCCAGCATGCGTTCCCGGAACCTGCGATGTTCGGCATCGGCCTCTCCAGGCTCGTCCGGTGCACTCCCTACAATGGCCTCGGCGAGCTTGCGGATCTCCTCGGCTTTCTTGAACAGCGGCGTCCTGCGGTACGCGTCGTGGTCGTCCATTTCGTCCATGATCGAAGGTTGTTCAGGTGGCTGCAAGAATAGGGATGGTCCGGCCAGGGCGCTGCTGGGACGAAATGCAAGGACCCCGCACGGATGGCCATGCGGGGTCCCGTAAGGATGGTTCGTTCGGCTCAGCCGAGCTGCCCTTCGAGCTTCTGGCTCAACTGGCTCTTGGGCACGGCGCCTACGCTGCGGTCCACCACTTCCCCGTTCTTCAGGAAGAGGATGGTCGGGATGCTGCGGATGCCATACTTCATGGCCACCTGGGGGTTGTTGTCCACGTTCACCTTGCCTACCACAGCCTTTCCGTCGTATTCCTTGGCCAGTTCCTCCACCACAGGACCGACCATGCGGCAGGGGCCGCACCATTCGGCCCAGAAGTCCACCATCACGGGCTTGTCGCTCTTCAGCGCGAGTTCTTCGAAGTTGCTATCGGTGAGTTCGAGTGCCATGTTGCTTAAGGATGGGCACCGCATGGTGCCAGTTGGTTACGGTTCGTTCGCCCTGCAAGTTGCGGAAGCTGACGATGTGCTCACGTGCCCGCTTCGGTCAGTTTTCCACGCGTTGTGCGCACAAAGGTACCGCCCTTGGGCAATTTCCTTGCCATGGAAACTATCCTGACGATCCGTCAGTTCAGTGTGTAGGAAACATCGGTGAGGCTATCCAGCGACCGGATCAGATCCTCCGTGATGGCCACACCAGGACCCTTCGTGGGGGCCTCCAAAGCCATCTTTTCCAGCTCGCTCACCAGTTGGATGTTCACCTTGCATTTGCCCGGCGAAGCCTTCAGTAGCTCTCCTATCTCCCGGGCCAAACTGTCGTCCAACCGGTCCGCGTCCAGCCGAAGGTTCAGCTTGGTGATGTACTTGTCACGCGCATCGCTCAACAGATCGATGTTGTACACCTTCAGCTCCATCTGGCCCTCGTCACGTCCCCAGGTGCGTTGCATGGCCTTGCCTTTGAGCAACAGCAGGGCGCCTGGCTGCAGGTAGAGCTTGAACTTCATGTAGTCCTCGCTGAAGAACATGAACTCGTGGGTGCCATGGTGGTCTTCCAGGGCCAGGCTGCCGAAGGGCTTGCCGCTCTTGGCGATGCGGTGCTCGGCCTTGGTGACGATGCCGGCGAAGGTGAGGTCACGCCCGGCCAGCTTGTCCAGGTCCTTCAGATCGGGCAGTGTGGTGTTGCAGAGGTACTTGATCTCCAGGCGATGATCGTCCAAGGGATGGCCACTCAGGTAGAAGCCGATCACTTCCTTCTCATGGTGCAACTGTTCCAGCGCGCTCCATGGGTCGATGGCCGGTAGCGCAGGTTCCGGTATCGCGGCCCCCTCATCCGCCTCGCCGAACATGTTCACCTGTGCACTGTCCGCACCATCCTGGCTCTGTTGTCCATAGCGTACCAGCGTTTCCATGAAGGTGGGCTTGCCCTCGCCCGCGCTGAAGAAGAAGTGTGCGCGGTGGCTCTTCGGGAAACCGTCGAAGGCACCGGCGTAGGCCAGGCTTTCCAGGGCCTTGCGGTTGGCGGCGCGCAGGTTCACCCGGCGCATGAGGTCGTAGATGTCGGTGAAGGGGCCTTTCGCATGGCGCTCGGCCACGATGGCTTCCACTGCGGCTTCGCCCACGCCCTTCACGGCACCCAGGCCGAAGCGGATCTGGCCCTGCTTGTTCACGCTGAACTGCAGCTGGCTTTCGTTCACGTCCGGACCGAGCACGGGGATCCCCATGCGCCGGCACTCCTCCATGAAGAAGGTGATCTTGTCGATGCTGCCCTGTGAGTGGGTGAGCACGCTGGCCATGTACTCGCTCGGGTAGTTCGCCTTGAGCCAGGCGGTCTGGTAGGCCACGAAGGCGTAGCAGGTGCTGTGCGACTTGTTGAAGGCATACTGCGCGAAGGCCTCCCAGTCCGTCCACACCTTCTCGCACACCTTGGCGTCGAAGCCACGCTGTGCCGTTCCCTCCAGGAACTTGCCCTTCATCTTGTCCAGCGTGGCGCGGTCCTTCTTGCCCATCGCCTTGCGCAGTACGTCGGCATCGCCCTTGGTGAAGCCGGCCAGCTTCTGGCTAAGCAACATCACCTGCTCCTGGTACACAGTTACGCCGTAGGTCTCCTGCAGCAGCTCCTCCATCTCGGGCAGGTCGTACACGATACGCTCCAGCCCATGCTTGCGCTTGATGAAGGTGGGGATGTACTCCAGCGGCCCCGGACGGTACAGGGCGTTCATGGCGATGAGGTCGGCGAACTGGTCGGGCTTCAGTTCGCGCAGGTACTTCTGCATGCCTGCGCTTTCGAACTGGAAGGTGCCGTTGGTCTCAGCGCGCTGGTACAGGGCGAAGGTCTTCGGGTCGTCCAGCGGAATGCCATCAATGTCGATCTGCACCCCATGGTTCGCCTTGATCATACGCAGCGCATCACGGATGATGGTGAGCGTCTTCAGGCCCAGGAAGTCCATCTTGATCACGCCCGCATCCTCGATCACCTTGCCGTCGTACTGCGTGAGCAGCAGGGTGGATTCCTTCGAGGTGCACACAGGGATGATCTCCGTGAGGTCGCTCGGCGCGATGATGATACCCGCCGCATGCACGCCGGTGCCACGCACCGAACCCTCGAGCTTCTCCGCAGCGCTCAACACATCGCTGGTGAGTTCGCCGCTCTCCAGTATCTCGCGCAACTGCTTCACCGCGGCGAGCTCATCGCTGCCGAGGTTCTCCTTCGCCTTCAGGCTGCCATCTCCATCCAAGGGTGCATGAAGCAGGCGACCCAATTCGATGCCTGGACGTTCCGGGATAAGCTTGGCCAGCCGGTCGGCCTCGGCAAGGGGCAGGTCCATCACACGGCTCACATCGCGGATGCTGCTCTTGGCCGCCATGCTGCCGTAGGTGACGATCTGGGCCACCTGGTTCTGGCCGTACTTCTCCACCACGTAGTCGATCACCTTCTGCCGCCCTTCATCGTCGAAGTCGGTGTCGATATCGGGCATGCTCTTGCGGTCCGGGTTCAGGAAGCGCTCGAAGAGCAGGTCGTACTTGATCGGGTCGATGTTGGTGATGCCGATGCAATAGGCCACCGCGCTGCCCGCCGCACTGCCCCGGCCCGGTCCGATCAATACGCCGATATCCCGGCCGTGATTGATGAAGTCCTGCACGATGAGGAAATAGCCGGCGAAGCCCATCGTCCGGATGGTGAAGAGCTCGAAGTCCAGCCGCTCCTTCACCTTGGGGTCGAGGGAATCGATGCCTCCGTTCCCTTCCCCGAGCCAGCGCTTCATCGCACCCTCATAGGTGAGGTGCTTCAAGTATTCATCCTGGTCGGTGAAACCCTCTGGCAGCTGGTAGTTGGGCAACAGGATGTCCTTCTTCAGCTTCAAGGTCTCCACCTTGTCCACGATGAGGCCCGTGTTGTCCAAGGCTTCCGGCAGGTCGCTGAAGGTCTGGGCCATCTGCGCCTGGGTCTTGAAGAAGAACTGATCGTTGGGAAAGCCGAAGCGCTTGTCCTTCGTCGATACGTCCTCGTCCGTGGCGATGGGCGTGCTCTGCTTCTCGCCGGTGTTCACGCACAGCAGGATGTCGTGCGCATTGCTGTCCTCCTGATCGGTGTAGTGGCTGTCGTTGCTGGCGATGATCGGTACGTTGTACTTGCGTGCCCATTGCACCAGCACGGCGTTCACCTTGTCCTGCTCGGGGATGCCGTGGCGCTGCAGTTCGATGTAGTAGTCCTCGCCGAAGAGGTCCAACCACCACTTGAACTCCGACTCGGCCGCGCTCAGGTCACCATCACCTGCACGCATGATCGCCTGCGGCACGCTCGCTCCCAGGCAGCAGGTGGTGGCGATCAGCCCCTCGTGGTAACGCTCGATCAATTCCTTGTCGATCCGCGGATACTTGCTGTAGAAGCCATCGATGAAGCCCAGTGAACAGAGCTTACTCAGGTTCTTATAGCCCGTGGCGTTCTTGGCCAGCATGAGCTGGTGGAAGCGCTTGTCCTTGTCGTCCCGTGTGAAGGTCTTCTTGTGCCGGTCGGCCACCACGTAGAACTCGCAGCCCACGATGGGCTTCACCTTCGGGCTGCCATCCTCGTTCTTGTGCTTGCCGGCTTCGGCCACGAACTTGAAGGCACCGAACATGTTGCCATGGTCCGTGATGGCGAGTGCGGGCTGGCCGTCCTTCGCGGCCTTCTTGAAGAGCGAGGGGATGCTGGCGGCGCCGTCCAGCAGGGAGAACTGGGTGTGAACGTGGAGATGACTGAACTTCATGGTGGAAGGGCCACGAAGTTACCGGGCGGGGTGGGGCGGGATCGGGATCAGTTTTCCACGATCCCGCACCGCCAGCCTACCGCTGTGCCGTCATCATCCTGGCCGTGCGCCAGACCCCTTCGGAATTGCGCACTTCGGCCTGGTACACATAGTTCGCCGTGGGCAGACCGAGTTCGTTCATGTCCAACGCGATGCGATGCTCGCCAGCAGGCAGGCCAAGGTGTTGGACACCGGCCACCTTCCTGCCTTGCAGGTCGTATAGGTCCAACTGCACATCACTTGCCCGCTCCAACCGGATAGGCACCACCGTGCTTCCCACATAAGGGTTCGGCACGTTCTGGCCCAGTTCGAATTGTGCGCTGTTCAGCACTTCCTCCAGGCCGGTGGGGATGCCGTTGCCCTGGACCGCCACCTCCAGGAAGCTGTCATAGCCGCCTTCGCCATTCGCTTCGAGCGTGGCCAGCTGGAACTCGTAACCGTTGTTGAAGATGCCGTCCTGGTTGTAGCTGAGCGGATCCGCGCCGGAAGGGTAGAGGTCCGGGTTGGCGGCATAGATGGCGTTCTTCGTCGCGATCGGATAGGTGAGCTGGGAGATCGCCGCGTAGCTGCTGTTCACGTACACCTGGAAGTGGATGTGGCAGATCCGACCTGGGTACCAACCCGGGAAGATGGTCTGGAATTCCACCATGCCATCCGCATCGGTGAATTGGTATCCTCGCAGGTAGGCCAAGCCCGCCTGGCCCGGGTTGTTGGACTGGCTGTAACCGGAATATCGTCCCTCGTTGCTGCAGTGCCAGATGTTCACACGAACGTTCGACATGGGCTCGCAGTTGTTCAAGCCGATGATGCGCAGGCGGAGCGTGTGCGGGACTCCGGGATAGCCCTCGGTGATATCCTGCCGGAAGAACGCTGTGTTTGCCGTGAGATCAAGTGGGAATGGTCCTGCCGTTTCAGAAGGGATGAGGGTGCATACCCCACGTTCTCCGGTAAAGCGCCCATCCTCACTGAAGGCACGGCCGATGGGTAGGAAGGTGGCGGCGCCGAGCAATCCGCTGGTGCGTAGGAATTCGCGTTTGTTCATGGTGATGTCCGCTTCGACGTCGAAGGTGCGCTTCGGTTCAATGCCGCTCTTCCCTTTTCGACCGAGGGTGGGGAACAGGCGATGAAGATCACAGGGCGATTGGTGGGGATCGCATAACCACTGGTACTTTCGGACCCGGTGCCTCTCATTGGTACCGATACACCCATGTCCAGAGTAGCGCTCATCACCGGTGGAAGCCGCGGTATCGGCCGGGCCATCGCCCTTAAGCTCGCCAGCAACGGCTATTCCATCGTCATCGCCGCCAAGTCCACGGAGGAGGATCCGCGGATCCCCGGGACCATCCATACCGTGGCCAAGGAGGTGGAAGCCCTCGGGGGGAAGGCACTTCCCGTGAAGGTCGACATCCGCTCCGAGGAACAGGTGATCGCCCTGTTCGAGCAGGTGTATAAGACCTTCGGACACCTGGATGTGCTGGTGAACAACGCCAGTGCGATCAACCTGTCCAACACCGAGCGCATGGAGATGAAGCGCTGGGACCTGATGAACCAGATCAACGTGCGCGGCACGTATATGGTATCGAAGTACGCCATCCCCCTGCTGAAGGAGGGGACGAATGCACACATCCTCACGCTCTCACCGCCGCTGAACCTGGACAAGGTGTGGTTCGCCAAGCACCTCGGGTATACCATGGCCAAGTATGGCATGAGCATGACCGTGCTCGGACTCGCCGCCGAGCTCAAGCAGTCCGGCATCGCGGTGAACGCACTCTGGCCCCGCACCACCATCGCCACGGCCGCGGTGCAGAACCTGCTCGGCGGCGACCAGCTCATCGCCCGCAGCCGCAAGCCGGAGATCGTCGCCGATGCGGCCTGGACCGTGGTGAACAAGAACAGCACGAATTATACCGGCCGCTTCCTGACCGACGAGGAGGTGCTGCGCGAGAGCGGCGTCACCGACTTCGATCAGTACGCCGTGAACCCCGGTGGTGAGCTGATGCCGGACCTATTCCTGTGAGCCTTTCCCCGCGCGGATGGTCGGTGCGCAGCGTACGGGAAAGTTCACGGAGTTGGCGATGAAGCAGAGCTCGTGCGCCTTGTGGTGAAGCGCTGTCGCCTGTGCGATCATCTCTTCGGACGCCACTACGACTTCGGGGTGAAGTACGACCTCGAGGAAGCGCCCACTTCCATCCGGGTAGGTCTCCATGGTGCCGGTGGCCTTGTCCACGTAGCTGGTCACCACCACTCCAGTCACCGCACATACGTGCAGGTAGCTCATGAGGTGGCACGCGCTCAGTGCCGCGACAAGCATATCCTCGGGGTTGTGGCGCGTGCGATCACCGCGGAAGGTCGGGTCCGCGGATCCGGACAGATCCGGCTTGCCTGCGATCCGTACGGTGTGTTCGCGACCGTAGCTCCGGTAATGGTCCGTTCCGGTCCCCCGGTTACCGGTCCATGCCACTTCCAGCGTGTAGTGGTGCGTGTGCTTCATTCCCATGGGCGAATCTAGATCCACCCGGCTCCAGTACTTTCACGGCGATGCACGTCCTTGATCGGTTCTACTCGGCCTTCGCTCAGCACGATCATGCGGCCATGGCGGCGTGCTATCACACCGGCGCTCACTTCAGCGATCCCGTATTCCCGGACCTTGACGAGGCGCAGGTAAGGGGCATGTGGCGCATGCTGCTAACCAGCGGCACCGACCTGCGCATCACCTACGAAGTGCTGCAAGCCGATGGGGCGAAAGGCAAGGTCCGATGGGAGGCCTGGTACACCTTCAGTCGGACCGGAAGAAAGGTGCATAACGTGGTCACCTCGGAGTTCGATCTGAAGGATGATCTGATCCTTGTGCAACACGATCAATTCGACTTCTGGCGCTGGAGCAGGCAGGCCTTGGGCACCAGCGGCATCCTGATGGGCTGGACCCCGATCGTGCGGAACAAGGTGCAGGCGATGGCCGCGGCAGGCCTGCGCAAGGCCATGGGCGGCTGATCACTCGGCCTTCCTGTCCTCGATCACGGGTAGCTCCAGCATCACCACCTCCAACTTACGCATGTCGTACTTCGCCTTCAACACCTTGCGGCTGTCGTTGCCCTCTTCGGGTGTCGCAAAGCGGAGGACGTCGAGGTCCACCACATCGCGCAGCTCGGGAAAGAACAGGCGATAGTCGGCGAGGAGCTGCGGCGTGGTCACCGCTTCCGTGGTCTCGATCAGCGGCGTGATGTAGACCACGGGTCCGTTGCGCCAGTTGCCCACGGCATGGCTCCAGATGGCCTTCTGGGCACTTGCTGTCGTTGCGGCAAGCAGCAATAGGACAGTGACGAGGTTCCGCACCATCCCACCAGGGTCACCGCTCCACATGGAGTTTACCCGATCCATTCACCGCGCCGGTCAACTGGTAGAAGTAAGCACCGGCGCTCAAGCCACCACGTTCGATCAGGAAGCGTCCGGAGCCAGCGGCATCGGTCTGTTGTTGCACCACGCGGCCTTGCAGATCCATCACGGTCAGGTGTACGGCTCCGCCGGTCGTTGGCGGGTAGAGCAGGTTGGTCTGCAGGGTGAAGGGGTTCGGGTACACGCGGATCCCGGCTTCCTGGCTGCGATCGCTCACGCCGGTGATGGTGGCGCAGGCGTCCACGAGTTCGGTGATGGCGTTGTGGTAGTTCTCGTTCACCACGTCGATCACTTCACTGATGCAGAGGACCGTTCCCGGGTTGGTGAAGTGGACGCGGCACAACGGCTTGAAGTCGGGACCTCGCTGGATGGTGGAATCCACATCGCTCAGGCACATCAGGTGGCCCGTGCCGAAGCCGTAACTCGGCGTCGCGGGATACTCCATCTGGTCGTAGAGGCTCTCCACATTGGTGATCTGCAGTCCGCTCAACAAAAGTTCGTAGCCCAGGAGACGGCGGTTGGCGTTCTGCACATGGATGTCCATCCAGCCCTCGGTCATGTTCAAGGCTCCGATCGTGAAGCGAACGGTGTCGAAGGGGTTGATGATCTCGTTGAACGGGAAGTTGCAATGGTCATGCACCGCGGCGCTGTCCGGCGGGTGGTTGTAGATGTTCCAGTAGTTGCAGAACGACATGAGGGCCGCATCCGTCACCGTGAGCTCACCGTCCTGATCGATATCGTTGCAGGGTACCGGCGTGAGGTCGTTGCCGATGATGCCCGTCTCGTAGAAGTTGACGTCCATGCCGTTCTGGTAGCCGTCGCTGTTCAGGTCACCGATCAGCGCTGTGCCGGCACAATTGCCCTGGCAGTCCATCTGCGCCGATCCGTAGATCTCGCCCTGGCAGTCCACATAGGGCTCACAATCGTTGTCCACGGTGATCACCAGGGTGGGGGAGCGGTCGATGTTGATGCAGACCTGCGCCCAGTTGTTGAAGTGGTTGCTCTCCACACGGCCCAGCGCGTCCGGGTCGTTGTCCCAGTTGGTGCGCACAACCAGGGTATAGGTGCCTTCGGCCACCCCGGTCACATCGATCCAGTTGCAGCTGGTGCCGCTGCCGTACACATCGGCACAACCGGCGCTGATCCCCATGTTCCCGCAGCCGTACTGGCCGCTACCGCCGCCGCTGCAGTCGATGTCCATCACGCAGAAACCGTTCTTGAAGCCTACCGCGAGCTCCTGGCCCTGGTCGTCATAGAGCAGGTATTCCGCATAACCCTTGTAGTGGACGTGCCCGTGGCAGTTCACCAGCTCGAACTGGTCGGGGTTGGCAGATGGCGTGCCGATGTAATAGTCGAGCTCCCCGATGTTCGCGATGCGCGTGTCGAAGCGGAGGATCTCGCGCTGACCGTAACCCGTGAGGCAGCCCTCGGCGATGTAGCAGTCGCCCTGGTTCACGGTGGTGTAGGAGAGGTTCAACGAGTTCGTCAGGCGGATCTGGTCCACGGTGAGGTCCGGCGCCTGTGGGCATTCCTCGCTGCCCCAGGG